>ERZ827363.3642-NODE-3642-length-11476-cov-4.002452_pt1 | contig 11476 bp, 8 predicted proteins | sample MGYA00519776_ERZ827363 | MGnify/ENA primary metagenome ERZ827363 (study PRJEB31778, sample SAMEA3449288) | human gut metagenome | biome: human gut; feature: human-associated habitat; material: faeces | place: United Kingdom | collected 2010/2012 ...
AGGCGAGTATAAAATTATAATCTGATTATAATGTTTCTATAGAATGAAAGTCAAGGAATTTTAATTATCTAATACCAATCTCCCATAAATAAGCCAATCGACCGATACCACAATTTTCTTAAAGTATCTGTATATTTATAAGATTTTATTGGCAAACTACATATCTTTAATTTTTCTTGCTTATACTTTCAATACATTTTTTTGCCTCACAACTAGTGTCTAATTCAACGATCAATCACTATTCGGAAATAGTATAGCTTCTCAAATATGAATCTCCTGTTCTCTCATTAACAATCAACAATACTAAATAAGAAAAATCTTTATCATGTATTAACACGGCTCCATAACAAGCTTCATTATTAGCATAAATTTTCTTTATCCTATTTTTTGTATTACTTATACTGGTTAGGACTATAGTAAATTCATTTATGGAAACAAAATAATCACCATTTATATCAAATCGATACCATTTACTATATTCCATCGGGAATTTATAGACAAGCCTATTATCCTGATATATCTCAATATCCTCTTCATATACTATCCATTTATTATCTATAAATCCAATACTATTTGCACCTTTAAGTTCACTTTCCCAATTCCTATATAAGGTGAGTTCATCACAAGAAGATAGTTTATCAATAGCTATGAAACTTAAATTATTATCAACAAAGTCCCACTGTATCATGAGAGAACTGGAAAATATGCTAATAGACCCTGATTTAAATACAGAAAAATACAAAATATAAATGCATTCACTCTCAAAATCATACTTTATGAACTGTGAATAATGTCTATTTAAATCAATGTACCATAATCCTGCTTCCAAATGGAGTACAATTCTATTATTTTCAGAGTCTACAAAACTATTTAAAATTATAACCTTTGTATTATCTAGTATATAAGAGTCAACATACTCTAATTGAGGAGTGTAAATTATTACGCCTCTATAATCATCATTAACAATAACATAGTCTTGTGTTCTATTAATAAAATATAAATCATTTTGTTTAAGTGGGACTTTTATTTCATTTACTAAATTAATATCCATAACTCCTCGCCCATCAATATCATTTATTTATCTCTTAATCGCAATAAGCAATACGACAAAATCAAATCAATTTTCTAATCTCTTATTGTTATGTCAAATGATATTTTAAATCCAAGACATTTCATTTAATTATCTATATGCCAAGATTTCTTAAACAAAAGATGATAGCTAACAAAAATATTGATATACGGAATAAAAAGACCAATCATCCACAAGCCGCTTAATAGAGAATCGTGAAGTCTACGTATACCTAATGTAATCATTGCGATGGCTGGCCATATTAGGATAATCATAAAGCCCCAATGAGGTATATAAAGAGAGATACCGAGATGAACAATTAACGAAACTACGGCAATAGCCATATACATAATGATATCCATAAAAATGCGAGATCCTGTAAGACCAACCCAAAAGGCTGATACAGAGGATCTGCCATTAACATCAACGAGTTTAGCAAATAAAGCATCCCATACACAACTACACATATAGTCAAATCTACTAGCATCCTTATCTTCACTAATAGTGGAACTTCGAGCGTAAGTAATAATGTAGTTATTATATCTATCTCGACCTTCATCTAAGCCATATCTATTAGAATCTGGCACGCTAAGAGGCAAGGCAAAGCAAGCTAAGATGAAATACTGACAAAAGAACCCATCCCAATAAAAGCTTGCATTTACAATAGTCTCGGATATAGACGCCCAACTAAAACTCATCCCCCAATACACCCATAAGCTTAGATATGCTATGGGAACCAAGATCATATACCACAAGGATGAACCACAATCATTTAGTCTACGTTTAAGTATAAAAATAGTTGCAATTATATGTATAATCTGTAGACTTCCAAAATAAATATAAGACAAATACTGACTACCTTGAAGTGGAGTCCCTTGAATAATCCCTATCAATACAACGAATATAAGGTAAGCTAAAAATTTACTAACCATTAATCCACACACAGCCCACAAATATACTAATCTGCCTATGCGTTGATTCACTCGTAACATTTCTATATTTTGTTTAAATAGTGAAAGTTCATTATCTAGCCACATTAAAAAATTCTCTCTTCACTCTCATAATAATTTTCTAATCCTCTTTATTCTAATATAAATATATGTATATTAAAATATTAACCTTACGGTCTAAAATATTTATATTGTTTACGCTAAACACTAATAGTATACTGAGATTACATATGTTATCAGTTCACACTAATTATTTTGTGGAAAAGAGAGTATAAGTTTTTATTTTATCCATCAACTACTGGATTCAAGATACCAGTGCAAACGACAAACTTCCTGACTTAATATTGGGGATGAAGTCAAAAAGATATAGAATTACTAATTTTCTAGTACTATAAATTGTACTAAGACTAGTGAAGGAGAGATACTTTGGAAACGTGGAAACGTACGGTGTATATATGCGCATTCTGTGTATTCTTCATGTCCCTCGGCATTAGTCAGGTCAGCCCGATTCTCCCTCTTTATTTCCATGAGATGGGATTGACTGATACAGGCTCTATTGCCCGATGGTCTGGTGCTTCCATGGGGATTACTTTCCTCATCGTTTGTTTAGCGGCTCCCTTCTGGGGTCGATTAGCGGATCGCAAAGGTCGTAAGATTACGCTTATCCGCTCTAGCCTGGGTATGTCTATATGCAGTATTTTATTGGGCTTTCAGATCACACCAGAAGGTGTTTTCCTCGTTCGCACCTTGCAAGGGTTAGTGAGTGGCTTCTATTCTGCCTCAGTTACACTTATCGCATCAGAAGCCCCTCAAGATCATACAGGATGGGCATTAGGTATTGTAGCCTCCTTTAATCTCGCAGGTTCACTAGCAGGTCCACTTGTAGGCGGCTATCTAAGTGATGTAGTAGGCATACGATATGATTTCTTCATCATAGGGGCCCTCATGCTCTTAGCATTCGGACTAACAGCGATGCTGGTACATGAAAATTATGTACCGAAACCGCTAGAAGAAAAACAAACCTTTAGAAACTTAAAATCCCATTTACCTGAATTTGCTAGCTTAGTCGCCTTATCTACCACATCCTTCTTATATGCCATTTCAGTCACCGCTATTTCACCTATTATGACGGTCTATGTGAAAGGGATGCTCCCTAGCAATGCGGAAAATATTGCCTTCATTTCTGGCGCTGTATTCTCAGCCATGGGTGTAGCACAATTCTTGAGTAGCTCTCCACTTGGTAAATTAGTAGATTGCATCGGTCCAAGAAAGGTCCTCATTTATTCTATGCTCTACGTAGGGTTACTCAATATTCCTCAAGCTTATGTAGACTCTGTATACGCACTAGGGCTCATCCGCTTTTTACAAGGCTTTGGTCTTGGTGGAATATTACCCGCACTTAATACCTATTTAGCTTTAAAAACACCAAAGGAGTATACGGGACAGGTTTTTTCGTACAATCAATCTTGTTTATTTATGGGCTATTTCCTAGGCTCCTTTGGAGGTTCCATCGTAGCAGCCCAATTTGGCTTTACCGCCCTCTTCTGGGCATGTAGCCTTACCTTTATCGGTGCTGCCCTATGGGTAGCCTACAAGCTTAAATAATGCAAAAAGAGCTGTCTTGAGAATCAGATTAACGTACTGATTCTGGGACAGCTCTTTTATATTGTTTTGTGAAATGTTATTTGTGAAAGTCTTACAACTTTCACCATCTAGGGGATGATCATTCTGTCTATTTGCAGAATAACTAATATCTCTAGTTAGGTATTAAAGGATACCGAGGATTTCCCACCATGCGTAGCCAATCACGAGGTTTACAATGAAGCACATGATAGCGAAGATACCACCGATGATCCACCAGTTCTTAACCGTGTTGTAACCTGCACCAAATACGATTGGAGCGGCAGCACCACCGTAATGAGTCAATGCACCACCATAGGAGTTAGTTGCCGCAAGTAACAAGGACAATGCCATTGGGTTTACACCCGCTACCTTACCTACTGTAAGGAAAACTGGAAGCATGGCTACAACGTAAGCACTACCAGAGGCGAACAAGTAACGAACAGCGATACTAATCGCACCGATGATAATAAGCGCCATCATAGGGTTATCGCCGAAGCTGAAGTGTGTACCCATGAAATCAGCTAGCCATTCAAAGAATTTAACCTTGGACAACGCACTGGACATACCGATGATACCACCGAACCAGATCAATGTGTTCCAAGCACCTTTGGATTCAAGCATATCTTCCCATTTGATTACGCCTGTTACAAGCGCTGCTACCATGGCTACGATAGCTACTGCTGTTGCATCAAGGGAGAATTTAATGCCAAAGCCTTGCGTCAAGATGGAAGGCAACGCCCAACCAACTAAGGCAAGGATAAAGATAGCAATAAGAGATTTCTCGCGACCAGACATAGGTCCAAGTTCTTTCAAACCTTCATCAGCAATTGCATGAGAGTCGATGTGTTGAATAGATGGTTTGTCTAAGTAGTATACCAAAGCTGGTGTAATGAGAAGCATTACAAGACCTGGTACTACGAGTGCTAATGCCCAAAGGCCCCAGTTGATATCTACGCCGAGGATTTTGTTCATGTAGTCAGCAGCCAATAAGTTTGGTGCCATTGCTGTAGCGAACATCAAGCTTGTTACCTTTGTTACCATGTATGTGTTAACCATGAGGTAAGAACCAGCTTTTTTCGCGCTTTCACCAGGCTCAGAGCCTAATGCTTTTGCTACAGAGTTCATGATTGGGAACACGATACCACCACAACGAGCTGTGTTGGAAGGTGTTACTGGGGAAATAATAAGATCTAATAAAGCAGTTACATAGCCAAGACGCAATGTAGTGTGACCTAAGGATTTAATCAATAGGTACGCAATACGACGGCCAAGGCCTGTTTTTACGAACGCCACACTGAGGGAGAACGCAGAGAATACTAGCCATACTGTTGTGGATGCATAACCAGACAATACGTTTTTCGTAGCATTCAAGAAAATTGCAGAACCTGCAATAGATAATAACAAGATAATTGGTGCTGGCCAAGGTTTAACAACAAGACCAACGATAGCCATTAAATAGAAACCTAGCAGTCGCCAAGCTCCAACGCTCAAACCTTCTGGCGGTGTAATGAACCACATTGCCAGAGGAATGGCAAACATAATTGCAATTTTAAGTAGCTTACCCATTCTTACTCTCCTTTAACATAAGCTATGCCTTTCATAATCGGTCGCGCCGTTCTAGCGACGCCCGCCTTCTCCACATGCCAACCCTTATCTTTGGTTAAGCATATTTCGAAATCAAATTTCCCTGATGGATGCGCTAAAGTAACTTGATTCGTTTCTTTAGCACGTTCGCTCACTACTTCGTTCGCCACCGTACCCGTAATCAGCGCTGCTGTAGCTGTACAAATACCACCTGTAACAGCATACGCTTTATGCATTACAGCTAGTGCCTTTGTACGGGCTACAATGTCTATACTATTCCCCTCGATAGTACGACCATCGCTTGCCACGTAGGTTTGTGGTGCGGACACCATGCATACCTTAGGAACTGCAGGACTGGCGGCCTCTTTAGATAGTGCTAGGCCCATCATAACCGCCGCAGTAGTGCGAATATCTTCAAGTGTATTGAGTAATACACCGCCATCCGTTTCTGTGAAAGCCGGTAATTCCGTACCTTCATACCCAAGGTCTGTCGCCTTTACAAATACAGCTGGATTGGCTGCGTCTACGAGACTGACTTGGATTATGCGACCATCAGCCAATGTAATACTATCTTGTACATTGCCTGTTGGTAGTAACTTACCTGTCTTAGAGCCGTCTGGCTCTAAAAAATATAATGTAATGCGAGCACCCGTACCAGGTACGCCATCGATAGCAAAATCACCATCAATAACAGGTTTACCATCGCGTACTGGCACATGTGCTTCGATAACCTTATTTGTATTCGTGTTAAAGATACGAACTACTGTTTCTGGTTCTACGGCTTTCACAAAGCCTTCCATGATGGCAAATACCCCTGCACCAGCAGAAATATTGCCACAGTTGCCTTCGTAATCCACCACCGCATCAGCGATACCAACATACCCAAAGGTATAGTCGATATCTGCATCATCGCGGACAGAAGGATTTACGATAGCCACCTTGCTCGTCAATGGATCGGCACCGCCGATACCATTAATTTGACGCGCATCGGGAGAGCCATATAAATCTAAAATCATACGATCTCGTGCAGCTGGGTCAGTTGGAAGCGTATCTTTTAACAGATACGCCCCTTTACTAGTACCGCCACGCATATAGGTAACAGGAATTTCTTTATACCCGTTCATAACTTACTCCTTTAGGTTCACCACTTACGCTTTGCAATTTGCATAGTAGTTGATGAGACAACCAGCAGCGATAATTTCTTTTTCTTCATCGCTTAAGTGCCCCAAATGCAGTGTGATTTCCGCTTTCTTCTTCCCACCGCTAATAACATATGCTTTGTAATCATCGGAGTCAGAGAATAATTGGTCACGCACATTTGGCACATATACATAATCGCCTACAGCCATAGTTTTGGAGTCTTCCTCACTAGTTACGAACGGCAACATACCCCAGTTTATAACATTACTGCGATAGCGTTTTGTTGCATATTCGATAGCAATGTTAGCACCGCCACCCAAAACGCGTTGGCAGGATGCAGCTTGTTCACGTGCAGAGCCATCGCCTGGGCGATTAGCATAGACCATGCTGGAAACAGCCGTGAATTTAGCCATATCTTCTACAGATTCTGACAAGCCAAGAGCTTGTTTAACCTCTTCATAAGCAGTGACTAACTCTACTGTACATTCACCGTCTTGACGAGATTTTTCCCAATCCCGAACGACCTTTGCACGGCCTACATATTCAGGCACCTTACGGCTCAAGGCAAATTCAGACAACGCATATGGATCAGAACGGAAGGAAGATGTTTCACCAGATGGGATTAATTCATCTGTAGTTGTTACAGGGTCATCGATATAGGCCGCTACTTTGAGCAATACATTTGGTGTCAATTCCTTAATGGACGGCCATGGTTTGATGGATGGACCATAAATGAGTTCCGCATCCTTCTTAGGTTCATTGAAGCCGCTATATACTTTATGTTTATATGGCTTATCATCATAGTGATAAGCTGGCACTGCATCATCGTATTCTACTTCAGTTGCCGCTGTTAAAGCACCCCCATGAATAGCTGTAGCAGCTACGGAGCGCGCATCGAGAAGTGCTACGGAGGAGATTTGACCATTACCAGGCTTAGAACCTTCACGGTTCGGGAAGTTACGTGTCGCATGACGCCCGCTGAGGCCTGTATTATTAGGTGTATCACCTGCACCGAAACATGGGCCACAGAAGGCTGTACGCACGATGGCACCTGCATCCATAAGATCTACGAGAGCGCCATTTTTCATAAGTTCTAAGTAAATTGGTTGGCTAGAAGGGTATACGCTGAACGCAAAACGGCCAGAACCTACACTTTTACCGCGTACGATATTAGCTGCTTGCATGAGGTTTTCATACAAACCACCCGAGCAGCCTACGATAATACCTTGGTCTAAATGCAATTTGCCATCAAAATGCTTTTCAGGCAATTGTAGAGATAAGGATTTATTATCTAATTGCTCAACAGCTTGTCGTTCGATTTCTGCTAATAAATCACGACCACCTTCGTTAATTTCCTTGATAGTATATACATTGCTTGGATGGAATGGCATAGCAATCATGCTTTCCACTTCATCAAGATTAACTTTTACAAGACCGTCATAGTAAGCCACATCACCAGGGTTAAGGTCTTTATAAGCATCACCACGACCATGGAGTGTTAAGAATTCTTTTGTATTGCTGTCTGTTCTCCAAATTGTTGTAAGGCATGTAGTCTCTGTAGTCATTACATCGATGCCATTACGGAAGTCCATGGATAGGTATTCAATACCAGGGCCTACGAATTCCATTACTTTATTTTTTACAAAGCCATTAGCAAATACTGCCTTTTCAATAGCGAGTGCCACGTCTTGTGGACCTACGCCGTGTTTAGGTTTTCCATCGAGGTAAATAGCAATAACTTCTGGACGTTGTACATCATAGGTACGACCGAGCAATTGCTTTACAAGCTCTGGACCGCCCTCACCAATCGCCATAGTACCAAGAGCACCGTAACGAGTATGACTATCGGAACCGAGAATCATTTTGCCACAGCCTGCCATTGTTTCACGCATGTATTGGTGAATAACTGCAAGATGAGGAGGTACATACACGCCGCCGAAGCGTTGAACTGCGGATAAGCCGAATACATGGTCGTCTTCGTTAATCGTGCCCCCTACTGCTGCCAAGCTATTATGACAGTTTGTCAAAATATAAGGGATTGGAAATTTATCAAGACCACTGGCAATCGCCGTTTGAATGATGCCAACATAGGTAATATCGTGAGATGTTAAGGCATCGAATTTGATGCGTAGATCTTGATCACCTTCATGCTGTTGATGGTCCATTAAAATCCGGTACGCCATCGTTTCCTTATAGGTGCGTTCTTTATTAAAAACTTCATGCTGATCAAGGGCTGCACTAGAATCTGCAGGAACGATATCGGTACCATGATATAAAAATACACCATTTGAAATTAATTCAACCATGACTTACTCCTTTATTAACCTCAGGTATATGTAAACCTTTACAAACACTATACTTTCACCACATATACTTGTGAAAGTTTCATTCCTCTGGTTATGACCAATCAGTATAGCCTTAGAACTCTCTCATCTGTACCAACTCTACGGGATAGAGTACAATAATACATATGTAAAGGAGAGTTTATGGACACGAAAGACTGTACAATTTTAAAAACCTTAGCAGAGGAAAATAATATTACCTATGCGGCTCGTCGTCTATTTATGACGCAACCTGCATTGAGTGAACGAATAAAAAAATTAGAAAAGGAATTTAACTGTCCCATCATCAATCGACAAGCTCGCGGTGTGGAATTTACCTATCAAGGCCAGCGCCTTGTGCGCTACGCCGAAGATTTACTAAACTCCTATACTTCGGTGCGCCAAGAGCTATTAGCTATGGGTAGTGAACCACGCGGTACATTAAACCTAGGATGTTCAAATGTATTCGCTAAGTATCATATTCCCCATATCTTATCGACCTTTAAAGAGGCGTATCCTCATATCGATATCATCATGTATACGGGCCTCAGCTATAAGCTGTACCACGACTTTCTTGAAGGTCGTCTACATGCTGCCATCATCCGCGGTGCTCACACTTGGACAGAGTCGAAAGAACACATTTGGTCCGAACCATTCTGCTTCTTTAACAAAACGCCTTGTGCCGTTGAGGACTTACCTCGTCTGCCCTATATTCACTATCAAACAGATCCGAATTTACAACAAACTATAGATGATTGGTGGTATTCTCACTACTCACAACCACCAATGCGCACCATCGAGGTAAATGATATCGATACATGCATGAAGCTAGTTAACCAAGGACTTGGTTTTACCATCCTCACCCAAAGCTGTGGCAACGATTACCCTAACCTATTTAAGGAAACCTTAAAGAATCTTGATGGTCACATCATGACTCGTGATACGTGGATGTACACCCGCCATAGTGCACTTGAGTCCAAACCAGTTCAAGCATTTTATAATTTTATGAAAACCTGGTCCAACACCAAAGCATAGCATCTATTCCTTTAATACATATAATATATTATGAAAGTGCAATAAAAACAAATTGCTCTTTTCTTTAGTATCCATAAATTTTGCTTATATCTTATATCTTAATATATGCAAAAAAGAACCCGTCATGACTTAAGAATTGTAGTGACCCCAAAAAGTTAGACTTTTATTTCCGAGTAACCTAAACTGGTTGCTCGGAATTTTTTATGCTGCAGTAGTAGCTAAACGATAGTCAACTGGACTTAGCCAGTTCAATTTTTCCTTAATTCGTTTAGTATTGTAATACATAATATAGTTTTCAATCGCCATTTTTAACTCATCATAGCTATGAAAGGTATTGCCATAATACATCTCTTGTTTTAAGATGGCAAAGAAATTTTCCATTGGTGAATTGTCGAGACAATTACCTTTTCTAGACATACTTTGGAATATATTATGCACTTTTAAATTATATTGATACGCTTTCATTTGGTAACCCCAACCACGGTCAGAATGAAATGTCCGCCGATACTTAGCATCGGCAGTCTTTTCAATCGCCTGTTGTTGTGCTGAAAGTATAGACTCAGCCGATGGTGTAGGACTTATACTAAAACTAATAATTTCAAGATTATATAAATCCATAAATGGATCTAAGTATAGTTTTCCAACTTTCAAAGCACCGTTTGCATCTAGTTCATAATACTTAAATTCAGTTGTATCTGTAGTAATTTTTTGATGTGGTTGACTGCAATAGAATCTACGCTTAATGCGATTAGGTGCAATCCGTCCTTTAACTCCTTTATATGAGTTATATTTTCGGCTCTTACGGGAGAATGCTATTACTTGCAGATTGAACTTTTGCATAATTCGTTGCAATCGTTTCTTATTAATAACAATACCTCGTGATCGCAACAAAGGTAACAATCTTCTATATCCATAGTTGGGATGGTCCTTACGAATATCTTCAATAGCTATTCGTATTTGTAGATCTGGATCTACTCGGTCAAAGCGCTGTTGCCAGTACATATATGTTGCTTTTGGAAAACGTAAGGCAGCAAGAATCTCAGTTAGTTTGAATTCTCTTCGGAGACTGCTAATGATTCTTGCTGTTCTTTCATTTTTCGAGCGTCCTCGAGGCGCAATCTCCTCAATTCTTTTAAATAGGCATTCTCTATTTGAGCATAGCGTAATTGTTTTTCCAATTCTAAAATACGAGCTTGCTCTGGTGTTAATTCTTTTTTCTTCTTTTGGTTACGTGATTTAGTATGTGTGGTAATCTTTGCTTTTTCATCTGTTCGACTCATGGTAGGTATTCGTCCTTTCGGTCGCTCGACAAAAGCATTGGTCCCATATTTCATAAAATCCGATTTCCAGCGAGCTATTAATGAAGGATTATTCAGCCCATATTGAAATGCAATTTGCCGATACGATAATTCACTAGTTAAGTATGACTCTACCACAGCTAGCTTAAATTCTGAAGTATATCTTGTATTATTTTGCTTTCGACATAAACCATCTTTACCAAATTCTTTAAATGCACTAACCCAACGACGAACTTGCGATGCATCCTTTACACCGTATTTCTTAGCTAAAGAGCTATATCCACCCTCGCTATTTAGATATGCGGTAACGACTTTTAATTTAAATGTTAAGCTATATTTTGCCATAGAAAAACCGACCTCCTTAACGTTAAGATTTTTGGTCTAACATTAAGGGGTCGGTTCAATCTACTCGGGGTTTTACCTTAGTTATTTTGAATACGTATATCGTACTGCTTG
>ERZ827363.3652-NODE-3652-length-11446-cov-5.143622_pt1 | contig 11446 bp, 6 predicted proteins | sample MGYA00519776_ERZ827363 | MGnify/ENA primary metagenome ERZ827363 (study PRJEB31778, sample SAMEA3449288) | human gut metagenome | biome: human gut; feature: human-associated habitat; material: faeces | place: United Kingdom | collected 2010/2012 ...
ATTGCTCAATTCAAGCGGAACCGCTGCTCAATTTCGCCGGTCGAGGTGATTTTGCAGAGCGGCGTACGCAGTAGATAAAAGTCAAATTTATTTATAGGGCAAAAACGAAAAAAGCGGAGCCAAATCCTGAAAAACTCAGAATTTGACTCCGCTTTTTGCTTCTTTTTCGGTTGGATCAGGGCGTAACAGTAATGGAACAGGCTTCCTGTTTCGCGACTCAAAAAAGCCCACAAACCCCGATAAAACCTAAGAAAAAAGTGAACAACAGTAAAATCGTTCACTCTAGTTGGTACAAGCTGGATCAGTTCGGGTATGAGGCATTGGCGGAAGCCTTCGTCTCTTTGCTGCTGGAAAAAAGCAATCTGGAACGGGACACCCCCTTCTCCTTCGTGCGATATCGGATGGAGAACCTCCACGTCCACGGACTGGATCGAACCGGTTGTTCCAGCCCGAATTTCTTAGAACCCGGGCAGTCCCTGATCACCATAAACCGTCTGCTGTCCAGTGTTCTGGGCTTTCCCCTGAAGCAGAAGCTGGCACGGCTCCCCAGCGACAAACAGCGGATCGCCTATCTGTCGGAGTTCACGGCGGAATACACAGGACTCACGCAGTTCCCGCAGTACCTGACGACGCTGTTTGAACTGGATGCCCTGTTTTTCAACGACGACCGGCATCTGAACAACATCGCCGTCCTTGAGAAGAACGGGCTCTACAGCTACTGTCCCATCTTTGATAACGGCGCTGCATTGCTGTCCAATACCATGCTGTACCGAATGGACATCGTCCCCAGCGCTTTGATTGCTTCGCTGCGGGCCCGCCCATTCGGCACGACCTTTGCCCGCCAACGGAACACTGCTCAAAGCCTTTATGGAAAACAGCTTTCTTTCCCCTTTCTCCATCCAGAAGAAATCCAACAGCTGCTGTCTTCCTTGCTGCCCTACTACCCGCTGCGGGACAGAGGGGAGATAATCGACCGGGTGACGGCGTGTGTTTTAAAGGGACAGAGGGGGTGACGCCACCTTCTTTTAAATGATAAGTTAAAGCTGCGATCCTTCTTGAGAAATACGCCTTGCCATGGTATACTTGTCTTATACTACCATAGTTTTCTCAAACCATCTGAACAGGAGTTTTCTATGGGCGCACAAGAACACTTGATCCTCATAAAAGGCAAAGACCAGACGGACTCGGTTTTAAGCTTCCGGTTCCATGACGGAAAGTGCGAGGTCGTCTATACCAGTGCGCCCAATAAGACATACAGCTTTCAGAGCAGTAACGTGGAGATTCTGCCTCTGAAAAAGAGAATTGACCCTGCGCAGGTGATTGTCACAGCAAACGGGCAAACGATCATCGGAATCGATGAGCTCCTCGACTTCGGTGGATATTATCGCATTGTCCGCAATGGAAAGAAGGATTTATCGTTCCGCAGGAACGAAGTGCAGTTCCAGCAGAATTGCCTGACAAACGGTAAAAATCAAGAAGCATTCCAATATTTCAAGGAGACTGCTGCGGCAATCAGCCTTGAGGTGGAAAACATCAACATTCTGAGTATGCAGTACGACAAGATCCAGCAGGTCAGCGAAGATACCGTGCTGGCAAGCTATCTTGCACCGAAGAAAGAAGTCAAAGCACCCCAGATGCCGGAGGCGGTAATCTATCCGTTTGGCTTGAACCAGAGTCAGAAACTGGCGGTGGAGCGGGCGCTTTCCTCCAAAATCAGCATCATTCAAGGGCCTCCGGGGACAGGAAAAACGCAGACGATCCTGAATATCATCGCCAATGTTATCCGGAGCGGGAAGACTGTGGCGGTGGTATCCAACAACAATTCCGCCACCCACAATGTGGCGGAAAAGCTGGAAAAGAAGGGTGCGGACTTTTTGACCGCCTTTCTTGGCAGTATGGCCAACAAGCAAAAATTTCTGGAAGCCCAAACTGGCACCTACCCAGATATGAGTGATTGGGAGATTCCGCCGGAGGAGCGGCAGCAGTTGGATCAAGAGACGACTGCGCTTTCCAAAGAGCTGAATGAAATGCTCAACGCCAAGAACCGTATTGCGGAAATTGAGCAGGAATTTTTGCAATTGAATCCGGAGCAGCACTATTTTGAGGAATATTATGCGGCCTACAGCAGCACACCAATGGAAAGTCTCGCCAACCTGTCCTCGCAGAAAATCCTTGCTCTCTGGATGGAGCTTGAACAGCACGCAGAGCATAAGACCCCTTTGAGGTTTTTGCAAAAGCTTTCCATTCTGTTCCGATTCAACCGCAATGCGCTCAAATTGTTCCTCCACTCTCCGGAACTGGTCATTCCCTATTTGCAGAGTCAGTTCTATGCCGTAAAGAGGAGAGAATTGGAGAGCGAAAAGCAGGAACTGAACCGCAAGCTGGAACACTACGCTTTTGACGCAAAGATGAACGAGCTCACCCGGAAGTCTCTGCGGCTGTTCCGGGCAGAGCTGGCAATGCGGTATCACTGGCAGAGTAACAGGCAGCGCTTTGAAATGGGTGATTTCCGCCGGAATTCTGCGGAGTTTACCCGGGAGTACCCGGTGGTGCTCAGCACAACCTATTCCATCAAGGGGACCCTGAGCATCGATCATATCTATGATTATTTAATCGTAGATGAAGCCTCTCAGGTTGATTTGGCCACCGGGGTGCTGGCCTTTTCCTGTGCGAGGAATATCGTAATTGTCGGGGACTTGAAGCAGCTCCCTAATGTGCTGACGGAGAAGGACATCCGGACCAGCGATGCCATCTGGCAGAAGTATTCCTTGGACGAGCGTTATCGCTTTTCTACCCACAGTTTGCTGTCCTCTGCATTGGAAATATGGCAGGATTCGCCTGTTACGCTGCTGCGGGAACACTACCGCTGTCACCCGAAGATCATCAACTTCTGTAACCAGAAGTTCTACCACGGGCAGCTGATCGTTATGACAAAGGATTGTGGTGAACCGAATGTATTGACCATGTACCGGACGACTGCCGGCAACCACGCTCGCGAGCATCTCAACCAGCGCCAAATTGACGTCATCCGGCAGGAGGTGCTCCCACGGCTGCATCAGCAGAACTTCCAGAGTATTGGTATCATCACACCGTACCGGGATCAGGTGACAGCCATTCGCAAGCAGCTGGGTGACACTTACGAGGTGGACACCGTCCACAAGTTTCAAGGACGGGAACAGGATGCCATCATTCTGACCTCAGTCGACAATGTCATCACAGATTTTGTGGATGATCCCCACATGCTGAATGTTGCAGTTTCCCGCGCGGTCCATTCGCTGACGGTGGTCACATCGCAGGACCCACGTAATGACCAGACCAACTACGGCGATTTGACACGATACATCGAATATAACAATTTTGAAGTGATCCAGAGCCAGGTCTACTCCGTGTTCGATATGCTCTACCAGGGCTATGCCGAGCAGCGCAGGACATATTTGCAAAAACATAAGCGAGTATCGGAATACGATTCCGAGAATCTCATGTACTCTGTGATTCAGGAGGTGCTCTCTGAGGAGGCATTTTCCTCCATCGGCTGTGCGATACACGTTTCTCTTACAACGCTGGTGAAGGACTATGAACCGTTGACGGAGGAAGAACGCAAATATGCCCGCAACCCGTTGACCCATGTGGATTTCCTGCTGTTTAATCAGATGGATAAGCAGCCTGTGCTGGCGATTGAAGTGGACGGGGCTGGCTTCCACGAAGCGGGGAGCAAACAGGCGGAGCGGGACGAAAAAAAGAACCGCATCTTGGAAAAGACCGGAATTCTGCTGCTGCGTCTTCGTACGGACGGGAGCGGAGAGAGGGAGAAGATCCGAGAGGCGTTGGAGAAAGGAATGGGGACTGACCCCCACGGCTCTGCGCAATCGAAATCGGAGAAGATTGGTTAAGTACGCTCTCTTTCGGCAAGTTTCACTGGCATTGAGCTTGAAAACAGGGTAGAATGGTTATGACAGGATGCACCAATTTTTGTGAATTTGTCGTAAAATATAAGAGACTTTTAGTGGGAGTGTTTGAAAATGAAACGGCGAAGAATTGCAGCCATTGCGGTTGTGGTGGTGGCTCTGATCGCTTTAGGGATATTTGGGTATAAGCGTTGGTATGACCGCTGGTCGGTAGCGGATCTGTGTGCGGATGCGCTCCATCAAAGCATCCAGTTGGAGAAAATCGGCGGGAAAAAAGACGATTACACCATAAAGCCAACGCTTTCCTGGCTGGAGGATTGGAAGTTCCGGAGGAAATTTAGGAAACTGGAGCCGGAAATTCCGCTGAAGGCGGCGATCTATCAGGATAAGTATCTTGTTTTGCATGACGATACGCGTACCTGGGCGATCCGAGTTGATCAGGAGACGGAAATGTCTTGTACCCAGACGTGTATTCAAATTCAGGTGAGCGGGTATTTGAAAGACCCCTTTGATGGATATGGCACTGAGCACCGGTATTCTTTTGAATATCATTGGGTCGATAAGGAGTGGGTTTTGTGTGAAATCTTCGGGTTGAGGAAAAGCAATGGTGGGGTGAAGGTGACAGAGCATGTGCAATTTTACATGATGAACGTATTGACCTGAAAAACAGCCTCACTCCGTTTGAGATCCGGAGCAAGGCCGTGTAATTCGTCGCTATTCTGCGACTGGAGCCTTTTTCCTTGCCTGTTTGCTGGGGGACAATACCAGCGGTTTGGCGGTGATAAAGGCTCTTTTTTATTTCATTACCTTTTCCAGCAAAGCCTGATAGCTGTCCACAACATCATAAACCACATTTCCGTTGCTGATGGCTTTGAAATGCTCTCTTGCGCAGTGGATTTTGGACTCCTCAATGAGTCGGAGCTGCATAGAGGACATAGAGCCTTTTGTCTCGGCAACAAAATAGATGTGTTTGACGGTGCCTTCATAGAAAGCAATCGCCCAGTCTGGATTATAATGCCCCACCGGTGTTGCGATATAGAAGCTGTCCGGCAGTTTCACATAAACGGCAACATCGGTATTGGTGTCCAGATCGGCTGCAAAGTCGCGCTCATTTGTGGAATCATATACGATATGATCATATAGATGCCGCTGTGCTTTCATCGCATTTGTTCCGAGCTTACCCTTGATGGTCGGTTCTGTAAAGATGTCCGTGTCGTAATGATCATCCAGCACGTTGTAGGTGATGTGCTGAATGATTGCAGTTGCTTTTTCGTCATTGATCAAGGCGGCTGCTTTGATAATGAACTCTTCCGGATTGAATTTGAACTGTTCAAAAACGGGTTTCTCAATGCCGGTCAGGATTGCAACAACTGCCTTTCGTGTTAAACCGGTCTCTCCGACCAGCTTACCAATCAGATCATACTTCACGCTGCTGTTGGCGCGGATTTGCTTACTGCTGTCATAAGTTGACGACTTCGATTTTGAGAACGCGCTTCCGTCAAGGAGAGAATCCTTTGACTTGATCTCATCCATTGCGCCGGTTTCAACTTTGAAGAAGATTTTCGGCACATGAAGATTCCGGTTGATGGAAGCAATCGCCTTTTCAACAAGCTCATCCGTATCAAAGTCCACCACATACACGGATTTCGGGCTGATGCGCTTCCAAAGCGCTTTGAACTCCGGCATGGCGAGCTTGTCGGGATCAACTTGCAACTCCACATTCTTGTCGCGGGCGTTCTCCGGCTGCATGGCGCGGCTGTCATAGACAGAATCAAGAATATTGATCACAGAATCGCGGCTGTCCGCCACTTCCTCCGCAACCTGAATCGTACCGTTTGCTTTGTCGGCATAATACTTATCGGTCAGTACGCCCTTCTTGTCGATATAGCCGTTGACAATCAAATCAAAATAAATCGCCTGCGCTGTATCGCCGTCCACGACCTGCTCGTTGCCTCTGGCATCCACAATGACCTTGCCCTTGAAGAGATCGACAGTAACAGCCACAGGGCGTCCTGCAACCGCATCGGAAAGCTCACTTTGCAAGCCTTTTGCAAAGCTGTCATAGCTCTCACTGGCGATGACGGTCAGAACATTGATGGACTGCACATCATTTCCAAGCACGTTGGCGTCCATGCGCTCGCCGTCCTGATTGACGCACAGGCGCAGACCGCGACCAACCTCTTGCCGCTTGCGAACCTCGCTGCTGCTTTGTTTCAGTGTGCAAATCTGGAACACGTTCGGGTTATCCCAGCCTTCGCGCAGCGCTGAGTGCGAGAAAATGAAACGCACAGGAGACTTTTTCGGATCACGGTCCAGAAGCAGCTCCTTGTTCTTCATAATCAGGTCATAGGCGTCAATATCATCGGATGTGCCTTCCTTCTTGTCGGAAAGCTTGCTGTCGGTCATCTTGCCCTTTTTGTCCACGGAGAAGTAACCGGCGTGGGTATCATGGGCAGAAATCGCGTCCAGGTAGCGGATGTAGTCCTCGTCTCCGATTTCCCGCTGCATGGAGCTAAGAATGTCGTTGTATTCTTCCTCGAACATATCCGCATAGATGCCGTTGAACGGATGCCCAACCTCATCATACTGCTTGTACTTCGCAACCTCGTCGATGAAGAACAGCGACAGAACCTTGATGCCCTTATGGAAAAGCTGACGCTCCCGCTCCAAGTGGGAAAGAATCGTTTCGCGGATCTGAATGCGGCGAAGCTGGTCTTCACTGACCTTGCCGATCACATCTCCGGCAAAGATTTTGACGCCGTTCAGGAACTCCACAGAGTTGTCGCGTCCGTTGATAGATTTCACCACAAAGCCGACTTTGTACTCGTCCAGATTGCCGGAATTGTCGTAAAGATTATAACCGATTCCGACTGTCGCGTTTTTCTTGCGGATGCCGGACGCGCCCTTGTAATCAAACTGAATGGTTGCCGTCGGGTCAGCTTTGGAGAGATTGATGCTTTCCAGATAGACAAATCCTTCGGTTGCCGTGCTGCCGGACTCGGTGATGCCCTTAACAGCAATCTTTTTTACCAGCCGCTTGTTATACGCCTCCATCGCGTCAAGGCGATAGACCATGTTATAAATGCTGTCCGCCTTATGGGTTGCAGAGTAGCGCAGCGTCAGCAGCGGAGAGAAAAGTTTTAGATTTTTCTCGGCAGCGGGGCCCTCAACAGACTGCGGCTCGTCAATAATCAGAATCGGATTTGTTTTGGCGATGATGTCGATTGGGCGGCGGGAGCGGAAATTATCAAGTTTTCTGAATATAATTGCTGCGTTTTTATCCGCTCTTTTGCCGCTTTCCAGCTTTTCATTCGCGTCAACAGATTTGTTGAATGCCTGCACATTGATGATCATGACATTGATGGAGCTATCCGACGCAAAGCGGTCAATTTCCGTGAGCTGAGCAGAATTATAGATGAAGAACCGGATTTTCTTGCCGTATTCCTCCGCAAAATGCTCCTGTGTCACCTGAAAAGACTTATAAACACCCTCGCGGATAGCAATGCTCGGCACGACCACGATGAATTTGCTCCAACCGTAATGCTTGTTCAGCTCATACATCGTCTTGATGTAGGTATAGGTCTTGCCAACGCCGGTTTCCATTTCAATCGTCAGGTTATAGCGACCTTCCAGCTTCTCCGACGGCTTGATCTGATTGGTACGCTGCACTTTTTGCAGATGTTCCAGAATCAGCTTGTCGGAAAGCTCCGGCACGATACGTTCGTTACGCCAGCCGGTGAAGTCCGTGTCATCTGTGAGCGTCTGCTGACCGTAACCTCTGTCCATCATATAGGTAGGCGTGAGGTACGGCTGTCCGGCAAAGACGTCAACAACCGCTTTTGCCGCATCCGCCTGAAATTTTTGATGTTTGAATTGCAGCTTCAATCGTCTTCACCTCCGGTTTCCTCATCGATCCACTCTTGCAGCTTCTTTTGCAGCATCTTCTTGTCCGGCAGATACAAACTGTACTCTGATGCAAAGATATTGCTGTTCTCAGGTAAAGTCATCTGAACTACTGCGTCGTTCTTTTCCTTGCAGAGCAAAATGCCGATGGTCGGGTTTTCGTCAGGGAGCTTCTGGCAGCGGTCATAGTAGTTGACATACATCTGCATCTGTCCCAAATCCTGATGGGTGAGCTTGTCGATTTTCAGATCGATCAGCACATAGCAGCGGAGCAGACGGTTATAGAAAACAAGGTCAACATAGAAGTTTTCCTCGTCGTAGGTAAATCGCTTCTGACGCGCTTCAAAGAGATAGCCTTTGCCCAATTCAAGCAGAAACTTTTGCAGCTTGTCAATGATAGCGGATTCAAGGTCTGTTTCGGAATACTTTGCCTGTTCTTCAAACCCTAAAAATTCAAGCACAGTCGGCTGTTTGACAATATCCGTAGGCTTTTCAATCACGTTGCCTTCACGCGCAAGGCGCATGACTTCGCCCTTGTTTCGGCTGAGTGCCAGCCGCTCGTACAGGCTCGAATTGTACTGCCGTTGCAGCGTCCGCAAGCTCCATGCAGATTTTGCTGCCTCAATTTCGTAAAAGCTGCGTTCATCCGGATTTTTGATCCGCATGAGTTGCAGATAATGCGACCATGAAAGTGTAAACGGAGCAGGCTCGTCCGAAATCCGAAACAGCGTGTCGGATTTTTCCTCAACAAATTTCCGAAACACTGCTTCGGAAATTCGATCCTGATAGCTCAGGTAAAATTTTCTTGCGTTTTCAAGAGTATCAACCGAAAATCCCTTGCCGAACTCTGTATTCAGCGCATCGGAGAGTGTCTGAATGACCTTTTTGCCGTATCCGGCGCGGTCTTTCCCAGACTGTTGCTCTTCCACGATCCAATAGCCCAGCGCATAGTACGTCATAAGCTGAACGAGATTGACCTGATTGACTGCAATTTTTCGAGCGTGCTGAATCAGCTCAATGGAGTTGCGGCACAAAGCATTCAAGTTGACTGCAAGAGTGTCCGGAGCCTTTGGTATTAAGCTGTTATTGTCCATCACTTTACCACAGAAGAAGGTGGAACCTATCTGCTGAAAAGAAAAAACTCCGTTCCGACAACACAGCCATCCCGTTAATGGGCTTTCCGATTTAAGATGAATCCACAGTGGTTTTTTGGAGAAGCTGTACAAGAAATCCAAGCAACGGTCGGATCTCTGTCTGAGGTTTACCCAAACGTCAGTGCAAACTATTTGACAAGAGAATCCGCCTGTTCCGGATTTCTCAAAGATAAGGTACAATAAATTGCGCAAAAGGAAAATACATAAAAGAAGACATAGTTTGCAGACTCTGGTAGAATGAAGTTACCACACAAACATTCTGAAAGGAGACAGCAAACTATGTCCGAGAAAATTGTACAGCTAAACGAGGAAATTATCAAGGGGCAGATCAAGGAACTGGTCCGCAGCAGCGTGGAAGAAACGCTGAACGAGTTGCTGGAAAAGGAGGCGGAGTCCCTGACGCAGGCGGCGCGCTATGAGCGCAGCGAGGCCCGCCAGGGCTACCGCAGCGGGCACTATGACCGGAACCTTACCACGACCTCCGGCGACGTCACGCTCCATATGCCCCGGCTCAAGGGCGTGTCCTTCGAGACGGCCATCATCGAGCGGTATCGCCGCCGGGAGAGCAGCGTGGAAGAGGCGCTCATCGAAATGTACCTGGCAGGCGTTTCCGTGCGCCGGGTGGAGGATATCACCGAGGCGCTGTGGGGCAGCAAGGTCTCGCCCGCCACCGTCAGTGAGCTGAACAAGAAAGCCTACGTCCACATCGAGGATTGGCGGAACCGCCCCCTGCAGGGTGGGCGCTATCCATACATCTACGTAGACGGCATCTACCTGCGCCTCGACTGGGGCGGAGAATACGAAAATGTCGCCATTCTGGTGGCAATTGCCGTGAATGAGGATGGTTTCCGTGAGGTTCTGGGCGCCGCCGAAGGGATGAAAGAGGACAAGGCCAGTTGGGTTAGCTTCTTCCAGTGGCTTCGTGGGCGCGGTCTGAACGGCGTGAAGCTCATTGTCGGCGACAAGTGCATGGGGATGCTGGAGGCCGTGGGCGAGGTGTTCCCAGACGCCAAATACCAGCGCTGCACGGTGCATTTCTACCGCAATGTTTTCTCTGTTGTGCCAAAATCCAAGGTCAAAATTGTGGCAAAAATGCTCAAGGCGATCCACGCCCAGGAGAGCAAAAAGGCGTCCCGCGAGAAGGCGAAAGCCGTGGTCGCCGAGCTGCGCGCCATGAAGCTGAAGGAGGCTGCCAAGAAGGTCGAGGACGGCATCGAGGAGACGCTGACCTACTGTGATTTTCCCAGCGAGCACTGGACGCGTATTCGCACCAACAATGTGATCGAGCGGCTGAACCGTGAGATCCGCCGCAGAACCCGCGTGGTGGGGACGTTCCCTGACGGCAACTCCGCCCTGATGCTGGTCTGCGCCCGGCTTCGCCATGTGGCGGGCACCCAGTGGGGCAACAAGAAATACATGAACATGAAGCACTTGGAGGCGGCTCTGGACGACGCCTCTATTGCCGGTTGACTTCATTCAGCCGGAGCCTGCAAACAATTTTGCGCATAATTCTTGACGGCACCTTATTGAGCGCTTACCATGTCTGTCCAGCCGCCCTCAGCTTTGACGGTTACATTCGTAAGCGGTAAATAACGCGTACCTTGACAAGAATGCCGACAGCCACACTTTGGTGGTTGCCGGCATTCTGTTAGCGGAACATTGCGAAGCGTTTCGCTAGTCCGCGTTTTTGAGGTACCGCGCCATCATCGCGGCAACCTGCGCGCGTTGGGCATCCGCGCTCGGCGCGACACAGTTATTGCCGACGCCGTTCATAATGCCGTTCTGCGTCGCCCAAAGAAGCGCATCCTGCGCGTAAGCGTTGACTGTTCCCGCGTCCGCAAAGCGCAGCGTACCGCTAATCGTAGGTGAACCATAGAAGCGATAAAGCAGCGTCGCGAGCTGCTCGCGCGTTACGCTCGCCTCAGGGGTGGTGCCATCTGTGATGCCCTTGCTCTTGGCCCACTCGGTACCAACCTCGTACCACTTCTGGCCATTCTTGGGCGTGGTATCAATGCCCGCAAGTCTTGCCAGCACAGTGTTCACCATGCCACGGGTCATGGGCTGACTGACACCAAAGAGATTATTCCCGACGCCATTGAATATATCACGGGAAGCGACGAAGTTGACCTCATCTCGACTCCAATGATTACGGGTGTCAATGAAATCCTTGGAGTTATCAATAATCTTCACCACCGTATTGCCGTCCACAGTCAATTGAACGCCGTCTTCGGTGGGCTTGGAATTCTTGACGATCTCCTCGGTGCCGTCCTCGTGGACGATGACCGCCACCGTGCCAGAGTTGACGTCGGAAACCGGGATCTCGATCTTCGTCTCACCTGCGTTCTTCGGCAGCTCGACCTTGACGGTCGGGGCGGAATTGCTGTCCTCGCCCGCCTTGACCTCGGTGGGCACCTTGACCGCCTCGCTAGACTTCTTCGCGTCCTCGACCGCCTTGTTGCTGATCTTGGTCTCCGCCTCGGTCTT
>ERZ827363.3664-NODE-3664-length-11419-cov-3.524199_pt1 | contig 11419 bp, 6 predicted proteins | sample MGYA00519776_ERZ827363 | MGnify/ENA primary metagenome ERZ827363 (study PRJEB31778, sample SAMEA3449288) | human gut metagenome | biome: human gut; feature: human-associated habitat; material: faeces | place: United Kingdom | collected 2010/2012 ...
TGTATTTACCTTGGTATAAGTAGGCTCGCATTTTCATACCTAAAGCCGCCCCCTTAGTAGCACGCCCCGGCTCAGGAGCATCCACTCCCAGATTGGTGATCGCAACCTCATAATCATCCAGCGCTTGTTGCCAAGTCTCCTCCAAACTCGCCCGCTTCAAGCTACGAGCTTCTTCCGTGGAAATGTCCGTCAATATAATAGGTACCCCACCATAGGTTTCCGCTAGCACGGAATAAGCCAGTCCCCGTAGAAAATGAGTCTCACCTGAATATTTGGCTTTCGCTTCTTCCGATAAATCCACTAAATCCATACAGGCCAACAAATAGTTTGCCCGGGAGATTATCTCGTAACATCTTTTCCAACGATACGTTACGACTCCTCCGTCACTAGAGCTCAATCGCCCGGCACCCAGCTTATTAAAAACCTCATCCGTTCCCCAGTTAAATGCGTTAGGGGTAGCTCCATCCGTTATGCCAAAGCCAAACAAGCCTTGATTATAAACCTCTTTTTCCCTCAATTGAGCATAGACACCATTTAAAAGGAGTTTGATATCCGATTCATTTTCCGGGAAACTCGCCGAAGTAATCTTATCCTCAGGATACAAATCCAAATAATTCTCCATACATCCCGTGAAAGAGACACATAGTATAATTGATAAGCAATATGCTAATAACTGTTTCATACTTTTAGAAATTAAGATTTATACCAAATGTAAATATTCTCGGAGTCGGGTAATAATTGGTACCCGAATCAAACGTATTTCTTTCCGGATCATATCCTTCATACCCTTTTTTCCACATAATCGTAAACAGGTTCTGGGCATTCGCATATACATACAACCGTTGCATTTTTAGCTTTGAGGTAATCCATTCAGGGAACGCATAACCTAATTGTAAGTTCTTCAATTTCAAGAAATCGATACGATGTACCCAAAATGAGGAGTCATACGTGTCCCATGAAGAGTCAAACCGAAGCATCGGTATATTTGAGTCCGGATTCTCTGGGCTCCACGCATCCCGCCATTTATCAGAAATAGTCAGCCATTCGTATTGCATACGGGTCATGCCGCTCTTCGTAAACGCATTCGCCTGTCCCAAACCTTGGAATAAGATATTTAAGTCAAACCCTTTATAGCGTAAGCCGGCAGTAAGTCCATACGTAATTTTAGGAATCGTATTACCAAGTACTTGTTTATCTTGATAGTCTAATTTTCCATCGTTATTAACATCCTCGTATTTCAGATTTCCCATTTCCGGCTTAAGCCCATTGCTATGCATATGTTGAGCGGCTTCTTCGTCCGATTGATAGATGCCAACCGCTTTATAGCCATACAAAGCCTTATACGGATATCCCTCACGAATCAAATAAAGCTGGTCCGGAGAGTTTCCACCTTGAAATTTCGTTACTTTATTATCGATATACGTAAAGTTTAGTCCTACGTTAAATCCAAGGCGATCTCTGCTCGTCTCAAGATTATCATAATTCACGACTAACTCAAAACCATTATTTTTCATCTCGCCCACATTCTCAAACGGCGCGGTCTTATCCCCTAATACGTTTGGTATTGGCAATTGAACGATAATATCGGTTGTTTTTTTATTGAAGTAATCAGCTTCTATATTCAACTTATTACCTAAGAAGCCCAAATCCACGCCAATATCCAAGGAAGAGGTAGTTTCCCAAGTAATATCCTCATCCACCAAAGCGGTTACGGCAGCACCCGGAGCCAATGAGCCTCCATAATTATAACTCAAGTCATAATTTTGGGAGATCACTGTTAAATAAGGCCAATATCCTTCAATGGTTTGATTACCTAATTGTCCCCATGACGCACGTAGTTTCAAATTAGAAAACAGATTCAGGTTCTTAATAAACGCCTCTTCACTCAAACGCCATCCTGCAGAGAAGCCTGGAAAAACACCCCAGCGATTTCCCCGTTTAAAACGAGAGGAGGCATCGGCACGGAGATTCATCTCAAATAAATATTTATCCGCAAAGGCATAATTCAATCGACCAAAATAAGATGCCATGCGTAGACCTTCAAAATTTCCCTCTCCCTTGATACCTTCCGTTCCCGCGTCCACTTGGGTTAATCCTTCTTTGGGTGGGTTGGTTCTTCGGGCAAATACGTTCTTTATACTGTAATTCTCCAATTGGGTACCAAGGATAGCGGCAACATAATGCTTATCCGCAAATCGCTTGCTATAGTTTAATGTCGCTTGGAAATTATTACGCATGGTCGATACTTGCTCTCTACTCAACACAATACCATCACGATTGTAATTTTTCGGTATCGTCTCTATGCCAGAATCCGTATATCCATAAAGGGTCTCATTATATTTATCAACCATTTTCCAATTGCCATTAGAGGCCCATGTTACTTGTAAGTTCAAGTCTTTCGTAAAATCTACGGTAGCGAAAGCATTTACAGCCATATAATCCTTGGATGTTTTAGTCGCCCCGTTCGAAGCGTCTATAACCGGCTGATAAGTCGTATACAATAAAGTGCCATCATCCTTAATCGCCTCTACTGAACCGAAACGGCCATCCCGGGTATATGGAGCGATGAAAGGAGCCGCGCCTTGTTGCTGTTCGAATACACGGAACAAATCAAAAGGCTCTTGGGAATTCCTACGAGTATAATTCAAACGAGCGCCAACTCTCAACCATGAATTCACTTTATACTCCACATTTGCCCGGAGACCGAACCGCTCCGCCTTAGAGTTCATCAAAATACCTTCCTGACTCAAATAGTTCAAAGACAAGAAGGAAGATAGTTTCTCCGATCCACCGCGAATGGATAAATTATGCCCTGTTATTAAAGCATTCCGATAAAGAGAGTCATACCAATCCGTATTCGGGTATTTATAAGGATCTGTTCCATTAGCGAAATTAGAGATCAATGTTTCCGAGAAAAGAGGGTTCTCTCCCCCATTCACCAAAGCTTGATTCGCCATAGTCATATGCTCGGCGCTATTCGTCACTAAATCAAAATGACGTCCGATCTGCTGCATTCCGACGTAAGAGTTCAACTCTACTTGGGTTTTCTCATTATTCTTTCCCATCTTCGTCGTAACCAAAACGACACCGTTAGCGGCCTTTGATCCGTAAATAGCCGCACTAGCCGCATCCTTCAAGACTGTGATACTTTCGATGTCACTCGGGTTTACTTGGCTGAATACCCCTTCTACTCCGTCAATAATCACCAACGGGTCCGAATTATTCAATGTACCCCAGCCACGAATTCTCAATTGCGCTCCATCATCTCCCGGCTTACCCGAATTCTGGCTGATCCACACGCCGGAAACCTTTCCGGAAAGTGCTTGAGAAGCATCAGTGATCGGACGATTCGCCAATTCCTCATCAAATTTGACTGAAGAAACAGAACCTGTCAAATTTACTTTCTTCTGAGTTCCATAATCAACAACTACGACCTCATCCAAAGCCTGTGTATCCTCACGAACAGTGATTATTATTTCCTTATTTCCTTGAACCGGGATATCCTGCGGCATATAACCGATATAAGATACCTGCAAGACATCATTTTCCGAGGCCTCAATCAAGAAGTTTCCACCCAAATCGGTAATTGTACCATTATTCGTACCCTTCACCATCACATTTGCCCCGATTATCGGACTACCTAAGGCATCCACCACCGTACCTGTAATTTTATGAGGCGCTTTCCCTATCGGGGAACCAGCATTCTGCTTACTGAATAAGGCGATCTGCTTATTGGTGATCTCAAACGTAAGTTTCGTGGTCTTCAGCATAGAATGCAAGGCTGACTCAATCGGTTGGTCGGATACGCTCAAACTTACTTTCTGACCCAAGTCGATTTTATTACCGTCATAGAAGAACGTGTAACCACTGGCAACCTCTATTTTTAAGATCGCCTCCTTCAACGGTATATTCGAGAATGAAACGGATATTTTCTTGCCTGCAACCTCACCGGCTAACAAACGTAAAGAAAAGAATAGAAGAAAGAATATCGCACATAAACTGTTTCTTCCTTTCATAAATTGTCTTTTATTCTTCATATATTTGCATGATATTTAAAGTTAACATCTTTACGGCTTTACACAAACGGCCAAATTTGAGATAAGCTGTAAATAGATTTTAATTTGAATCAGGGATTTCTCCCGGAAGGCTTAAGTTTCTGCTTAAGCCTTTTTCTTGCATATTATCCGGTTTATCTCATAGGCATTATTTTTTAGAAGGTTCGACATGTGTTATTTTTACGTGATCATTCCCATCGAACATATAGGAAATCGGATTGATACGGGACATGATCCGCAAGATCACTTCCAGCGATTCATCCTTGATTGTAAAGGTATAGGCTTGCGAATCCGGAATGGAAGGATCTACCTCAATCTTCACGTTATACCATTTCTCCAGATAGCGGGTGATGTATCGTAATGATTTCGCCTCAAACCTCACACTCTCGCTTGCCCAGAATGAGTCATAGAACATATCGGCTGAGGTTATATCCAAAGTTCTGTATTTCTTGCTCACGGAGGCTCGCTCGCCCGGATGCAGATAAGCCTCTTGCCCTCCGGCCTCTAAGGATACAGAACCTTGGAAAAGTGTAACCAAGATATTTTCCTCCTTTGAGTAAGAGTTTACGTTAAAGCGGGTTCCATGTACCCTCACTTTCACCCCGGAAGTTGATACGACAAAAGGATGTCGACTATCTTTTGTCACATCAAATAAGGCTTCCCCGCTTAAATCCACCTCACGATTCTCAAAGAAGTTCACCGCATATCGCAAAGAGGAACCCGAGTTTAGCCAAACCACGCTACTATCCGGCAATATAATCTTGGATTTACCACTTAAAGAGGAATAAGACAATTTGCAGGAAGAGTCCGTCCAATATTCCGTCTTGTTATATAAAAAAGAAAAAGTGAGCGAAAGCACCAATAACACTGTAGCTACAGATACCGCCATCCAAAACTTCCACAATGGCACAGATTTCGGCTTTTCATCCTTCCGCAACATCCGGCTTTCCATTTGCCTCCAATAATAATCAGTATCTGGCGTATAGGTCGAAGTCTCCTCCCTAATCTCTCGCCACAATGATTCAAGTTCCCGGAACAGGAGCGTATTCCTTTCCTCTTGAAGCCATTCGCAGAACAGCTTCTCCTCCTTTTCATCCACATCGCCTTTCAAATGAGAGATAATGAATCGCCATGGTATATCTTTATTCATAAAGCATCATTTTTATAGTATGACACTTCAAAAGAGGATAACCCTACATGCTTTTTAGTATTTTTGTTGAAAAGAGAATATCACCACAAATAATGATAGGCATCTCCCAAGTAAGCCCGGATATGTTTCAAGGCTCGCGAGATATGTCCCTCAACAGCTTTTACGCCGATATTCATTTGATCGGCTATATCCTTATTGGATAAGTTCTCCATGCGGCTCTTGTTGAAAATGTCTTGGCACTTTGGGGGAAGAGATAAAATAGCCTCTTGAATCAAACGTTGTAATTCTCGTGTTTCTAAGGTATCATCGTTCTCAAAGCGTTCTAGGGATGAGAAATCATTTGTCGGGACAAAATGCTCGTTGTCTCTCAGATAGTTTAAGGCCCTATTTCGTGCGGACTGAAAAAGATAGGCTTTTATGGTTACTTGAATTTGCAATGTCTCCCGTTTTTCCCAGAAACCAGTGAATATATCCAATACGATATCTTCCGCCGCTTCCGGCTTCTTTATATATAAATGAACGAAACGGCATAAGGGAGCGAAATATAACTCAAACAAATGCTTAAAGGCCAGCCGGTCACCTGCCCTTATCAATCTCAAAATAAACAAATCGTCTATCAAGTCATCCATTACTCCATCCACCTTGTTTATCAACCTAAATGTTCGCTACAAAAGTAATGATTTGTTTGAGATTGAGAAGAAAAAACACGTACATAATACCCTATGAGTAACGTACGTGTTTCTACCAATCTTGTACAAGACAATTACAGATTAATTATCTGCAAAGTCTCCCCTTTTGTATTCAAGGCTTTCAGTGTCATAACTTTCCCTTTTTTCGACAAGATCATGACGGTCGCATTCTCCGGTCGATTCCCCCCTCCTATCACAACTGGGAAATTATTTCCTACGGAACCTTTTGGCCAATAAGCGAAACGATGTGTATGCGCATTTATACTTACATCGAACGGAGCTTTAGCCAGCAAGCCCCCCCACAAGTCCAAACAAGGAAGATAGCTTTTCTCAGACATACCATAAAGAGGGATATGATGTATCAAGACCTTCTTCGCCGCTTTTTTATAGCTCAGCCTTTAAAAAACCAACTTGCTCCATACGTAAACCCGCAAAATCATTCAAGTCATAATATACCCAAGTTGAATCGGGTTTATCCTCACCACAGTCCAAGATAACGAAACGAGTATCCCCCCAGTTGAAAGCTCCATATGTTTTATCACCAACGTAATCAAAAAGCTCTCTTAACTGAATCGAGTAAGCATTTCGTATTTCATGATTTCCCCGCAAATAAAAAACAGGAACATTTTCCGCCTTGACCTTCTTATTCAAATAAGAAAGAAAATGAACTACTTCCGATTCGTTTCTAGGATCATCTATACAATCCCCATTAAACATTACAAAATCGTAATCAATCCCTTCTATTTGATCTGCCAACAGGTCTAACACTTCGTTTTTCTTATGCAAGTCATTAAATATCAAAGCCGTAAAATCCGTCTCCACCGAAGTAGGTATCGTAAATGAATAAATATCCGAATAAGCGGTTTCGCCAAATTCTTTCTTATAAGCCTCATATAGTGTTATTTCACGGGAACATACCCGATAATAATAAGTTTCTCCCGGTTTAAGACCTGTCAAGCGAACCTTATGATGCTTGTTGTTGCAAATAACCTGTCCGTCAACGATCGTCTCCGCACGTTCTCCCAAATTACGATCCGTACCATACTCCACCCAGCTATGTACAGGCACATTCGTAAACCAAGAGACCGTAATCCCATTCGACAGCGGATTCTGCAAATAAGGTTTTGTCCGGAAAATATCAGCCACACCCGCTTTCAATCGCACATCTACGAAAAGAGGCAAATGATCCGAGGCGATCGGTTCGTCATAAAGCACCTGACGACGTAAGACAGAATATTGATTTCCATTATCAAATCCATAAATAAAATCGATACACCGGTTCGGACTCTGGCCCGGAATCGTGTTATCCTTGTAATTGTTCAATGGCATAAACTTCTCTTGCAAGGCATTTTGAGTAGGAGAACCTTGGATAGAGTTCATATCTCCCGCCAAGAACAAAGGTTTACGTATATCTTTCAACGCATCAAGAATAATCGGAACCGATAGCACCTGATCCTCCTTCGTCAATGAAAAATGCGAACAACACATCACATACTCCTTAAACTCTGCCACCAACAACAAACGCCGCTCTTCCCTGCCGGGAAGGGGCAACATCCAATAGCTCAAAGGTTTCTCCTTCGACAAGATGCCAATACCATACTTTCCTCCTTGGTAATCGATCGAAGGCCCATAAGTATAATACATACGAGTACGATCCGCCAACTCTTTCAGTGCGAAAACACCATTACTCCGAACCGACGCACTATCCAACTCCTGCACAGCTATCACATCCGGATCTACCCGGTTCATGATATCCGCCACACGCTGATAATCCACCACTTCATCCATACCCCGGCAATTCCGCACATTATAAGACATCACACGAAGAGAATTCTCCTCCTTTGACTCAATGGTCGTTTTCTGCGCGCTTAACGTAAACAAACAACTCACCCATAAACAGGCTGCAAACACTACTGACCTTTTCATATTATATCCTTTTTTAACGGGTTGTAAAAATACAACCCGCTTTCCATTCCTCCAATCATATACCATCATTCCAACCCGGATTCTGTGTCAAATTCGTATTCAGCAAACGTTCCTGGATAGGTATCGGATATAGATAATCCTTTTTCTCATCCCAAGTCTTCTTGATATGAGGATTCACCACAATACATCCATGATTTCCATGTTCCAACGTAACATCACTATTCAGTTTCAGATACTGGATTCCTTTTCCTCCTAAATCAGGTTTCTCATTTTCATAGATACAGACATCAATATTGCCATCTCCATCCAAATCAAAAGGACCGATATTCGGGAAATACATACCCTTAAACTGCTCCGTAAAAGTAGCACCCTCTTTCCAGCGCATCATATCATCCCAACGGAAGCTCTCCATCACCAGCTCAATCCTACGCTCCCGACGGATCTCCAAGATCACCCCCTTGTTGCCACCGTTTACATGCGGATATTGTTTTTCCAAATAAGGATCCGGGTTTGCGTTAGCCTCCGCCATATTGATAGAAGGCATATCTACCCGATCTCTAAGCAGCTTAACCGACTTATCCAAATCGGCTTGTGTCAATGTACCTAGCTCAGCCTTTGCTTCCGCATAAATCAATAAAGCTTCCGCAAAACGAAACAAAGGCATATCATTTATATCCTTATTATTCGTATCCCACTTACGTTCCGTCACGAATTTAATCATCTGATATCCAGTCACGGTTGATCCAAACTCCTGCACCAAAGTTTCGTTCTCCCCAATTCGGGTATATCCCGGCGTACGTACCGTCTGGCTTAAACGAGGATCTCTACCTTTCATCTCTTCCGTAAAAAACATCGTATCATAGCCCGGTTGATCCGTAAAACGTTTTCCGTCACGCATCAAATAACTGTTTACGAGTCGTTTCTCCAAACCCGGACGACCGAAAGAGGCAGTCATTGTATAATAATTGAGATTATGATACACTTGGAACTCATCGCTATATCCACGAGCAAGGATCACCTCATCCTTAATAGCCTCGTGCGAAGCAAAAAAGTTCAGATAATCGCTTTCCGGTTTTCCCATACTATAAATCTTATACCCGCTCTTTGTCATCAACTCGTCCGCAGCACTCACCGCCTCATTCAGAAAACGCTCGTAATCTGGCAAATTAAACTCATCGTGATATTTCCGGAAAGTACCCTCATACAAACAGATACGTGCCTTCAACGCCAAAGCCGTCCAATGCGTAACCTCATTAACCTTTTTCTCCTCAGGCAAAAAGGCAATCGCATTATCAATATCGGCCAAAATATGATCCAGTACCTCCGTACGAGATGTACGCGACATCATCAAGCTCTCCTCATCTTTATCATTTAGGGCATGTTCATACCAAGGTACATCGCCAAAACGTTTCACCTTGTCAAAATAGAAGTAGGCTCTGAAAAAACGGGCCAAAGCATCATAACGAAGTCTAGCGGCCTCATCTACACATTTGGAGGAGTTATCCAAATAGAAATTTATATTCCTTAATTCCTCCCATGTCCACCCTCCATCATTAGTCGGTACGATCCGAGTCCCGCGGATTTCATCTGCCAAATCCATCTTGATAATATTATCTACTGCCTCACCATAAATATCACTAGCACTGGGCAATGCGTCATAAAAAGAATTAGAATAAAGCCGCAAATCGTTTTCCGTATCAAAAAAGGTATCTGGAGAAACAGCATCTATCCATATCACAAGCCGTCAAGCTAAGCCCTATCGTTATTATATAAAGTAATCTCTTCATTTCGAATAAGTCTTTAATTTATTAGTTAAAATGTAATATCTAAACCTACAGAGAATGTCTTTGACATCGGATAGCTTCGTCCGTTACTATCTGCCACCGGTTGCTCCGGATCAATATAATCTGTAACAAACGGAGTCCACGTAAGCAAATTCTCTCCACTTACATATAAACGGCAATGTTGCACAAAGACTTTTTTCATCCAACGATCAGGAAGCGTATAGCCAATAACCAAGTTCTTCAAACGCAAATAACCAATATTTTGAATATATTTGTCATTCGGATCTCTCAAACATCCACCACTATTCAATGCCGTATATCCTCTCAACAATGGGAAATATGCGTCCGGATTCTCCGGAGTCCAAACCAAGTCATTAAAATTCTTCGGAGTAAACGAGAAATAAGGACGCGAATAGGGTCCCCAGAACTTATCCGCATTTGCGCTTGGATACCAATCCCTACGGCCGATGCCTTGGAAGAAAGCCGAGACATCAAAACCATTCCAACTAGCATTCAAATTAAGTCCATAATTATAGCGAGGCTCTGAGTTTCCTATGATTTCCATATCACCCGGATCATCAGCGGTCTTCTTTCCCGGAGAAATCACACCATCACCATTCAAATCACGGAACTTCAAGTCACCCGCACGCAAATGTCCCCATTCACCCGGAGCCTTTTGAATCTGTGTATTTACCAACTTTTGATCAATCTTCCAGTTTGCGGCTTCTTCGTCTGTCTTAAAGAAACCATCGATCCGGTATCCCCAAATCTCACCAAAACGCTTGCCTTCATAATGATTTGCCAACAACTTGTTAGGATTGTCATAACGAGTAATTTCAGACACCGCATCACCTAGTACAAACGATACGCCATAATTGAACGGTTTTCCTTTCAAGTCGAATTGATCTTTCCAACTGACCACCAACTCATATCCCTTGGTTCGAAGATCTCCTGCATTCTGTTGTGGAGAAGCCGCTCCATATACTGCTGGCAACGTCTTTCCTGGTACTAACATATCTGTCGTATTACGTACATACGCATCACCTGATACGTTCAACCGACTATTCAAGAAACTAAGATCTACACCAACGTTTACAGTCGTCGCCTTTTCCCAAGTCAAGTTGTCGATAATCGGGTTCGGCGAACTTACGTTTTGCGTCTTCTGTCCATCTATCAACCAACTGGATAAGCTTGTATTCATTGTTTCGATATAAGGATAATAATTCGGCTTGCTTGAATTTACTGCCTGATTACCCAATGATCCAAAAGAAGCCCTGATCTTCAAGTTATTTACCACTTCTTTTGCCTTTTCAAAGAAAGATTCCTCGCTTAATCTCCATCCAGCGGATACAGATGGGAAAAAGCCGTAACGCATACCCGATTTAAAACGAGACGTTCCGTCATAGCGGTCATTCACCTCTATCAAGTACCGATCATTAAAATCATAGTTGGCACGGAAAAAGGCACCAAACAAAGCATAATCGTACGCACCTCCACCAACCAACATATCTCCAGTCGCCAATTCCAAATCACTCAACGATTCTGATATTAAATTCTTTCGGGAAGCGAAAAGACGAGAATGTTTCTTATTCTCATAGTTTACACCCGCAGTCAAACCAACCGTATGTTTCCCAAACACCTGATTGTAATTAGCATAAACATTCGCCACATGCATCGGGTCAAACCACATTGTCTTCTTCAATTGATCCGTATTATAATTAGGAACTTCCTGCACAACACCAGGCTCAATAGAGTAAGTCGCTACCGTAGATCGATACCAATCGTCCGCTATATAAAACGAATAAGTATAATCCG
>ERZ827363.3666-NODE-3666-length-11416-cov-3.869642_pt1 | contig 11416 bp, 7 predicted proteins | sample MGYA00519776_ERZ827363 | MGnify/ENA primary metagenome ERZ827363 (study PRJEB31778, sample SAMEA3449288) | human gut metagenome | biome: human gut; feature: human-associated habitat; material: faeces | place: United Kingdom | collected 2010/2012 ...
TCCGCGAGGTACAGCGAGTTTACCGTCTGCAGGGTGTAGAAATCAACGATAAGCATATCGAGGTTATCGTTCGTCAGATGCTAAAGAAGATCCGTATCGAAGAGTCCGGAGACACAGAATTCCTTCCGGGAACAAATGTTGACAGACTTGAGTTTGAGGATGTAAATGAAGCTCTGGAAGCAGAAGGTAAAGAACCTGCAACAGGTGAGCAGATCATCATGGGTATTACAAAAGCTTCCCTTGCTACAAATTCATTCCTGTCAGCCGCTTCATTCCAGGAGACAACAAAAGTCCTGACAGAAGCTGCTATCAAAGGTAAAGTCGATCCGCTGGTAGGTCTGAAAGAGAACGTTATCATCGGTAAACATATCCCAGCCGGAACAGGTATGAGAAAATACCGTGACATCAAGCTGAATACAGAGATGGAAATGGAAGACGAACTGGACTTTGAAGATGATTTTGATTTTGAATTCGGAGATGCAGAAGATGTGAAGCAGGAAGGTGCTTCTGATGAGGAAGCAGTAACTGCAACATCTGAAGACGAAGAATAAAATAGAACAGTTTATAAAGAGAAATCATTCACATGCGAAAGTGTGAATGATTTCTTTTTTATTGCCATGCGTTCGTAAGGAGCTGCCGGTGGCAGGTCCTGTAGATAACATCTATTAATCTTCTGACTTTTTAAAAAAAAGAAGTTTATGGATATTTATCAAAGAACAATAGAATAAATTGACTTTTATATTCAGAAAGTCTATAATAATTGTCAGTGAGAATCGGCGAAAAAAAGCAACAGATTCTGTCAACATTTAAGAAAGGTTGGGTTTCTATTATGGATCAAGGTAAACTTACAAGAGTATTAAAATCAATGGAGGAGCATGAGATTCCACAGATGATCATTTCTGATCCTGTTGCGATTTTCTATCTGACAGGAAAATGGATCTTTCCAGGAGAAAGACTTCTGGCATTGTATCTGAATGTGAACGGAAATCATAAGATGATGATCAACAAATTATTCCCACAGGAGTCAGATCTCGGAGTAGATATTATTTACTATGATGATATCGAAGACGGAGTAGAGATCTTAAGCAAATATGTGGAAAAAGATAAGACTATGGGAATCGACAAGACATGGCCTTCTAAATTCCTTATTCGTCTGCAGGAACTGGGCGGAGGAAGCAAATTCGTGAACGGATCTCCGATCATCGATTACATCCGTATGGTAAAAGATGAGAAAGAACAGGATCTCATGAGAAAGTCTTCTAAGATAAATGATATTGCTATGGACAAGATCATTCCATGGGTAGTAAAAGGATTAACAGAGAAAGAATTAAATGCAAAGATGCGTGAGATCTACAAAGAACTCGGATGCGAAGACGTATCATTCGATCCAATTACAGCATATGGACACGGTGCTGCAGATCCACATCATGTAACAGATGATTCAAAAGGAAAACGCGGAGACTGTGTAATCCTTGACATCGGTGGATTCAAAGACAATTATGCATCAGATATGACAAGAACTGTATTCATTGGAGAAGTATCTGACCGTGCAAGAGAAGTATACAATGTAGTATTAGAGGCTAACTTACGTGGTATTGCAGCTGCAAAACCAGGTAACAGAATGTGCGATGTTGACCTTGCAGCAAGAAACTACATCGAAGAAAAAGGATTCGGAGAATACTTCACACACAGAACAGGACATTCTATCGGACTGGAAGATCACGAGTTCGGTGATGTATCATCTGTTAACACAGATATCATCAAAGTTGGACAGTGCTTCTCAGTAGAGCCGGGAATCTACCTTCCAGATGAGAACATCGGTGTTCGTATTGAAGACCTTGTACTTATTACAGAAGATGGATGCGAAGTCCTGAATGACTATACAAAAGAACTGATTGTTGTACCAGAAGAGTAGAAGAACAGTATTGTATGCCTTCGGGGACAATCGCAGATAAGTCAGTAACAGCGTAATGCAAGAGCAGTGGAACAAAAAATGTATCACTGCTCTTTTTCTCTGTATGTATTATCGGCAGATTTTACACTTGTTTACATTACTCTGTTAGTGTGTTAAAATGGCGGTAAACAATATTATCGAGAAAATATTACAGGAGGGAACAAAGATGACAAGAGATCAGGCGTATGAAATCTTAACCAAATATATGAAAGGAGAACATTATATCACACATTCTCTGGCTGTGGAGGCAATTATGAGGGGACTTGCCAAACGTCTTGCACCGGATGATGTAGAATATTGGGGAATTGCAGGACTTTTGCATGATCTTGATGAGGAGCAGTGTGACTGGCAGCATGATCTTAGCGTACATGGACCGACATCTGTAGAAATCCTAAAGAAAGAAGGAATTGATGATCCGATTCTTTTCGGAGCCATTTGTGCACACAATCCAAAAAGCGGTGTAAAAGCTAAAACTAAGATTCAGTATGCACTTCTTGCAGCAGATCCGATGAGTGGATTTTTAAAAGCGGTTGCACAGATTTATCCGGATAAAAAGATCGCAAGTGTAAAAAGAAAATCCGTATTAAAGCGTTTTAACGAAGCAAGATTCGCAAAAGGAGCCAACAGAGATTACATGGAAAGTATTGAGTTTACAGGTTTGATGCTGGAAGATCTGATTGATATAGGTCTGGAAGAAATGTGCGCTATATCCGATGAACTTGGTTTATAAACGAAAACAATATAATATAAAAAGAAATACATCATTTCGCAGGGTACTTCAAAAAACGAAGAATCAGCTTCAATGATGTATTTCTTTTTATATTATATTATTATTCGTAACGTTCGTCGATGACACGTTTGGTCTTTTTCTCGCTTCGAGGCAACAAGCCGATCTCTACTACTTTTACAAGCGGTGTAAATCCAATACGGCTTTTAACTTTAGAAGCAATACGTTTTGCGAGATCCAGGAAGTCTACGGTTCCGTTTGTCTCAACATAGATACGCATGGTATCTTTTCCTTCCAGATGAGAGATACGGATTTGGTATTCACTGGATACCTCAGGAAATTCTTTCAGGATTTCTTCAATCTGTGCAGGGAATACGTTGACACCTTTAATCTTCATCATATCGTCTGTACGTCCCATGATGGTATCAAGACGAGGGAATTTGCTTCCACAAGGGCAGTCTCCAGGAATGATACGGGAAAGGTCGTGGGTACGGTAACGGATAAGAGGAGCCCCCTCTTTTACTAATGTAGTAATGACAATCTCTCCAAGTTCACCGTCAGGTAATACTTCGCCTGTAACAGGATCAATAATTTCGATGTAAATATAATCATCCCAGTAGTGCATACCACAGTCATGGGAACAACTGATTCCAATTCCTGGTCCGTAGATCTCGGTCAGGCCATAGATATCATAGATTTCTATACCAAGTTCCTCTGTAATACGTTTCCGCATCTTTTCACCCCAGCGTTCGGAACCAATGATACCTTTTTTAAGATGAATCTTGTCTTTAATCCCTCGTTTTTGGATTTCTTCTGCAAGAAGAAGAGCATAAGATGAGGTAGAACCAAGAACGGTTGTTTTCATATCCATCATCATCTGTAACTGTTTGTCCGTGTTACCAGGTCCCATTGGAATAACCATGCTGCCTAATCTTTCTGCTCCTGCCTGGAAACCGATTCCGGCGGTCCAGAGACCATATCCCGGTGTAATCTGGATGCGGTCCATATTTGTCATACCGGCCATTTCATAACAACGTTTGAACATAACAGCCCAGTCATCAACATCTTTCTGGGTATATGGGATGATGACAGGCAGTCCTGTTGTACCGGAAGATGAATGAATGCGGACAATTTTTTCTTCTGGGGCAGTCATAAGTCCAAGAGGATAAGCATTTCTCAGATCATTTTTTTCGGAAAACGGAAGCTTCTGAAAATCTTCAGCAGACTGGATGCTGGTAACGCCGGCTTCTTCTAATTTCTTTCCATAGAAACTTTCTGCGGAAAGAAGTGCCTTGATCTGTTTGTTGACTTGTGCGATTTGTGTTTCAGTAATTTGCATATGTATGCCCTCGCCTTTCTTTTGGTGTGCTCCTATATATCAATAATGCAGGAGCAGTTGGTTAATGATAGATCTGATTGTTATATATTGTAATTCAGTGCCCGGAGATTCATCTCGTGGAACTTCTCCGGAAGTGTCTGCTTCATAATGCTTTCGATTTCAGAGATGGTAAAATCCAATACTCCGGTACGGATGGCGGCTCCTAAAAGTACCATATTCAGTACCTTGGAGGAACCAATATCGCTGCATGCCTGATCAGCATTTACAAAGGTGAGATTCGGAACATTTGCTTTCAGGTAATCGAGCATCTGGGGGGCATCGTAGTCAAAACCACTTAGAGTAGCAGTAACAGGTTTAACTGCACGGGTGCTTACAACAACGTGTCCACCGGTTTTCAGGTAAGGAAGCATCCGGACCGTTTCACCAGGTTCAAATCCTATAATAAGATCAGCAGTTCCTGTTTCGATCATAGGAGAATACAGATCATTTCCCATACGAAGATGACTGAATACACTTCCGCCTCGTTGTGCCATACCGATCGTTTCGGCACTCATGACCGGAATATCTTTACTCATGGCTGCTGCTGCGAGCAGCTTGGAAGCGAGGACAGTTCCCTGACCACCAACTCCACAGAGGACAATATTTTTCTGATTATTCATGATCTTCACCTCCTGTAATAGCAGTTACCGGGCAGACCTGACTGCAAAGGCCGCATCCTGTACACATTGAACTGTCAATACAGACATTGCCGTTATTAAGAACGATAGCCGGGCATCCCAGTTCTTTTATACATTTTTTACAGCTGATACATTTGTCAGAGGAAACATGAAGAGGTGCGGCCGGTTTTGTGACTGCAATGCAAGGTGATTTGAAAATGATTGCCTTCACACCGGAACGCTCTGCCATCTTCTGTACGCATTCTACAGATGTATTCAGGTCTAATGGATTAACAGTTTCAACGTCTGTTACACCGATTCCGTGAAGTACCTGTTCGATATTGATTTTTTGGACAATCTCTCCCATGACAGTGCGTCCGGTTCCGGGATGAGGCTGATGACCGGTCATGGCAGTTGTGGAGTTATCCAGTACAATGAGTACCATATTGGCCTGATTATAAACGGCATTAACAACACCTGTGATTGCAGATGCAAAAAAGGTAGAGTCGCCGACGAATGCGAAACAAGTTGTATCGGGTTCAACTTTTTCTACCCCTTGTGCAATATTCAGTCCGGCACCCATACACAGACAGGTGTCAACCATGTCGAGCGGCATGGCATTTCCAAGTGTGTAACAGCCAATATCCCCACAGAAAATAGTTTTCTTTCCCTTCATAGCTTTTTTGACTGCGTAGAAAGAAGCACGGTGCGGACATCCGGCACAGAGTACCGGCGGACGGACCGGAAGTTCCGGCGCTACAGGAAGTCCGGCGTCTTTCCGGTCGGAAAGGCCGAGAAAAGTATTAATATAGGAAGTTACGCTGTCTCTGGTATTTTCTCCGGCACAGGCAGTGTCTCCGCTTAGTTTTCCACGTATTTTTACCGGAAGGTGGTATTTCCCACAGATGTAGGTAAGTTCCCGCTCGATGACCGGATCTAATTCCTCCAGACAAAGAACTTCATCCAGACCAGTCAGAAATTCAACGGCCAGTTTTTCCGGAAATGGATGAGGAGTTGCAACTTTTAAGTTTTTTACCATACCAGTGTTCTTTAATGTTTCCATTGCATAGGTATAACTGATTCCTCCGGTTGCAATCCCTTTCTTTGAATCTTTAAATGTTTCGCAGGACGGATGAATCTTATTCTTGTCATAAGAAGAAAAGACATCTGATAATTCTCTGTTTCGCGCTTCGATCTTCTGGTGATTCATGAAAGATAATCTTGGGAAGATGACCCAGCGTTTGGAATCTTTGATGAATCCTTCGGGTTTATGCTGCGTAAATTCTTTCTCGTCCTTTACTGTGACGGAGGCATAGCCATGACAGACTCTTGTGGTTGGTCGTAAGAACACAGGAGTACCATATTCTTCAGAATACTCGAAAGCTTCCTGGATCATCTCATACGCTTCCTGAGCGGATGATGGATCAAAGCAAGGGAGCTTGGAAAATCTGGAAAAATGCCTGGTATCCTGCTCGGTCTGAGAAGAGATCGGGCCAGGATCATCTGCGACAAGAATGACCATTCCTCCTTTGATTCCAACATATTCCAGGCTCATCAAAGGATCAGATGCCACATTTAGTCCGACCTGTTTCATAGTTACCATTGACCGGGCTCCGGCATAAGCTGCTCCGGCAGCCAGTTCCATTGCGGCTTTTTCATTTACGGACCATTCTACGTAGACATCGTCAGGCCGGTTTTTGGCAACTGTTTCGAGCACTTCGGTAGATGGTGTTCCGGGATAGCCTGCCACAACATTGACGCCGGCGGCAACAGCACCGAGGGCAATGGCAGCATTTCCCATTAAAAATTCTTTATGCATAATTTCACCTCAAATTGAACTATTTCATTTTTAAATAGTATAATATGTTCGGTAAAGAAATGCAATCGTTTGGTAACGTGATAAAGTGAAAGAGCAAAATGATACAAAAAATAAGACAGAAAACAGGGCAGCATCTTTCAGTTAACCAAGATATATGATAGAATAATCCTATTACCTGAAAGAATATAAATGAAGAAGAGGAAGAACTGAACATGAAAAAATATGACTATTTGGTAGTTGGTTCCGGATTATACGGAGCAGTGTTTGCACATGAGGCCAGGAAAGCGGGAAAATCCGTTCTGGTGATCGATAAACGCCCGAATATTGCCGGAAATGTATATACGGAAGAGATAGAAAAAATCCATGTACATAAATATGGTGCACATATATTCCATACAAATAACAAAAAAGTATGGAATTATATTACACAGTTCGCAGAGTTTAACCGTTTTACGAATTCACCGGTGGCTAATTATAAGGGTGAATTGTATTCACTTCCTTTTAATATGTATACATTTAATAAGATGTGGGGAGTAGTTACTCCGGAGGAAGCAAAAGCGAAGATTGAAGAGCAGAGAAAAGAGATAACAAAAGAGCCGGAGAATCTGGAAGAACAGGCAATTTCCCTGGTTGGAAGAGACATTTACGAAAAGCTGATCAAGGGATATACGGAGAAGCAGTGGGGACGTGACTGCAGGGAACTTCCGGCGTTTATTATCAAAAGACTTCCTGTGCGTCTGACATTTGATAATAATTATTTTAATGCGTTATATCAGGGGATTCCTGTCGGAGGATATACAAAGATGGTTGAAAATCTTCTGGATGGAATCGAAGTCCGCCTGAATACAGAGTATCTGGAGAATAAAGAGGCGTTAGATGCGCTGGCCGAGAAAGTTATTTATACCGGACCGATCGATGCATATTTCGGATATGAACTTGGAACACTGGAATACAGATCAGTAAGATTTGAGACAGAACTTCTGGATCAGGAAAATTATCAGGGGAATGCCGCAGTCAATTATACAGACCGTCAGACACCATGGACTCGTATTATTGAGCATAAATGGTTTGAGTTTGGAAAAGATTCAGAAGGAAATGACATTCCAAAGACTGTAATCAGCCGGGAATACAGTTCGGAGTGGAAACTGGGGGATGAACCATATTATCCGGTTAATGATGAAAAGAATGGTGCCCTTTATGCCAGATATAAAAAAATGGCAGAAAAAGAAGAAAAGGTGATCTTTGGAGGACGCCTTGGAGAATACAAATATTATGACATGGATGCAGTGATTGCATCATCACTGGAACTGTGTGAAAAAGAACTTGGAATGAAAGCAGAATAGTGATTGTTGAGTAAAAAGTATGCATATGTACGAAAGATGTCTTTGCACATATGCGTACTTTTTTGCCACTTTTGCTTGAACTTAATCCTGATACCAACTATAATGGTGGCAGTTACTTGATAACGGAATGACTAAAAATTTTTATTTTAGGAGAATACATATGGGAAGATATTTCGGAACAGATGGCTTCCGTGGAGAAGCCAATAATAATTTAACAGCAGATCATGCATATAAGATCGGAAGATTTCTTGGATGGTATTACGGAGAAGTAAAGCGTCGTAACGGTGATGATACACCAGCTCGTATTGTGATCGGAAAAGATACAAGACGTTCAAGCTATATGTTTGAATATACACTGGTTGGCGGTCTGGTAGCTTCGGGAGCGGATGCTTACCTGCTTCATGTTACGACGACACCGTCTGTAGCTTATGTGGCAAGAACCGATGGGTTTGACTGTGGTATTATGATCTCGGCAAGCCATAATCCGTATTATGATAACGGAATCAAGCTGATCAACGGTAATGGAGAGAAGATGGATGAAGGAACGATTGCACTGGTAGAAGACTATCTGGATGGCAAGCTGGAAGTATTTGGGGAAAATTATGAAGAGATTCCGTTTGCACATACATCTAAGATCGGACGTACGGTAGACTATGTATCAGGAAGAAATCGTTATATCGGTTATCTGATCTCACTGGGACTTTATTCTTTCAAGGGAGTGAAAGTCGGACTTGACTGTGCGAACGGAAGTTCATGGAACCTCGCAAAATCCGTATTTGATGCTCTGGGAGCAAAGACTTATGTTATCAATGCAGAACCTGATGGAACCAATATTAATAATAATGCAGGATCTACACATATTGGCGGCCTGCAGAAATTCGTGGTTGAGAATGGCCTGGATGTCGGATTCGCTTATGACGGAGATGCAGACAGATGTCTTTGCGTTGATGAAAAAGGAAATCTGGTAGATGGAGATGCGATCCTTTACATTTATGGAAAATATATGAAAGAGCGAGGCAAACTGGAGAATAATACAGTTGTTACAACGGTTATGTCTAATTTTGGATTATACAAAGCATTTGATGAGGCTGGAATCGGTTATGCGAAGACTGCAGTCGGAGACAAATATGTATACGAATATATGACAAAGAATGGCTGTATCCTTGGTGGAGAACAGTCAGGTCATATTATTTTCTCAAAATACGCTTCTACAGGAGACGGTATCCTTACAAGTCTTAAGATGATGGAAGTTATGATGGCAAGAAAGAAGAAGATGAGCGAACTGCTGGATGGACTTACCATTTATCCACAGGTTCTTGAAAATGTACGTGTGACAGATAAAAAGGCTGCTCAGGATGACGCAGATGTGCAGGCAGCAGTAAAAGCTGTTACAGAAGCACTTGGAGATACCGGTCGTATTCTTGTGCGTGAATCAGGAACAGAGCCGCTTCTTCGTGTAATGGTTGAAGCCGAGACAGAGGAAGTCTGTAGAAAATATGTAGACCAGGTTGTGGATGTTGTAAAGGCTAAAGGACATATTGCAAGTTAGAAAGATACATGAATGACACTGGAAGAATAGACTATATTAAGAATTTTTACAGGGAGAAAAGATAATATGTGTGGAATTGTAGGATTTACAGGTGAACATCAGGCAGCACCCATCTTGTTAGATGGCCTGGCAAAACTGGAATATCGTGGATATGACTCTGCAGGAATCGCTGTACGTGACGGTGATGCAGATGTAGAAGTTATTAAGGCAAAAGGAAGACTGAAAGTTTTAGCAGAGAAGACCAATGATGGAGAAACTGTAAAAGGAACTTGTGGTATCGGACATACCAGATGGGCAACTCATGGAGAACCGTCTGAGAACAATGCACATCCGCATAAAAGTGATGACGGAAATGTAGTAGCTGTTCATAATGGTATCATCGAAAATTATCAGGAATTAAAAGATAAACTTGTACGAAAAGGATATACATTTTACTCAGAGACAGATACAGAAGTAGCAGTAAAACTGGTAGATTACTATTATAAAAAATATGAAGGAACACCGGTAGATGCAATTAATCATGCACTTGTGCGTATCCGTGGATCATATGCACTTGCAATGATGTTCCAAGATTATCCGGAAGAAATCTATGTAGCAAGAAAAGACAGCCCGATGATCTTAGGAGTTGCAAACGGAGAATCTTATATCGGTTCAGATGTTCCTGCGATCCTGAAATATACAAGAGATGTATATTATATTGGAAACCAGGAGATGGCACGTGTCCGCAAAGGAGAGATTACATTCTATAATCTGGATGGCGATGAGATCGAAAAAGAATTAAAAACAGTTGAATGGGATGCAGAGGCAGCAGAAAAAGCTGGATATGAGCATTTTATGATCAAAGAGATCCATGAACAGCCGAAGGCTGTTTCAGATACTCTGAATTCTGTTGTAAAAGACGGTGCAATCGATCTTTCAGAAGTCGGACTTTCAGAAGAAGAGATTAAAGAGATCAGCCAGATCTATATTGTAGCGTGTGGATCTGCATATCATGTCGGAGTGGCAGCACAGTATGTTATGGAAGACCTGGCAAGAATCCCGGTACGTGTAGAACTTGCATCAGAGTTCAGATATCGTAATCCGATCCTCGATCCTAAGGGACTGGTTATTATCATCAGTCAGTCAGGAGAGACTGCCGACAGTCTTGCAGCCCTCAGAGAATCTAAGAAACAGGGTGTAAAGACACTTGGAATTGTGAACGTGATCGGCTCATCTATTGCGAGAGAAGCAGATAATGTATTCTATACACTTGCAGGACCGGAGATTGCGGTTGCAACAACAAAAGCGTACAGTACACAGCTGATCGCAACTTACACACTGGCAATTCAGTTTGCTAAGATCAGAGGTCAGATTACAGAGGAACAGTATACTGGATATATCGAAGAACTGAAGACGATTCCGGATAAGATCAGCAGAATCATTGAAGACAAAGAAAGACTTCAGTGGTTTGCTTCTAAACAGGCAAATGCAAAGGATATTTTCTTTGTCGGCAGGGGAATTGATTATGCGGTATGCCTTGAAGGAAGTCTCAAATTAAAAGAAATAAGTTATATTCACTCTGAAGCATATGCAGCCGGGGAGTTGAAACATGGAACGATAAGTCTTATTGAGGACAATATACTTGTTATCGGCTCACTTACACAGCCGGATTTATTTGAGAAGACAGTAAGTAATATGGTTGAGTGTAAGAGCCGCGGTGCATCACTTATGGGGCTTACAACATTTGGCAATTATTCAATTGAGGATACAGCAGATTTTGTTGTATACGTTCCTAAGACAGACCCACATTTTGCAGCAAGTCTTGCAGTAGTGCCGCTTCAGCTGCTTGGCTATTATGTATCGGTTGCAAGAGGACTTGACGTAGATAAGCCTAGAAATCTGGCGAAGAGCGTGACGGTGGAGTAAAATATAGCGATTTAATAAAGAAGTACTAAATTCGGGAAAGGAAATTACTAATCTTTTATTACAAAAAATGCTGTGGCTTAACGGTTGTCGTTAAAGCCACAGCTAATTATCTTTTTATTATTTT
>ERZ827363.3669-NODE-3669-length-11407-cov-3.885571_pt1 | contig 11407 bp, 10 predicted proteins | sample MGYA00519776_ERZ827363 | MGnify/ENA primary metagenome ERZ827363 (study PRJEB31778, sample SAMEA3449288) | human gut metagenome | biome: human gut; feature: human-associated habitat; material: faeces | place: United Kingdom | collected 2010/2012 ...
ATACTTGTGATGAGCCTTGTTCTGACGCAAGGTCTATAAAAGTGCGTCAATTTTCATCATTTATTACTTTTCATGTCCTTACTAACAATAAAGACAATCCCTATTGGTATTTTCACTTTTCCTGTTGTAATTTTATCATCAAAAAATAAGTCTTTTTCATAAAGTTGAATACTATAGCTTTGATAAAAAATACATGCTTTGATATTTTTCTTATATCCATTTTTCACATTGACATATTGTGAGGCAGAAATAAGTACTTTATTTTTTGGATGAATATTTTCTTCAACAACTTTTTTTAAAATCCTCAGATTTTTATTATTATAATCTTTATTTACTTGGTATTCTATTGATAATTTTTCACGAAATTGCATGCCACCTTTCGGTGCCTCATACCAAGATGAATAACTTGGTTCTTGTAGTTCCTTTTTTTCATCTTTAGCTTTAATATAATATTCTCCAAATCCAATATCTACAACGTTTGATTTATCCGTTATTCTTTTATTTCCTATGATTTTTTTATCCAATGGAATATATTTAATGCTTTCAACATTTGATACATCTTTTATATAGAAAGATAATAAGCTATTTTCCATATCTTTTGATTTTTTATCATTCGCAAATACATTTTCTGTCTTTCCACTTAATATCAACATACCTAATAAACATATAATTACAACTACATATTTTTTTATCTTGTTTTCTTTTATCATGATTTTTTCATATCCAATCGTATGTTATCAAGCAGAAAATATCTCAAATAAATTCTCTGCTTGATTAAAATCCTTTTATTATCTATTTTTTATAAACCTTCTAATATTTTCCTCACATCTATATCCTAAAACACAAAATAATAATGCTTGTATTCCTCTTCCTACTGCATTATTAATGTCTGGAGTTAGAACAATAAAAAATAAAATAAGATAACCAATTCCTATAATTAAATATCTATTATTTTTTTTATTTTTCAATTCATTTCACCTACCTAAAACAAAACAAATACAATTAATCTTGCTCCTATTCCAGCAAATGTTTTTAAAATTCCTACTTTTTGTAATGCATGCTGAGTTGCGTCTGTAATTGTCCCCTCTTCCATAACCATTACTCACATTGATATTATCTTCCTTTAATGAAAAAATCCCGAAGCCCGCATAAATGCGTGGTTTCGAGACCTTTAACCGAAAGCGATAGACGGGGCTCGAACCCGCGGTCTCGACCTTGGCAAGGTCGCGCGTTACCAACTACGCCACTATCGCATATAATGACTGTCCCTTTTCAGAACAGTCATTATTTTACCTTATTCACAGTTTGTTGTCAATCATTTTTTACTAAAATTCCGCAACAACTGTTTTTCCTGCAACTGTTTTTTCTCCAGTTTTATAAGCTACTTTTGGCAGATTAGAATCTTCTAAGACAACAACCATAACATCTGGGCTATATCCTTCTTTCTTGATCAGATCGATATCAAACTCTACCAACTTATCTCCTGCCTTTACTTCTTGTCCACTCTTGACAAAAGCCTCAAATCCTTTTCCATCTAATTTGACTGTGTCAATTCCAATATGAATTAAAAGATTTAATCCTTCTTTTGTCTCGATTCCAATCGCATGTAAAGATGGTTTCATTAATGCTGTGATCTTTCCATCTGCTGGTGCAACAACGACACCTTTTTCTGGTTCGATTACAACACCATCTCCCATAGCACAAGTTGCAAATGCCTCATCTTTTGCCTGTGTCATTGCAAGAACTTTTCCTGTTGCTACCGCAACTAATTTACCATGTCTGATTTCTTTTTTCTCTTCTTCTTTGGAGGAAACTATGGGTGTTACCTCTTCTTCTTTGGAAGGATCTGTTCCATGCTGTGCATAATATTCCACATATTCTTCAAAATTACTCTTGATCACAGATACCTGTGGTCCATAAATAATCTGAATTCCTGTTCCTTTTTTGATGATTCCTTTGGAACCAGATTGTTTTAAGTACTGATCTGTCACCTTAGTTTCATCTGTTACTGTGATACGAAGTCTTGTAGCACAGCAGTCAATATCTTCAATATTTTTGATTCCACCAAGTCCTTTTAAGATCATAAAGGAAATTGGATCCTCTGGTGCGTCTGTATCTTCATTTGCTACACCTTTTTTTGCCTGGTAATCAGCTTTTGTATATAATTTTACCTCTTCTTCGTCATCATCTCTACCTGGTGTTGGAAGATCAAATTTCTCAATGACAAATTTGAACACAAAGTAATATAATACTGCATAAACTGCAAATACTGGAAGGATCATCATCCAGTTACTCTTTGTCTGTCCCTGTAATACACCGTATAACATAAAGTCGATCAATCCACAAGAGAATGTTGTTCCGATACAGATCTTTAAGATATGCATTAATGCAAATGACAAACCTGCTAATCCACAATGTAAGATAAATAATCCTGGTGCAATAAATAAGAATGTAAATTCAATCGGTTCTGTAATTCCTGTAAGGAATGATGTTAATGCTGCTGAGAATAGTAATCCTCCAACAATTTTTCTTTTTTCTGGTTTTGCACAACGATACATTGCATAAGCTGCTCCAGGAAGTCCCGCCATCATGAAAGAATATTTTCCTGTCATGAATCTACATGCTTCTACTGCAAAATGTTTTGTATTTGGGTCTGCCAGCTGTGCAAAGAAGATATTCTGTGCACCTTCTACCATCTTTCCAGCAACTTCCATTGTTCCTCCAAGAGATGTCTGCCAGAATGGTAAATAAAATACATGATGTAATCCGAATGGAATTAATGCTCTCTCTAAGAATCCAAAGATTGCTGTTCCAAAATATCCAGAATGCATAACCAGATTACCAAGTGCAAAGATTCCACTCTGAATCGTTGGCCATACAAAGAAGCAGATAATACCTACACCGATATGTGCGATTACACTAATAATTGGCACAAAACGTACTCCTGAGAAAAATGCTAATGCTGCTGGTAATTGCTGTTTATAAAAGCGATTATGTAATGCTGCTGTTACAAGTCCTACGATAACTCCAGCAAATACTCCCATCTGAAGAGAATCAATACCACAGACACTCGTGATCTGTCCGTTTAAGACACTCTTTGCATATGTTCCGTCCGCTAAAATCTTTCCTGATAATTTTAACATCGCATTAATTGTTGAATTCATTACAAAGAATGAAATACCTGCAGAAAGTACTGCGACTGCTTTTTCATTTTTTGCCATTCCTAATGCTACTGCTAATGCAAAGATCAATGGTAAATTTCCAAAGATTGTATTACCGACCTGTGACATGATCGTTAAAAGCGCATTTAGGATAGTTCCCTCTCCCATGATTCCTTGTAAATGATACGCTGCGATCGTATCAGCATTAGTAAATGAAGATCCCAGTCCTAGTAAGATACCTGCAATTGGTAACACAGATACTGGAAGAAAAAATGATTTTCCGATCTGTTGTACTACCGCAAATGCTGAACTTTTCTTTTTCTTTGCCATTTTAATCCTCCTTTGTGACAAATTGATACATGGTTACTGTCTGATACACTTCTCCTGCGTCAAATACTGGTGCATCAAACTCTTTTGTGTTAATACTGTTTGGGAAATAATGTGGTTCCATGCAAAATCCACATCCTTTTCCATAGATCACTCCCCCTTTCCCTTTTGTTGATTTCATTGTATTTCCAGTGTAAAACTGTAATCCTGGAAGATCTGAATAAACTTCCATTTTAATACCCTGTTCTTCGTCCAATGCTTCCGCCATTTTTCGGAAACCACAATCTTTATTCCGAATTACAAAATTATGATCATATCCTTTGCCTTTTTCTAGTTGTTCATCTTCGGCATATAGATCATTCTTGATCTTTTTCCATTCACGAAAATCCATCGGTGTATGTTCTACTTTTCTGATTTCTCCTGTTGGGATCGTATCTTCATTGATCGGTGTAAATTCATCTGCATAAATCCTTACTTTTGTATTTTCGATCGTTCCGCTTTTATGTCCACCCAAGTTAAAGTAATTATGATTTGTCAGATTGATCAGCGTTTTCTTATCGCTGACTGCATGATAGGAAACGATCAATCCATTTGTTTCCGTTACCGTATAAATGATATTTGTTACCAATGTTCCCGGAAATCCTTGTTCCCCATCTGGACTTACATAAGTAAACTTCACTGCATGATCATCAATGATCTCACTATCCCATAAGACTTTGTGAAATCCATGTTCTTTGTCACTGTGAATGTTATGTTTTCCACGATTTTTTGCTACATGATACTCTTTCCCATCAATTTCGAATCTGGCATTTGAGATACGGTTTACATTCCGTCCGACAGTTGCTCCAAACATAATTCCATTCTCAAAATATTCTTCCAAGGTGTCATATCCAAGGGCTACATCTTTGATGTTTCCCTCCTTGTTTTTTACAAGGAGAGAAACAATATTTACACCAAAATCAGTAACTTTGACTGCAAATCCATTTTGATTTTCAATCGTGTATAGAAATGCTTCTCTTTTATCTTCTAAAAAGCCAAAACTTTCTTTTGTTACACCCATATCAGCCTCCTGCTTAGTGTCCATGTTCCATTAAGTCCATAACAACAGGATCTGTAGAATGAACTCCTTTTGCTTTAAGTTCTTCAATCTTTTCTTTAAACTGTGGCAGATATTTTGCATGTGCAACTAACAGTTCATCTAAAACTTTTGTTGTATTTTCATTATTTTCTACTAATGGATTTAATACGAATGCTTCTAATGCTTTTCCGTAATCTCCTGTCAATGCCGCTTCAATTGTACATTCTTCCATTGCTTTCATCATCTGAAGCCATCCTTTTTCTGCTGATGGAAGCTTTCCAAATGCCATTGGCTGTGCTCCTGTCGCTGAAATGATACTTGATACTTCCACGATAGAGTCATCATCTAAGCATGAAATTGCTCCATTGTTTTGTGTACTTACTACCATATGGATCTTCTTATTTGCATAAATTGCACGGATACATTCGCAAGCTGCATCACTGTAATATGCTCCTCCACGTTTTCCAAGTTGTTCTGGTTTTTCATGAAGTTCTGCATTTTTATAAATTTCAAACAACTCATGTTCTACCTGTTTCATTTGCTCTGCTCTAGTACCACCTTCATTGAATTCTTCAATCGCATGCTCAAGCATTGCTTGTTTCATGTAGTAATATCTGTGGTATCCACAAGGCACCATATTCATGCTGTGAAGTAATTCCAATGGAAATTCAGCTTGATAGATATTGGCTGGTGTTCCACCACCTTTTTCATTGATATGATCGATCAAAATTGGTGTCATATCATTTCCATTTTCATCAAATACTTTATGCCAGTGAAAATGGTTAATTCCTGCATATCTGTAATTTAACTGGCTGATATCCTTCCCAAGGAGCTTTGGTTCTGCCATCATTGCGATCGTTGGCACGTTGCAAAGTCCGATACATTTTTTCCATCCAAAATGTTTAATTACAGCTTCTGTTACCATTCCACTTGGATTTGTAAAGTTGATCAGCCATGCATCTGGGCATAATTCTCTCATATCTTCTATGATCTGTCCGATCACTGGAATGGTTCGAAATGCTTTAAACATTCCTCCTGCTCCATTTGTTTCCTGACCAAGCATTCCATACAATGATGGAATTCTTTCATCTTTAATTCTGGCATCTAAAAGGCCTACTCGAAATTGTGTTGTAACAAAGTCTGCATCTTTTAATGCTTCTCTTCTGTCTAATGTTGTATAAACTTTTACATCATATGGAGATGCATCCCACATTCTCTGTGCCAGTGCTCCTACAATCTCTACTTTTTCTTTTCCATCTTCAATATCGACCAGCCAGATTTCTTTGATTGGTAAATCTTCATATCGTTTGATAAATCCTTCCATCAATTCTGGTGTGTAACTGCTTCCTCCACCGATCGTTACGATTTTTATTGCACCTTTCATCGCTCTATGCCTCCTCAAATATCTTTGTTTCCTTTGTTCTGTTCACATGATACAGAGCTGGCTTCTTTCGTACAACGGATTTTCCTGATTCGGATATTTTTTCCCTAAAAAAGTTTCAGAATTACGAAACACTCTGAAACTTTTTGAAACTTTATTTCAATTCCACCCAGTATTCTTTGTTTGCTTCGATCATTTCATCTAAAATTTCTTTTGCCACATTTGCAGATGGAATTGTGCGGTTTAAAGTAAATGCCTGCAATGCTTTTTTATATGATCCTTCGATCACTGCTTCTACGACCAACCCTTCACAAGCATCCTGCTGTTCGATCAGTCCTTTATAAAATCTTGGAATTTCTCCAACTCTTACTGGTTCTGGTCCGTCTTTTGTAATATATGCAGGAATTTCAACCATGGCATCATCTGGAAGATTCTTGACTGCTCCGTCATTTTTTACGATGACAAGCTGCCTGCTTCTCGTGTCATATGCAAGTGCTTTTACCACTTCTACAATAAATTTCCCATGAACTCCTACATAAAATTGTGTCAAATCGATTTTTTCTCCATTTTCTAGTTTCTTAACTGCCTCACGAATCTTTGTTTCTCTTCCATGAATAACCTGCATTCCCCTTGTATTATTAATATCCATGTAATCTACAATGTCATCTCCAAGAAGATAATACTGCCAGTATGTATTTGGCAGATAATCTGGAAAATAGTTGACGATCTTCTTTGCATTCGTAAATGTATGTAACCAGTCTGGATCTTTGACCAAGGCATCTTCATAACTTGCCTTTGATACATAACCATACTCTGCCACATGTTTCTTTAATTTTTCTGTGGCATCTTCGCCATTACACTGTACTTTTGTAAACCATCCATAATGATTCAATCCAAAATAATCCACTTCCAGATTGCTAAGATCTGTGTCTAGGATTTCTGCCATTCTTGCCTCTACCTCAACTGGCATATCACAGATATTTAAAATTCTTGCATTTGGACGTAATGTCTGTGTTGCCTTAGCAACAATCGCAGCTGGATTTGAATAATTAACGATCCAATAAGTTTTTGATGCATATTTCTCACAAACATCGATCAGATGTACCATTGGTCCGATCGTTCTCATTCCATATGCCATTCCCCCGGCTCCACATGTTTCCTGTCCAATGCATCCATGTTTTAATGAAATCTGTTCATCTTTTACTCGCATTTTCAGTCCACCGACTCGCATCTGTGCCATAATAAAGTCTGCATCTGTAAATGCCTCTTCTTCATCCGTACTAATTTTCAATTCCAAAGAAGGTCTTAAATCTTTTACAACTTCTTTTACGATCAGTGACACTTTTTCTTGTCGTTCCTGATCAATATCATATAACCATAATTCTTTGATTTTTAATTCTTCCTCTTCCAAAAGATTTTTTACAATCCCTGCGGTATAAGTACTTCCACCACCACATATCACAATCTTAAATTCTTTTTTCATTGATTTTTTCCTCCATATCCGTCATATTATTTCATGTGCCCTGATTATATTTCTTGAAAATTTCAGACTCAATAGTTCACGCTATTTTTGGAACATCACAACTATTTCATGGACAATCTGCATAAATTTATTCCGGTTATTTGTGCAAATTCACAATAAAAAAAGAAATATTTGAAAACTATACTTTTTTAGGAGAATGATTGATATGATACTAGAACAAATTAAAAATCCTGATTTTTTTAATAATTCTGAACAGAATATGATTTATTTTTTACAAAACAATTTAAACTCTTTTGATCAAGTCACTTTAAACAAAATGGCAAAAGAATCCTTTTCTTCGACTTCTTCTGTTTTACGTTTTTGCAAAAAATTAGGATTTGATGGATTTAAAGATTTCAAATTACAACTGATCCGAGAAGCATCTATTTCTGGTCAGGATCTTAATTTTAATCTACCTTTTTCTCCAGATGATTCTGTTGAAGATATCGGTCTTCATTTATCTGAAATTCTTGCAAATGGAATTAAAAAAACACGGAATCTGTTAGATCCCGTTTAGAAATGACTGCTTATAATATAAAAAAGAGCCACCGTGTATTCCTGTTTGGAAAAGGTGACTCCAGAATTTCTCTTGAGAATTTTAAAAATAAAATGATCAAATTAAATGAATATTTTATTATTGGTGATGAATATCAGAATAATTTTTATACAGTCGGCAATATTACCTCTAATGACCTTGTGATCTTCTGTACTTATAGTGCTATGCATCATGATTACAATTCTTATCTTCCAGTTTTAAAAGATCATAACGTTCCGATCATTACGGTTACAAGTAATATTCATTCCAAACTGGCTGTGAATTCTGATATTGTATTACAACTTCCTGATGATGAATCCTTTGATGAAAAAGTTGCCAGTTTTGCCTCTCAAACAAATATGGATTTTATTTTTGATTACATCTATTCTATCATTTTCCAGAAAAATTATATGGAGAATTATCATTCGAAACATGCTAAAGATGTATATACAAATTCCATGATCTATAACAAACTATAATTTAGTATCATTCATCCTGAATATCTCGATCATCCATAAATCCTATGGATTCTTTGAGATATTCAATATTCTTTTCACGGTCCATATTGTAAATACAGCCAAAAACAACATCCATCATATACTGCATCGCAATATGAGATGAGAACTGAGAGATACGATCTCTTAAGTTTTCTCTGCTGCTGATCGTTAATGCACCGGCAACATACTGTGGATATAAATTCCCACCTGCTTTCCCAACATACACAACAGGCACCTTCTTTTGATGCAGCACCTTTAAAATTGGCTTTACAAAGGTTGCTTTTCCAGAATATGAGAGAATGATCGCTGCATGTTTCGGATTACTTGCTAATGCTGTCAGTCTTTGTTTATAAAATCCATGTGGACATTCTACACTACTTTTGCCTGCTGTTAACATCTTATCCTGAAAATTTTCTGCAACATTCATGTTATGTGAATGGGTATAAATGTCTATAACTTCCGCTTTATGTAATAATTGTGCCACTTTATGCAATTCTATAAAATCCATATAATCATAGGTATCATAGATTGCTGTTTCATATAACTTACTCAGTTTCTTTGCGATCATCTGTGGTCCATCTTTTCGTTCAAATGGATAATTTACATCGATCATCTCAATATCTGATTTCATTTCTGAGATATCTTTTGCCAATATGACTTTCAATTCATTGAATCCTTTTAACCCAATCTTTTTGCAAAATCGATGAATGGCTGATTTTGACACAAATGTTTTTTCTGCTAATTCAATAACCGACATATCTAAGATATCTTCTTGATTTTTTAGAATATAATATCCTATTTCTGTTTCAATTGGTGTTAATCCATCTGCTAATTCAATCATATTTTTAAGTGTCATAGGTAGCACCTCTTTATTTTTGATTTATTTCAGTGTTCCTTATTATTTTAACATTGCTATTTTATTATCTCAAATAATTTATTACTTCTACCCAAAAACTATATCTAATTATCAAAAACCAAACATGCAGCTCCAATCAAACCGCAATCTTCTCCCAACGCCGCTGGCACAATCTTCACATTGCTTTTTAGCGCATCATATACTTTCTCTTTTGCGCGTTTTTCAATCTCTTCGATAAATCCAGGAATCTTTAACGCAACACTTCCACTTAGGACAAATAGCTCTGGATCAAGTACACCATAAAGTGTTGCAATGAAACTTGACAGATATTCATAAGCATCTTCCATGATCATTGCCGCAGTTTCATTTCCTTCCTGTGCAAGTTGATACACTTCTCCTGCATGGGCAGCTTCTAACCCTGCATCATTTGCCCTCTTTGTGATGGCTGTTCCACTGGCAATTGATTCAATGGAACCTTTCTTTAAATCTCCCTGTGATGGACCATTTTTCCATAAAATGCAGTTTGCTACTTCTTGTGCAAATCCTTTTGCTCCACGATAGATTTGTCCATCAATACATAATCCTGCACCAACTCCTGTTGAAATGGTCAGAAATTCTACGATCTTCTTTCCTTTTCCAGCCCCGATCACAGTTTCTGCAAGTCCTGCAAGGTTCGCATCATTTTCTAACTGCACAGAAATACCTGTAATCTTTTCTAGTTCTTTTGTCAGTTCAAAATTATGCCACCCTGGAAGGTTTGGTGGTGTTAAAATAATCCCATTGATCAAGTCTAATGGCCCTGGACAAGAAATTCCAATCCCTTCGATTTTTTCTCCAAACCCTTTGATCACATCATTGATCTGGTTTAATGTTTTTATAGGATTTTTTGGATCTGATCCAAACTGAACTCTTTCTTTGATCTCATATTTCTCGTTGATCAGCGCAACTCTTGTATTTGTTCCCCCAACATCAATTCCTACTGCATATTTCATGATTTTCTTTCCCTCCTATATAAACGAAAAGGGGGACAACCGAAGCTGTCCCCTCTTTATGTTGTTGTTTGTAAATATCTTATTCGTAGTAATATTTAACTTTGTCTGCAGAATCAAATAAGTTAACTTTGTGAGCAATAACTTCTCTACAAGCTTTGATTGGTTCTGGATAGATTTCAAGAGGCTCTCTGTATTCTGGATGAGCATTCAATACTTCTCTACATTTATCATAGAATGCAACCTTGATATCACTTGAAATGTTAATCTTAGAAATACCGATTTTAACTGCTTTTGCGATTTCTTCATCTTTGTTGCTTGATCCACCGTGTAATACTAATGGAATATCAAGAGTATCTTTTAATATCTGTAAGATGTCAAGACGGAGTTCTGGTTTCATATCGCTTGGGTAGATTCCGTGAGCTGTTCCGATTGCTACTGCTAATGTATCAATTCCTGTTTTTTCAACAAAATCTTTTGCCATATCTGGACTTGTATACACATCATCTAAATTTGAAAAACTGTCCGCTGTTTCAATTTCTTCTGTATCTCCTAATCCTTTGTCAGATGAGAAAATATGTCCAAGTTCTGCTTCAACTGTAACATCGACTGCATGAGCCAACCTCACCACTTCTGCAGTTATTCTTATATTTTCTTCATAATCACTGCCTGATGCATCAATCATCACAGAGCTAAAACCTAACTGTATTGCTTTAATACAACTTTCAATAGACTCACCATGATCCAAATGTACACAAACTGGAACAGAGGCTTTTTTTGCAAATTGAAGCATAACTGGTGCGATATCTTCCATGGATATCAAATTTCCATGCACCTCTGCATAGTTTAATATAACTGGTGAATTTGTTTCCTCTGCAGCCTGTATGATAGCCATTACTGATTCCATATTCGGACAATTAAATGCTCCAACTGCATATCCTTTTTTCATTGCATCTTCCATCAACGGCTTTAATGAAACTAACATAATCTTTCTCCTTTTCAGTTTATCTTATTTCTTTCCTTTATTTCTAAAGTAATCAAGGAATACAGCCAGTAAAATC
>ERZ827363.3676-NODE-3676-length-11392-cov-2.153303_pt1 | contig 11392 bp, 9 predicted proteins | sample MGYA00519776_ERZ827363 | MGnify/ENA primary metagenome ERZ827363 (study PRJEB31778, sample SAMEA3449288) | human gut metagenome | biome: human gut; feature: human-associated habitat; material: faeces | place: United Kingdom | collected 2010/2012 ...
GACCAGGTTTATCTGATTGGTGATGTTTACTCTGAAAAAACTACAAATACATCTTTGCGCCACCGCATTTTAAATCTGAAACGCATTGAAGCCGCAGAAGAAGAAATCTTTGAAAATATTCATCTTTCAGCAGCAAACCATTATGCCTATCCCGATCCTGACTTTAAGAAAACTCCGCCGCCGTCAGGATATAAGCCATTTTATCTGAGTCATTATGCACGGCATGGTTCCCGTTATCGGGTTAATCCCAATGACTATAAAGAACCATTGAGAATTTTGTGCGAAGCAGAAAAGGATGGGGCACTGACTGAATTGGGAAAGAATACCTTAAACTTGATTGATAGCCTTGCCCGAATGGCAGAAGACCGTTATGGTGAACTGACACCGTTGGGAGCACGTCAACATCGGGGAATTGCTAAAAGAATGTATGAGAACTTCCCCGAAGTGTTTCAAGGAGTGGCAGCAGTGGATGCACGCTCCACCGTTGTTATTCGCTGCATCCTCTCTATGATGGCTGAATGTCTGCAACTGCAATCTATGAACCCCAAATTGCAGATTAAGAATGATGCCAGCTATTATGATATGTACTATATGAATAATGAAGATGATTATTTCAGAAAACAGCGTAAAACAGATGAGGTGCTTGCTGCCAAACAGGCTTTCCGAAAGGAACATCTTCATCCTGAACGCTTGATGAAGTCTCTTTTCAACAGTCAGGACTATGTGAAGTGGAAAGTGGATGCAGATAAGCTGATGAGTTACTTATTTGAACTTGCAGTCATTATGCAAAACCATGACACGGATATCGAACTCTATTCCCTTTTCACAAAGGAAGAATGTTATGACATGTGGTTGCTGAATAATGTGAATTGGTACATCGATTACGGTCCGTCTCCACTTACAAAAGGGAAAATGCCTTATCTGGAAGCCAATCTGTTGGAAAACATTCTGAATACTGCGGATACCTGTATCGTTAAAAAAGAGAATAACGTTACATTACGATTCGGCCATGAGTCTTGTGTACTTCCTCTCGCATGCCTATTGGAGTTGGGGGATTGCGCTTATCAGACTACTGACTTGAACAGTCTTGCCGAGGTCTGGCGCAATTACAAGATTTTCCCGATGGCTTGCAACATCCAGTTCGTTTTTTATCGTAAAAAAGGGAGCGATGATATTCTGGTGAAAATTCTGCTGAATGAACAGGAAATGAAACTTCCGGTAGAGAGTACATTTGCTCCTTACTATCATTGGAAAGATGTGGAAACATACTATAGGAATAAATTGGCAGCTTTCAGAAAATAGTTTTTTATAGGTAATAATATAACATTGAAAATCATGATTAATCGATTTATATTGAACGAAGTATCATACTTCGGACCGGGAGCGCGTGAAGTGCTTCCAAAAGAAATAACCCGTTTGGGATTGCATAAAGCCTTTGTGGCAACTGATAAAGATCTTATCAAATACGGAGTGGCGGATAAAGTGCTGAGTGTGCTTAAATCTGCCGGAATACCTTATGAGGTATTTAGTGAGATCAAGCAGAATCCTACAGTGTTCAATGTAAAAACAGGTGTGAAAGCCTTTGCTGAGTCGGGAGCAGACTTTATCCTGGCTATCGGTGGCGGCTCTTCAATAGACACCGCAAAAGCTATCGGAATTATTACTAACAATCCGGAATTCAGCGATGTTGTTTCGTTGGAAGGTGTGGCGGATACAAAAAAGAAATCCGTTCCCATCATTGCCCTGCCTACTACTGCCGGAACTGCTGCCGAAGTGACAATCAATTACGTGATTACGGATGAGGTTAACGAAAAGAAAATGGTATGTGTCGATCCGAATGATATTCCGGCTATAGCTATTGTGGATGCAGAGTTGATGTACACCTTGCCTAAAAGCCTGACCGCTTCCACCGGATTGGATGCTTTGACACATGCCATCGAAGGGCTGATCACCAAAGGAGCTTGGGAAATGAGCGATATGTTCGAGATCAAAGCCATTGAAATGATAGCTCGTTATTTGGAAACAGCAGTCAACGAACCTACAAATGCCGAGGCACGCAATGGCATGGCTGTGGCACAGTATATTGCCGGAATGGCATTCTCTAATGTCGGTTTGGGAGTGGTGCACGGAATGGCTCATCCGCTGGGAGCTATCTTTGATATTCCTCACGGGGTGGCTAATGCTTTGCTGCTGCCTGTTATCATGGAGTTCAATGCATCTGCTGCACTCGATAAATACGTGTATATTGCCAAAGCCATGAATGTATATACTTCCGGCATGAGTAGGGAAGCAGCAGCACATGCAGCTGTGGAAGCTGTAAAATCGCTTGCCATACGTGTAGGTATTCCGCAACATTTATCTGAGTTGGGAATTGAGGAAGAAGATTTGGAACGTCTATCGGAAGCAGCCTTTGCAGATGTATGCACACCGGGCAATCCGCGTGAAGTTTCTAAGGAGATCATTCTTGAACTATACAGAAAAGCATTGTAATAAACCGTGAGTAAGAACCCTTTTATCTTATGAATAACACAAAGAAGACTTCAATAATAAGTAAGGATGGTGTGAGCTATCTGATTCCGTTTATATTAATCACGAGTTGCTTTGCCTTGTGGGGATTCGCCAATGATATCACTAATCCGATGGTGAAAGCTTTCTCCAAAATATTCCGTATGAGCGTTACGGATGGTGCTTTGGTACAGGTTGCTTTCTATGGCGGATATTTTGCCATGGCCTTTCCGGCAGCTATGTTCATACGCAAATTTTCTTATAAGGCGGGAGTACTTTTAGGATTGGGTATGTATGCTTTCGGGGCATTTCTGTTTTTTCCGGCTATGCTTTCGGGAAGCTATTATCCGTTTCTGATAGCCTACTTCATCCTGACGTGCGGGCTTTCGTTTCTTGAAACCAGCAGCAATCCTTATATCCTCTCGATGGGGACGGAGGAAACGGCTACCCGTCGTTTGAATCTGGCTCAGTCGTTCAATCCAATGGGATCGTTGCTGGGAATGTATGTAGCGATGAATTTTATACAGAATCGTTTGAATCCAATGGATACGATGGAACGTAGTCAGCTTTCTGCTGCTGATTTCGAGGCGGTTCGCGATTCTGATTTAAGTGTATTGATAGCTCCCTATCTGATTATTGGCATTGTGATTCTGGTAATGTTGATACTGATTCGCATGGTGAAAATGCCGAAGAATGCCGACCAGTCTCATGACATCAACTTCTTCCCGACATTGAAACGTATCTTTTCTATCAGTTATTATAGGGAAGGGGTAATCGCCCAGTTCTTTTATGTCGGTGCGCAGATTATGTGCTGGACGTTTGTCATACAATATGGCACACGTTTATTCATGTCTCAGGGGATGGGAGAAAAGGCGGCGGAAGTGTTGTCGCAGCAGTATAACATTGTGGCGATGATTATCTTTTGTGCAAGTAGGTTTATATGTACTTTCATCTTGCGCTATCTCAGTCCGGGGCTGCTGTTAAAGGTGCTGGCTATTGCGGCTTGTGGATTTACAATTGGGGTTATCTTTATTCAGGATATCGGGGGAATGTATTGTCTGGTGGGGGTATCTGCCTGTATGTCATTAATGTTTCCTACGATTTACGGAATAGCTTTACAGGGATTGGGTGATGACGCAAAGTTCGGTGCTGCGGGCTTGATAATGGCGATTCTGGGCGGTTCGGTATTGCCACCGCTTCAGGCGAGTATCATTGATATGCAAACCTTGTTCGGTATGCCTGCTGTGAATGTTTCATTTGTACTTCCTTTTATTTGTTTTGTGGTGATTATAATTTATGGACATCGTTCTTATGTAAGAGAGAGAAGGCGGTGATGGTTAACTTAACACGTTAACAACAGGGAGGCTATGCACTAACGCATAGTCTCCTATTAATTTTAAATATTTTATTAATTATGGAACTTGAAGAATTGCGCGATGCACTGAAAATTGCCAGTGCTCGCGAGTATGCTCTCATTGAAGAGTTGTTGGTCTGTGTCGATAAAAAAAGTTTGATTAAGCAGATCAGACAAACAGAGAAAAATGATACGCCTGTGAGGGTGGAGTATTACGGTAACCCGAAAGTCGTTGCCCGGGTTCTTGTGAAGTTGATAGAGCAAGGGAATCTGCGTTACAACGGTGAGGACAATTATTCACGGATCATCCGTACGCTGACTTCTTATTGCTTTTGCAAAGAGCCATAGTGATATTTCTGTTGATATGCTTAAGAAACTATCTTCTATCGTTCTGAAGAATACTGGAACAATATATCAAACTGCATTAGGTGAATTTTCGTCAGCGAATGGAGATTTGCGATTACTGAACGTTACAGCCGGAACTGGAGGACGCTCTTATATGAATTACTCAAAGGTACCTACAAAGTTGGCAGAACTTTGCGAAAGTATAAATCAGCGACGAAAGGCTCTTTCAAAAACGAATGTTATTGAATGCTATAAGTTGAGTTTCGACGCTCACTTCCATTTAGTAACAATTCATCCGTGGGCTGATGGCAATGGCAGGATGTCTCGTTTGCTGATGAATCAGTTGCAGTTTGAGTTTGGAATCATTCCTACCAATATTAACAAAGACCATAAAGCGGAATATATTGAATCTCTTATAGCTACTCGTGAAAACGATGATATAGAACCATTTCACAACTTTATGTTCGATGAACATATTCGCAATTTAGAGCAGACGATTCGTAATTATCAGGCATCCATAGCAGATGAAGGTTTAGAACCTCGTGTCGATGTCGGTATAAATGTCGGTATAAATGTCGGTATAAACGAACAACGTGTATTAGAGCTTATCCGGATAAATAACAGAATCACTGCAAAAGAGATTGCAGAATTGCTTTCGGTTTCCTTACGGCAAGGTGAACGTATTATGGCAGCATTAAAGGAGAAAGGGCTAATCAGACGTGTCGGCTCTAACAAATCAGGACATTGGGAGTTGAGAGGGGGATAATGAGAGAGAGTTGTTACTTTCATTCAAGGCATTGGTACTATGAGATACCCTTTATAAATCGAAAACTGTAGTTGTTTTGTCATCTAATTCTATACCATTAGTGTAGATTGTAGAGTTATATTAAACCATTATATTTGTTATTTACCGAGAAAGATTTATCTTTGTAGTTGAATTTGAATAGAAATAATAAACTATGAGTTTAGTATCTCAAAATAAAATAAACCAATTGCTTCTATTAGGAACAAGGAACGGATTGTTCTTTTCCGAATGGTTAAAAAAGAATGGCTACTCAGATCAGCTAGTTAGCAAGTATCGACAATCGGGGTGGCTCAGTACATTGGCAAAAGGGGTTATGTTTCGTACTGGAGATGTTTTATCGGCATATGCTGCATTACAATGTTATAATCAACAATTAGGAAAAGAATTTCGCATAGCAGCACACTCAGCCTTAGAATTGTTTGGTTTTAATCACTATGTACCCATGGGTAAACCTTTACTTATGGTGGGACACACAAAGCAAAGCATTCCTGAATGGATGAGAAGTGATACTTTTGACAGAACAATCAAAACATTCACTACCGAAACCTTTCTGATTCCACAAGTAACTATTATTCAAAAAGATGAATTGAGCTTATTAATATCGACACCTGAACAAGCTTTTATGGAGTGTTTGTTGCTTGCACCACAACAATATAGTTATATTGATTTATACTATATGATGGAGCAACTGACTACACTGCGCTCTGAAGTTGTACAAAAGCTGCTTGAAACAACTAAAAGTTTGAGAGTGAAACGTCTGTTTTTATATATGGCTGAGAAAACTGGACACTATTGGTTCGATATGCTTGATACTTCTAAAGTTGCCCTCGGTACATCCAAACTACAATTGGTGGAAGGCGGTATATATGTGCCTAAATATAAAATAACTATACCCAAAGAATTACACGAATATGAATAATGATATATATAGAAAACAAGTTTCTCTGTTGATACGTATTGTACCATCTATATATCGCGTTGTAGACTTTGCAATTCATGGTGGCACAGCTATTAATCTATTTCATAAGGACATGCCTCGATATTCGGTTGATATAGATCTTACTTATATTCCCATACAAGACAGAGACGAGAGTCTTGCAAATATTAACCGTCACTTGCTGGCATTAAAGACAAATATCGAAAAAACAATACCAGGTATTAAAGTTGAGCATAAGCCTAAAGTATGTAAACTGCTTTGTATACTTGATGGTGCCACTGTAAAAATAGAAGTAAATGGAACAAAAAGAGGAATTATTGGAGAAGTTGAACAAAAGATGTTGTGCCCAAAGGCTATAGAGGAGTTTAATATGACCTGTAAAGCCCGTACGGTTTCATATAGTCAACTTTATGGTGGTAAAATAGCAGCAGCATTAAGTCGGCAGCATCCACGCGATTTGTTTGATTGTAAATATATGGATACAACATTGTTTTGCGATGTGAAGGATGGTTTTATTCTATGTTTGTTGGGCAGCGACAAACCGATTATTGAATCTTTGCATCCTAACGCAATTGACCAGACGGAAGCTTTAGAAAATCAATTTGAAGGGATGTCTGATATTCCATTCCATTATTCGGATTACGAAGAAACTCGTAAAAATTTGATTGAACAGGTAAATGCCAACATGACGAATACTGATAAAGAGTTTCTAATATCTTTTGAGAATGGAGAACCTGATTGGAGTAAATGTTGCGCAGGAGATTTGAGCAATTATCCTTCGGTAAAGTGGAAATTGCAGAATATTGATAAATTAGTAAAGAGCAATCCCAAGAAACATCAAGAGGGGGTTCAGAAATTGCAGAATTTTTTAAAGATACAAGATTAAATCTATATTGGTATCTATTTATAAAAGCCTGTTTAACAAGAACACTGTCACTGATTCCGCTGATATCTGTGTAGTGTATTGTTGCATTATGTTTTATGTAAAGAACTTTTCTTGTTCAATTCTTCAAAATCAGTAAGCGCATAAAAAAAACAATCCCTTTTTCATTTTGTATTGGAACAAAATTTTAATAGGTTTGCAAAACCTAATTATTAACTTCTAACAATCTTTGTTCCTTAAAATATAAGCATGGAAAAGAATATGGCTGATTTTTCAGATGATAGCTATTTATTGGAGGAGATAAAACGGGGAAACGAAGAAGCCTTCGTTTATCTGTTTAAAAATTACTTTCCGCGTTTGCGTGGATATGCTATTCGCTTTATTGAAGATGAAGAAATCGTTCGGGATATTATTCAGGAATGTTTTCTGAAGTTCTGGGAGAAGAGAGACTTACTTTCGTCGGTCTCCATAACTTCTTTGCTGTTTGCAATGGTGCGCAACGGATGCCTGAACTACCTGAAACACGTATCTATTGTAGAGAAGCACCGGATTGAATACCTGGCATCCATTGATGGAGAAGAGCGGCTTTACTATACCGACTTCACTTTTGATGCAGACAATAAACTCCTCTATGACGAATTGCAGGAGCAAATCAAACTCGTCATCGGTCAGCTACCTGACCGTTGTCGCGAAGTCTTCCTGTTGAGTCGGTTCACACATCTCAAGAACAGGGAGATAGCCGATAAACTACAAATATCCACTACAGCCGTGGAGAAACATATTTCTAAAGCCCTTGCCCTTTTTGAACGTCACTTCAAGGATAAGTATCCGGTAGACATCTATATAATGGTTTTAGCTTGGGTGATTATGAACGAATAAACAGAATAACCAGGAGGAGAAAAAGCAGAGAACTAAAAATTTTCTGCTTTTTTCTATTTCCGGGGTTGGGTAGAATTAAAATTAGTTGTTACATCCTATAGAAAGAGAATTTATGAAAACAGAAACAAACATTCACGAATTGGCGATCCGCTACTTTGAAGGACACATTTCAAAGACGGAAGAAAAACTCTTGTTCAGCTACATTGAGCAAGCGGAAGAAAACCGTCTGCGGTTTCGCCAGTGGGAAAAAGAATGGAAACTTACTAATGAAGGGGACGAACAGACCATGCAGGAATGGCAACGTCTGCAACGCCGCCTTCGTACGCAAGAGGCTATTATGCCGATGTTGCCCCGTCGTTATTTCAGCTTCTGGCGCAGAGTGGCTGCCGTAGCCGCTATTGTGGTGCTTACTGCCGGGGCTACGTTGGGCATCTGGAACATTGCTTCCTTATCTTCTACCGAAGATTATTTCGTATTCGAAGCTCCCTACGGAGAAAAGAGCAAGATGACTTTGGCAGATGGTACGGTGGTATGGCTGAATGCCGGTTCCGTACTGAAGTATTCGGATAAGTTCAACGAGCGGAATCGTAAAGTAATACTTAGCGGTGAGGCTTATTTTGAAGTCACGAAGAAGGAAAAAGCCAAATTCACGGTGCAAACCTGTGGATATGATGTAGTAGTGAAAGGTACGAAATTCGATGTTTCCGCCTATCCTGAAGACTCAGTTGTCACTACGGCACTGATGGAAGGAATTGTAGAAATCCGACACGGACGGGTACAGAAGGAGCGCCAGACCCACAAACAGCACCACAAACAGCAAAATGGTTGTCATATTGCGCTTCATGAGCCGCCTCCTTTCTGCAAACATGCTTCATTTTCCCATTTGGGAATGCCGGGCGGCGGCATTGCGCGCACCGCCCGGCAGGGGTTTCATCAGAACATGGGGATGTTCAACGAATTGCGGGAGAGAAATCAGATTTCGTCCGCTTCGGCCTTGCGGCGAACGATGAGGATGAGCGCCGCGCCCACGAACATCATGCCGCCCAGCACGTAGAAGATGGTCGTGCCGATGCCGCCGGTCTCAGGCAGGGTCGCGCCGGACTTGTTGACGAGCTTGTTGTTCATCGTAGAAGCCGCCGTGAGTTCCATGGTTGCACTTGCACCGCCAGCAGCTTCCTTGTGGTCTGCCGAAATCGTGATGGTGACAGGATCCAGCGGATTATAGGTAGCAGGAACCGTGGTTTCCTTCAGCGTGTATGTGCCGTGATCCAGACCGATGATGTTGAACGTACCATTGGCTTCCGTAATCATTTCATTGTTTGCGACATCCGTATAGGTATCATTCGGCTTCGTGGTGCCTGCGACAACGTAATTGCCATCGGCATCCTTCCACAGCGGAACAACACGATCATTTTGGTCATAAAGCGTGAAGCCAGCGCCAGCCAGTTCTTTGCCTGCTTCAGCCGTGTTCGCATACTTCGTGTTGTTCACAACATAGGTGAAGAGCCACACATGGTCTTCCGGCGTTTTACCCATGCCATCAGCATTGGGGTTGTTGGAGTATTCCAAATCGACGCTGTTCTTGTTGTTCGTGCTGGTTGCGCTCGCGTTGAAGACCTGCGCTTCTTCGTTCAGATACGCCGTGTAAACAACCTCAACCGTAATCTTGTCCGTAACAAGGATGCTGGTGTTTTCTTTCATCACCTTCTTCAGGTCTTCGATTGTGAGCGTCCAAGACGGCTTATCCTGATTTTCACCAACCTTGCCTGCGCCCTTCTGACCAGGCGTTGCAGTGCAAACATAATCGGTACCTTTCAGTGCGATGCCGTTCACCTTCACAGAATCAATCTGAACGAAGGTAATGCCCTTGGACATGGTGTCGTTGAAGACCAGCTTGTACGTCGGATAGTCATTATAATCCGCATTGACCGGAATAGTCGCGACCAAACGGAACTTGAAATTTTCAAACAGCGCGTGGTCGGCGCTCTCGCCCCAGCCTTCCGGATTCACTTCTCCGCCGTTCTTTTCAGCATCAGCAACTTCGTCCTGTACCTGCTTGTCCACAGAGGGCTTTTCAGACTTTGCAGTCGCAACGATGTCCTGATCCAGCACCTTTACAATCAGCAGCGTGGCAGCGCCGTCCTTGCCTTCCAGCTTTGCCTGATTGTCCCGCACAAGGTAATAGCCAGGGGTCAGTTTCTGGCTCTTGCCGGGGGCTGCTTTGGTGGAAGAGAACGTATCAACCGGAGCGGATTCAGCGTTCCAGTACTTCGTGATTTCAGCCAGCTTTTCCTGATTCGTGCCCGAAACAGTTTTCAGAGCCTCCAGAACTGCGTCCGGCACAGGATCACCAGTCGTGACCGCAGCAGTGTCGTTCTTGGCGTTTGCGCCCCACTTGACGCTCGTCAGCACTTTCGCACCAGATTCATCTGCTACAACATCAGCAGTGAAAATCTGGTATACCTGGTATTCGTGATCCACATCGTCCTTCGGATTCACCGTAATCGTAAAACCGGTAGCAGTCGGCGTATCGCCTTCCGTCACTTCAGAAGCGCCCGCGACAGTGACCATGCTCAGCACGAGCATCATGGCCAGCAGAATTGCCCAAAACTTTTTCATGGTTTTTCTCCTTTTCGTTGTCGTTTTTCACTCATTGGGAAACGTTTTGCGGGGATTACCGGGGTTGCCTACGTCGGGAGGTCTCCTGACGTATAGCTGCTATGCTTTTTTCATTCCTCCTCCCGTCGTTTTCTTCCCCATGTTTATACAAGGGCTTTCGCCCGCGTATACGGATTGAGAATCCCCCGGAAGGGGGGCTGCCGACTGCTCAGCAGCCTTCCCTCCGGCGTTTGATTTCCTGCCCCAGCAGCAATGCCGCCGCTGCCATCAGCAGCAGACCGCCCGCCGTGTACGGCAGTGTGCCAATGCCGCCCGTCTCGGGCAGGGTGTAGGTAATGGGTGTGTTCGTAATCTGGAAGACGCGATTTTCGCTGTTCGCGGGAATCGGCGCGGTGTTCGTGGCGTTCGTGTCGTCCGTCACCAGCTGCCAGCCACTGCCCACCGGGGTCTTCTCGACGACGTAGTAGCGGTAGATGTTGCCACCCGCGTCATACGCCGGGAGATTGTACCACTTGTAGCCCCACCAGATGTTCTTGCTGCCTTCCGGCGCGGTGTATTCAACCACTTCGCCAAACTGCCAGCCATTCAGATTCTTCGTGACGACCTTCCCCGCTTCCGCGTCCCAGCCAAGGGTAACGTTCGCGATGATCTTGTCGCCATCCGCCGCCGTTTCCGCGGTGGTCTGCTTGAGCGTCAGCGTGATGTCCGGGAGGTTCGCGGGATTCAGTGTGAACTGATTGTCCAGCGACGTCCAGACCTTGCGGGCGCTGACGTCGGTCAGGGTGTTGGTGACGGTGAGTGTCTTGACGTTCAGGTTGATTTCCGGCCGTTCGCCGTTCGTCGGGGCAGAAGCCGAATGGACTTCGTTGCCTTCTGCGTCCACTTCCTTGACGTAGTAGTACCATTCGCCGCTTGCGCCTGTATCCTTGTCGAACCAGTAGCGCGGCAAGCGGGTCAGCGTCAGCGTTGCGGCGTCGGTCGGCGTATTCGTGCCGACCGTCAGCTTCACGGTGCCGTTCGACAAGACCGTCGCGTCCATGTTCGCTTCCAGCGCGCCCAGCAAGG
>ERZ827363.3688-NODE-3688-length-11357-cov-2.491064_pt1 | contig 11357 bp, 13 predicted proteins | sample MGYA00519776_ERZ827363 | MGnify/ENA primary metagenome ERZ827363 (study PRJEB31778, sample SAMEA3449288) | human gut metagenome | biome: human gut; feature: human-associated habitat; material: faeces | place: United Kingdom | collected 2010/2012 ...
TACAGCGTCAGAAACGGAATCCACAGAAGATTCCGGTGAAGAAAACAGTACAGACAACCAGTAAATGGCATAGAAAAGATACTCCGATACAAAAAATGTCGGATAAAATATTACGATTAGGACTGGACATCTTCCACCACTATTATATAATGGTATCGTAACGAACAGAAGGGGAGAAGCTTTTCTCCCCAAAAGTTCTTTACGAATACATTATAGATAAGTGATGGTTTTTTTTATGAATTACGAAGAAGCAGTTGCGTATATTGAAGATATACCGAGATTTACTACTAAGAACAGCCTGGACCATACCAGAGAATGTTTAAGAAGACTTGGAGATCCGCAGAGGAAATTCCGTGTGATCCATGTGGCAGGAACCAACGGAAAGGGAAGTACCTGTGCTTTTATCACATCGGTCCTTCGGGAAGCAGGATATTCCTGCGGACTTTTTACATCTCCTCATCTGGTGGAGATCAACGAGCGTTTTCAGATCAACGAGGAAGTGATCGATGACGATACCTTCCTTTGTGCTTTTGAAAAAGTTAAAAAGCTTTCCGATGAGCTGGTTGCGGAGGGCAGCTATCATCCCACCTATTTTGAGACACTCCTTCTGATGGGAATGGTGATCTTTGCAGAAGCCGGCGTGGATTATGTAACACTGGAGACCGGCCTTGGCGGACGTCTGGATGCAACCACTGCTGTGGAGAATCCGGCAGCCTGTGTGATCACATCCATCAGCCTGGATCATATGCAGTATCTTGGGAATACGGTTTCCGAGATCGCAGGAGAGAAGGCAGGGATCATGGTGCCGGGTGTTCCGGTGATCTACGACGGAAATGATCCGGATGCGGCCGTAGTGATGCGTGAGAATGCAGAGAAGCTGGGATGTCCATATTATGAGCTGAAACGGGAAGATACAGAGATCCATAAGATCACAAAGGACGGAATCCGATTTTCTCTTAAGGACAAGACATATGGCGATACCGTATTTGACATACCGTTTATCGCCCGTTATCAGGTTATGAATGCAGCTCTTGCGGTAAAAACCATTCAGGTACTGGAAGATCAGATTCCGGTATCTCTGGAGGCTCTGAAGGCCGGTATGGCCAAAACACGCTGGCAGGGAAGGATGGAAACGGTTCTTCCGGGTGTGATCGTGGATGGCGCACATAACGAAGACGGTGTTGAGAAGTTTGTAGAGACAGCAGAACATTTCCAGAAGGAATTTCCTCTGACTTTGCTGTTTTCCGCAGTGGATGACAAGGACTATACGGATATGATCCGTACGATCTGTACCAGGATCCGTTTCCGACATGTGATCGTCACACAGGTAGGCGGATACCGTAAAGTTCCGGTCGAAGAGCTTGCGGAGATCTTCCGTGAAGACGGAGTACCGGAAGTTGAAGCAATAGAGGATGTTCCGGCAGCTTTTGAACGGGCAGTAAAGGAAAAAGGCGAGGATGGAATGCTGTTCTGTGTAGGATCCCTTTATCTGGTCGGTGAGATCAAGGCTGTGATCAGGAGGAAAAAATTATGATCGATTATGAAGAGGAACTGAAGAAATTTGAACCATGTCTGGATGTGGCAGATGTAGAAGGCGCCATTTATGACCGGGAGATCACAGATATCATGGATGTACTCCAGGAGATGCTACGTGAGGTCAAGAGCAACAGACGTGTAAGATAAGGAGAAGTGAATGAACTGCATAAACTGTGGAGCGTTCCTGACAGATACAGATCTGGATTACTGTCCGCACTGTGGAGCCAATGTACTGATCCAGAAGAAGGTGGATTACCTTTCCAAGCTTTATTATAACCAGGGCCTGGAAAAAGCCAGTATCCGGGATCTGTCCGGGGCGATCAGCTGTCTGAAGCAGAGTCTTGCATATGACAAACGGAATATCCGTGCGAGAAATCTTCTTGGCCTTGTATATTTTGAGACCGGTGAGGTGGTTGCCGCACTGAGTGAGTGGGTCATCAGCAAGAATATCCAGAAGAATCGGAATCTGGCTTCAGAATATATTGCCAGGCTTCAGGCAAACCAGAACAAACTGGAAACGATCAATGAAAGCATCAAGAAATACAACAATGCCCTTGCCATGTGCAGGGAAGGCCATGAGGATATGGCGGCCATCCGCCTGAAAAAGATCCTGTCCCAGAATCCCAAGCTGATCAAGGGGTATCACCTTCTTGCGCTGATCCAGATGAAGAATCAGGAGTGGAACAAGGCAAGAAGAACCCTGAAAAAAGCAGCCAGGATCGACAAGACCAATACCACTACACTTCGTTTCCTGCGTGAAGTTGACGAGCAGACGGGTGTTACCACAAAGATAGAAAAACGGCGTAAGGGCTTGTTTGGAAATGAAAAAAATGAGAATGATAATATTTCAGGAGAAATCGTTGTAAGGCCGTCGTCTTATAAAGAAAGATCAAAGATATCACTTTTCTTTACCACGGTACTTGGATTTGCGGCAGGTGCGGCAGCATTCTGGCTTCTTGTACTGCCGGCTGTGAAACAGGATATTTACAGGCAGGCCAATGAGCAGATCATACAATACAGTGATTCTCTTTCCAGCCAAAGTGTGGAGCTTACCAAGGTTCAGGGAGAAGCTGCCCAGTCCAGTGATACGGCAGATGCAGTTGCCAAGCAGGCAGAGGAAGAGCAGAAACGCAGTCAGAGCTATGAGGCTTTGTTCAATGCATATACTGCCATGCAGCAGGATGATCTGGATACAGCAGCGCTGGAGCTCCAGAAGGTATATGTGGATACACTGTCAGATTCTGCAAAGGGGATCTACAGTACTATCAGCGGAAAGACCGGTGTAAGCGGGATCGAGAGCGGAGCTTCTGACGGAACGTCTAGTGCTGACAGCAGCACAGATGGAACATCTGAAGCAGGAGCTGATGCCGCTGCTTCGGATGGAGAGGATACACAGAGCTCTGACGGAGATACCGGAGAAGACAGCAGCTACAGTGACGGAGGATATGAGGATTCCTCTTACGATGACGGTTATACAGAATAAAAAAGATCATAACTCATACAGAGGAGAAACCTCGGATAAGGGGAATGTGCGTTGGCGCATTCCTCTTTTTTTACCCTTTGGTCATAAAAAATGGAATAAAAAATCAAAAATGGGGGAATGATAAAATGACATCAGGTTTTGAAAAATCCGGAACCGTGCTGACTGTACATCTTCCGGCGGAACTGGATCATCCGGCTTCTGATGAGATTCGGAGAGAATCAGACCGAATTATTGGACATGACTATATAAAAAACATGATCTTTGATTTCTCAGAGACCGTTTTTATGGACAGTTCCGGAATCGGTCTGCTGATGGGGAGATATCGGGCACTTGGCATGAGGGGGAAATGTGTGCAGGTTATCAATGTGAACAGTCATATTGCAAAGCTTCTGCGGCTATCCGGAGTGGGAAAATATATTGAAATCTGTGGAAGTGAAAAATCGGCAGGCGAACAGGAGGGTGTTTATGATGGAAAACACAAATGAAATGACGATCATTTTTGACAGCAGACCGGTAAATGAAGCACTGGCAAGAGTGGCTGTGGCTTCATTCTGCACACAGCTGAATCCTACGCTGGAGGAAATTTCGGATCTGAAGACCGCAGTATCGGAGGCAGTGACCAACTGCATCATACACGGGTATGAAGGGGCGATACATAAGATCCGGGTAGAATGTCGTCTTCGGGGGCAGGAGCTTCAGGTAGATGTAACGGATCACGGAGCCGGGATCCCGGATATCAAAAAAGCCATGGAGCCTCTGTTTACCACAAAGGCTGATAAAGACCGCTCCGGTATGGGGTTTACATTCATGGAGGCGTTTATGGATGAGCTTCAGGTGGAATCGGAGGTTGGTCGTGGAACTACTGTGCACATGAAAAAGATCATCAGGAGGTAACTATGGATCGTACTCTTGTCCTCATCGGGCGTGCACACCAGGGGGATAAAGCGGCAAGAGATCTTTTGTTTGAGGAAAATACAGGACTGATATACAGTGTGGCAAAGCGTTTTCTGGGACGAGGGGTGGAGATGGAGGATCTGTTCCAGATCGGCAGCATCGGACTTCTGAAAGCAGTGGATAAGTTTGACATGTCCTATGATGTGAAATTTTCCACCTATGCAGTTCCCATGATCATCGGAGAGATCAAACGTTATCTCAGGGACGACGGGATACTGAAGGTAAGCCGTTCTCTGAAGGAAAATCACTACCGGATCTATCAGGTGAGAGAAGCACTGATGCGCCGGCTGGAGCGGGAACCTACGACGGGGGAAATGGCAGCGGAAATGGGAATTTCCATAGAAGAACTGGTAATGACTATGGAATCCGGTGCAGAGGTGGAATCTCTTCACAAAACGATCTATCAGGGTGAGGGAACGGAGATTTCTCTGATGGACAAGCTCCCGGAAAAAGAAAACCGGCAGGAAAAAGCACTGGACAGGATTTTTTTGGAAGAGATACTGGGGACTCTGGAGGCAAAGGAGCGGAGGCTGATCTATATGCGGTATTTTCAGAACATGACCCAGATGGAGATCGCCCATGAGTTTGGCGTATCCCAGGTACAGGTATCCAGAATGGAAAAGAGGATCCTGCGCAGTCTGCAGGAATCCGCAGAGAAAAAATAAAAGGGAGCCATGAGAAATGCTGCTGTTTTCTCATGGCTCCCTTTTGTGGGTAGCAGGTTCGATCAGACTGCTGCTTTTTTATGAAAAAGTACATTTTTGTATTTGGAAAGTGCTCCAAGAAGGATCATACCGATCACACCGGCTGAGATAAATTCGCCGGCTCCTACTGTGAGCATCATAAACGGGATAGGAAGGTTAATGCCGTATCCGTAACGAAGCACAAGAGGAACGATCACAATGTTGGAAACGATCGGCGGGATCGGGGCTGTCCATTTACCTGTATTGCGAAGCTTGTAGGTGAAGAATGCACCGATGAGTGTGGCAATGCTTCCGAAAATGATGTCAACCGGAATCGCACCGCCAAGAAGATTGGCGATGATACATCCCACGAACAGTCCCGGGATGGCAGCCGGTGTGAAGAACGGAAGCACAGTCAGCGCCTCGGAAAACCGGATCTGAACTTCACCGAAGCTAAGTGGCGCGAATACCAGTGTCAGGACAACATATACAGCTGCAATGGCAGCTCCCTGTACCAGAAAATGAGTACCTTTGTTTTTCATGTTTTTTATTCTCCTTTAGTTTTGTTTTACGAGTGGAAGGTCACGAACACTCGGCACATTTATAGGCGGTGACCGCCTTGTAAGCCCTGTACGACCTTGGTTTTTGCGGGCTTTTGCAGCGAAACTGAGTATAGCATAAGGGGCGTGGAAATGCAAGGTACGATCCTGACTATTTGATAACCCTGGCCTGTGTGGACAGACCCTGGCTCTGAAGCAGGCCAGACAGAAGCAAAAGCAACAGGAACCTTATGGAAACAGGGGCTTTTTTCTTGACAGCTTTTTGTGATATTGATAAAATATATTTCAGTATATAGGTTAAAGGGGCATTGGTTTTGATCTAAATCAATGTCTCTTTATTTATGTATCACACACATTATACCAGGGAGGTAGAAAGATGTTAAAAGTATGGATCGCAGGTGCCAACGGACAGATCGGACGGGCACTGAATGATGTTCTGGATCCAATGCAGATCGAGACTCTGAACACAGATCTTGATGAGCTGGATATCACAGACACAGATGAAGTGATCAACTTCGGTTCCATTAACCGTCCGGATGTGATCATCAACTGTACCGGTATCACAGATACCGATGAGTGTGAGAAGAATCCGGAACATGCATACCGTGTCAACGCACTGGGAGCAAGAAACTTAAGCATCGTGGCAAGAAAATGCGGGGCAAAGATCGTCCAGCTTTCCACAGATGATGTTTTCGACGGAAAGAGCAAAAAACCGTATACAGAGTTTGACGATACCAATCCGCTGACTGTTTACGGCCGTTCCAAGAGAGCCGGAGAGAACTATGTAAAAGAGTTCACACACAAACATTTCATTATCCGAAGCAACTGGGTATACGGAAAAGGCGGAAACAATTTTGTAAACCGTGTGCTGGAGACAGCAGAAAAAGGCCAGGCGCTTTCCGTTGCTTCGGATCAGTTCGGATCACCGACCAGCGCCAAGGATCTGGCAAGAATGATCCTGTATCTTATCGATACCAACGAATATGGAACTTATCACGTAACCTGCAGCGGTGTATGCAACCGTTATGAGTTTGCAACCGAGATCCTTCGCCTTGCAGGAAAGGAGATCGAACTGAGATCCGTGCCGACAGAGCAGTCAGATCTTTCTTCTGTCAGACCGCCATATGCCGTCCTTGATAATTTTATCCTCCGTATCATTGAAGTGTATGATATGCCGGACTGGAAAGCATCACTGAAAGAATATATGGATGAAAGAACGGAGGACTAGAATGAAAGAGAAAAATATAAAAGAGAAAACACAGCAGAAAAAGAAAATGGGCCTTACCACGAAGATCTTTGTGGCGCTGATCGCAGGTGCGATACTGGGAATCATTCTCTGTTACCTGGTTCCTGACAGCAGCTTCAAGAAAGATGTGATCGTGGAGGGAATCCTTTATGTGATCGGACAGGGATTTATCCGTCTGATGAAAATGCTGGTTGTACCGTTGGTATTCTGTTCCCTTGTCTGCGGAAGTATGTCCATCGGTGATACCAAGAAGCTTGGAACCGTAGGTGTGAGAACACTGGTATTTTATCTGGCGACTACAGCTCTGGCTGTTTCGGTTGCTCTGACGGTAGGTAATCTGATCAATCCGGGTGTGGGACTTGATATGAGCTCTATTCAGTCCTCCGCTTCCTCTGTGGAGACTATGGAGGCGACCTCTCTTACGGATACCATCCTGAATATCATTCCGGACAATCCGATCAACTCCCTGGCAAGCGGAACTATGCTTCAGGTTATCGTATTTGCCCTGATCGTGGGTGTGATCCTTGCGAAAATGGGAGAGCGCGCAGAGACAGTAGCGAACTTTTTCAGCCAGTTCAATGATATCATGATGGAGATGACCATGATGATCATGGCACTTGCACCGATCGGTGTATTCTGCCTCATCAGCAGAACCTTTGCAAACATCGGTTTCAGCGCGTTTATCCCGCTGGCAAAATATATGATCGGTGTTCTCCTTGCGCTGGCGATCCAGTGCTTCGGCGTATACCAGATCCTGCTGAAGATCTTCACAGGACTGAATCCGATAAAATTCATCAAGAAATTTTTCCCGGTTATGGCATTTGCATTCTCAACAGCTACATCCAATGCCACGATCCCGATGTCCATTGATACCCTGTCCAAGAAAGTGGGTGTTTCCAAGAAGATCTCTTCATTTACCATTCCTCTTGGAGCTACTATCAACATGGACGGTACCTCTATCATGCAGGGTGTTGCCGTAGTATTTGCGGCACAGGCCTTCGGTATTCACTTAAGTCCGATGGATTATGTGACAGTTATCGGAACTGCAACCCTTGCTTCCGTAGGAACTGCCGGTGTACCAAGTGTTGGTCTTGTTACCCTGACCATGGTATTTAACTCTGTAGGTCTTCCGGTTGAGGCCATTGGTCTGATCATGGGTATTGACCGTATCCTGGATATGACCAGAACAGCAGTTAACATTACCGGTGATGCAGTCTGCACAACCATCGTTGCACACCAGAACGGTGCACTGGATAAAAACGTGTTCAACGAATCAAACTAAATATCCGGTTCAGAAAAAGATCCGACCCTTTCGGGTGAGATAAAAAACGAAAAACGGCTGTACATATCGTAAGAACGATATGTGCGGCCGTTTTTTAACGAAATCAGGTGAGTCCCCTGCTTATTCCTGCTCCAGAACACCCATGACAGAGGGCAGTTCCAGCTGCTGATAGGTGAGAAGGATCTTTTCCAGCTCAAAGATGGCAGGAGTAAGAAACTTATTCTTGTGATAGACCAGCTTGAATTTCCGGTTCCACTCCCCTGCTTCGTTGCAGAAGACCCGGACTGAACGGTGACGGATCTCATGATGCATAAGACGGATGGACATAACAGAGAGCATCTGGTTATACAGTACTGCATTCAGCAGTGCCTGCGGACTGTTGGCTTCCCAGGCTGTCCGGATCTTCAGATCATGGCGAAGGGTGTAATCCTCAAAAAGCTGTCTGGTACCGCTGCCATATTCCCGGACTGCAAATTTCTGGTTGTTCAGTTCCTGGACATGGATGCGTCCTCTGCGGTAAAACGGATGCTTTTTTCCGGCGGCGAGGACCAGACAGTCGTCGATAATGGGAAGAACGATCAGATCCGGAGAATGGATCTCACCTTCTACCACAGCAGCGTCCAGCTCTGAACGAAGAAGCTTCTGTTCGATGTTTTGCGTGTTGGTGACAAAGGAGTAAACGTCAAGGTCCGGTATTTTTTTCTGCAGATCCAGGATAATGGATGGGGTCAGGCAGGTTCCCACAGTGAGGGTGGAGCCAAGCTTCAGGGTGGAAGACTGTCCCTGGTTCTGCATCAGCTCTTCTAGCTGCTGAAACTGGCGGATCATTTCACGGGCATGGGGAAGAAGAAGCTTTCCCCGTTCTGTGAGATAAAGCTTTTTCCCAAGGCGTTCAAAGAGAAGGCCGTTATAATGAGCTTCCAGCTCACGGATGGCCTGACTGACTGTTGGCTGGGAAAGATAAAGATGTTTGGCAGCAGCACTCATGGAGCCCTGTTCCGCAACGGCAACAAAAACAGTGAGATGGCGGATGGTCATATGGAATCTCCTTTTATTGTAAATTGGTATATAGGCAAAACCTATCATTTTTATAAAATAATATCATTTCTCAAATACATCTTCAAGTGGTATAGTAGGAAGTACGTGAAAACGATTTCAACATTGCAAAATACAGGGCAACGATACCGTGGGAAAGTATCGGAATGCCGGTGAGACCAGGAGGAGGAAATATGTCAGCATTAACTGTAAGCAAAGAGGAAGAGAAAAGACTGAAGGGGCAGGGTTTTTTAAATAACCGGGGAACCGATGAATTTTCTGCACGGGTGATCACTGTAAACGGAAAGGTGACAGCGGCACAGCACAGATGTATGGCGGAAGCAGCAGAGAAATTCGGCAACGGAAATCTTACCTACACGACCAGGCTTTCCGTGGAGGTCCAGGGAATCCCCTACGAAAAGATCGAAGAGTTTCAGGAATTTATTGCGAAGGAAGGTCTGGAGACAGGAGGAACAGGAGCAAAGGTCCGACCGGTAGTATCCTGCAAGGGAACCACCTGTCAGTATGGTCTGCTGGGACTGATGACCGCGCTGCCTACCACCAGCAAGTTTCTCAGCTACCAGCAGGTGTACTTCCCGAAGAATCCGTTCATTCGGGAAGAGGTCATGAACACGCGGGCGTATCTGAATTACTTCTTTCCCTTCACGCCTGTTCCGCTGACCATTCACCCTGGCGGCGGCACCATTGACCTGCCTGACCAGACCTCTTTTGCCATCATGATGACCTATCATAACGAGCCTGAAGCAATGGCACTGTCCTTCATGCGGGGCTACAGTGAACGGTACGACTGGCTGATCTCCATCTTCCGGGACTGGGCATTCACCTTCGTGAGCGCATTCCTGTATTACAAGGATATGGAGCTTGCAAAAGAACCGGAGCAGCTTCGGCTGTACCAGCGAGGCATCGCCGCCTTTGAGGGCAATGCGCTCACCTACCACATGGAGCTGCGGGACAAGCCCACCATCGTGTGGGACTTCCACTCCCTGCTGGCAGGCATCAAGCTGATGCTCTCTTTCCGGCTGACAGACGACCAACATCCGCTGCGGCTGTGCGAGCAGTGCCAGCGGGCGTTCATCGGAAAGCGGAAGGACTCCAAGTTCTGTTCAGTGGAGTGCAGGCGAAAGTGGACGGCAGAGCATCCCGGCGTATAAAAGGTATCTCTGGCGTTGACAAAATGCACCCAATGAGTGTATTCTAATGCTGTGAGGTGATGACCATGACCATTCGTGAGATGAGAGCTTCCCTGGGCAACACGCGGGGGGAATTTGCAGCCCGCTACAACATCCCGTTCCGTACCGTTCAGAACTGGGAAGCTGGTGTGCGCAATCCGCCGGAGTATATCATGGATCTGCTTGAAAGCCGCGTCCGGGCTGATCTGGTCAACCGCAGAACGGTAGAATTGCCGAAGTATAATCCTCAAAAGCGTGATCTGCCCAAGCGCCGGGATTATGTGGGCGCAATGGCATGGCTGAAGGCTGTCCGCGATTGCCTTGGCGAAAAGATCGTTTTTGCATTGGATGAAGCGCTGATGTGCCAGGGACATTTCGGTGGCCGCAGCGACGAGTACCTGGTCTGGGTGTATGGTGATGATGCTGTTACCCAGTACAACGGCGTGGTGGTTCTGGGCAATCAGGTAAGCCATCACAGTGTCAGGGAACGCAACGGACTGCTGTATACCGACTTCAACAGAACCCTGTCCGATGCGCTGGCAAACGAATCCATTCTGGATATGCAGGGCATTACCGAAGCGATCAGCAAGTATTATTACCGCAACGGCGAGAGTTTCGATGGGCTGGCCGTTGCACCAGAGTATCAGGCAAAGTTTGACCGGCTGGCTGAAGAAGCCATTAATTATTACGGAAACTGAGGAGGTGGTGTGTAATGACCATTACAGCTGAAGAAAGACTGATGTATCAGGTGATGAAAGAAATCCTTGCGCAGCTACTGTTTCTATGCTATACTGAGCTTGCTGCAATTGATGCTCCAAGACTTGACGGAGCCGTTCAGTCTGAATTAGGCGATAACACGCCTCTGGTCATACCGCGAACACAAAAGTATATGGCGAACAGGGAGTGATATTTTGCTGAGAATTGCGGTGGTAGACGATGATCAGATTGCAATCAGCCGGTTAAGAGAGTGCTTGAATCACTATTCTGAGGAAAAAGGTGTCAACTTCAATATCAAAGTTTATCAAAATGGCATTGACCTTCTTGTAGGATATCGTTCCGATTATGATATCATTTTTTTGGATGTGGACATGCCGGATATCAATGGTTTTCAGACCGCAAGGAGGATTCGGGAGCTTGACGAATGCGTTATACTCGTCTTTGTAACGAATTTGGCCCAGTATGCGATAGAGGGATACAAGTATCATGCGGCTGATTATATTGTGAAGCCTCTGAAATACCACACGTTTGCATTAAAAATGCACATGATATTGAAACACTGTCAGACGCATCAGCAGACTTCCATTTTTGTTAAAACGAAAAACGGGGAGGTTCGGTTGACAACTGATTCGATTTATTATGTGGAAATACACCAGCACGGGATTCTTTAT
>ERZ827363.3693-NODE-3693-length-11350-cov-5.148473_pt1 | contig 11350 bp, 8 predicted proteins | sample MGYA00519776_ERZ827363 | MGnify/ENA primary metagenome ERZ827363 (study PRJEB31778, sample SAMEA3449288) | human gut metagenome | biome: human gut; feature: human-associated habitat; material: faeces | place: United Kingdom | collected 2010/2012 ...
TCAGGATGGTGTCCATCATGCCGGGCATGGACTGACGTGCGCCGGAACGGACGGAAACCAGCAGGGGGTTCTCGATGGAGCCGAAGGTCTTACCGGTCTGCTCCTCGAGGATGCCCATGTATTTGAAGATGTCTGCCTTGATCTCATCGTTGATCTCACGGTTGTCAGCATAGTACTGGGTGCAGGCCTCGGTGGTGATGGTGAAGCCCTGCGGAACCGGCATGCCGGCGTGGGTCATCTCGGCCAGGCCGGCACCCTTACCACCCAGAGTGTTCTTCATGGTGGTCTGGTCGCCGCCGAAGGCGTCATGGCCCTCTTTGAACAGATACAAGAATTTCTTGCTCATAGTTACCTCCCAAATTGGTGACGTGTTTGCATCACATAAATCATGTTTGCATAGTCCATTATAACAGACCGAAAGACAGATTTCCAGTAGATTGTTAAAAAAATGCTCAATAGTTTCGCTGAAAAGTTGCCAAACTTTTTTGGTTCAGGTATTGCAATTTACACAAAAATCGTGTATTTTATAATGGGTGGAAAGTTCGAAATATTTTTCGAGCTGTCACTTTTTTCTTTTTGAGTGCCGCGGTAAATTTTTGCGGCGAACGGCGTTTTTCGGCTTGCTAAAATGCGCCGCATGTTATACAATATATAGGTATAAGGTCCGTCGGCAGCCCCCGTGCGCCGCGGGCACGAAATGAGTGTATAAAGGAAGAACCGCTATATGTCTACCGCAAGAGAGAATTTCGAGCTGGCACAGCAGCGCTATGCCGCCACGTTTGAGCGCCATCTGGATAACGGCGTGAATTTTATCAGCGATAACGTCTGCATTGAGCCGGAGGTCATCATTGCCCCCGGTGCGACCATCCTGCCGGGCTGCATCCTGCGCGGCCAGACGGTCATCGGCCCGGACTGCGTCATCGGCCCCAACACCCTGCTGGAGGACACCGTCGTTGACGCCGGGTCCACGATCAATGCCAGCCAGTGCTATGGGAGCCACATCGGCCCCAACAACAAGATCGGTCCCTTCACCCATGTGCGCGTCGGCACCAAAACCGCCGAGGGCTGCCATCTGGGCGCTTATGTCGAAACGAAGAACGCCGACTTTGCCGAGGGCAACACGGTCAGCCACCTGACCTACATCGGCGATGCCACGGTGGGCAAGTACTGCAACTTCGGCTGCGGCACCGTCACCTGCAACTACGACGGCGAGGGCAAGTTCCACACGACCATCGGCGACTATGCCTTCATCGGCTGCAACACGAACCTGGTCGCACCCGTCACCATCGGCGACCATGCGTTCACGGCTGCCGGCTCCACCATCGGCCATGACGTGCCCGCCGGTGCGCTGGGCATTGAGCGCGCCAAGCAGGCCGAGATCGACGGCTGGGGCGAGCGCAAGCTGGAGAAGTATATCGCCAAGAAGCAGAAGCTGGAAGCGGAGAAGAAAGGGAAGTAAAGCGTTGCAGGGGGCGGCGTCCTCGACGCCCCGCGGCCTTCCCATAAGCAGCCGCTTATCTTACGCTGCCGGACCGGGCATGCCCGGTCCCTACGGTACTTCACGATTTTTCAAAGGATATATCTATGTTCGAAATGACCTCCGGGGCGGACTGGCTGATCGCCGGACTGGGCAACCCCGAACCGAAATATGACGGCACCCGCCACAACGCCGGTTTTGAGGCGCTGGACTATCTGGCCGCGCAGTGGCAGTGCGACATTGCCAAGGCCAAATGGCAGGGCCTGTACGGCACGGCACAGGTGAACGGCCACAAGGTCGTGCTGCTCAAGCCGCTGACCTACATGAACCTGAGCGGCCAGAGCATTGCCCCCGCCGCCAACTTTTACAAGATCCCGGCAGACCACATCATTGTGCTGTGCGATGACATCACCCAGGAGCCGGGACATCTGCGCATCCGGCCCCACGGCTCTGCCGGTGGGCACAACGGGCTGAAAAGCATCATTGCCAGCTTGGGCACCGACCATTTCAGCCGTATCCGCATCGGCATCGGCGCCAAACCGAACCCGCAGTACGACCTGGCCGCCTGGGTGCTGGGCAAGCTGCCTGCCGCAGACCGCAAGGCCATGACGGACCGCTACCCGGACATTGAGGAAGCCTGCAAGCTGCTGATGGACGACAATCTGCAGTACGCCCAGAACAAGTTCAACCACTAAGGGGACGTGAATCATGAGTGAAATCCGTAAAAAAGCAATGACCCGTCTGGTGCTCTGCGCTGTAGCGCTCGTCGCCTGCATCATTTTCAGTGTCCTGCTGCTGAACGGCACCTTTGACGGCAAAACCGGAGGCAGCCAGCCTGCCTCCGGCGATACCATCAGCAGCAGTGCCCCCGCGGAGGGCGTTGACGATCCCACCGCCGACAGCTTTACCGCAGAGAGCGCCTCTGCCGAGGAGGTGCCCGCCGAGCCCGAGGCCACCCCCGAGCCGACGCCGGAGCCCACGCCCGTGCCCGAGTACGAGGGCCTGAGCGTGCAGCCCACCACCTATTATAATGAGGGTGAGCAGCCGACCTACACCGTGACCGACGGCAACAACCTGAACATGCGCGGCGGCCCCGGCACCGACTATGACAAGATCGGTCAGGTGCCCGCCTCCACCGGCGTGACCGCACTGGGCACCAATGAGGACGGCAGCTGGGTTGTTGTGAACTACAACGGCACCTACGGCTGGCTCAAGACGGAGTTCTTGAACGGCTGATAAGCTAGAAGCCAATTTTCGGTCAGACGTAGGGCGGCCTGACCTCAGGCCGCCGCGGCGGGGTGAGGTCACCCCGCCCTACGTTTGCTTTATACAATGGGTTCTTTTATGTTCAACGCACTTTTCACCAAAACAGACGAATACGCAAGACTGGCGCAGGCGCTCGGGGGTCCGGGGGCTTGCGCCTTATTTGGCATACCGGGGTCGGGCCGGGCGATGGTCTATGCCGCGCTGGCGAAGGCCCTCGACAAGCCGCTCTGCATCGTGACGCCCGGCGAGGCCGAGGCGACCCGGTTTGCGGGCGACCTGAACGCGCTGGGCGTGGCGGCGGCAGTGTTCCCTGCCCGCGACTATGTGCTGCGCCCCATCGAGGGCACAGGCCGCGAGTACGAATACCGCCGTCTGGCCGTGCTGGGCGACCTCGTCGGCGGGCGGCTGCAGGCCGTCTGCGTGCCCGACGAGGGCCTGACCCAATACACGACGCCGCGGGTGGATTTCTGCGCGAACACCCGCAGCCTGCGCCCCGGCGACACACTGCCCCGCGCCGAGCTGACCGCGCTTTTGTACGGCGCAGGCTATACGCGGCGCGACCAGGTGGACGGCCCGGGTCAGTTTTCGATCCGCGGCGACATTGCGGACATCTACGCACCCGACATGAAGCAGCCCGCCCGCATGGAGTTCTGGGGCGACGAGATCGACACGATGCACACCTTCGATCTGGCGACCCAGCGCCGCGACGAGCCGATTGAAAAAATCTACGTCTCCCCCGCGCGGGAGATACTGTTCGGTCAGCCCGCCGACGCAGCGGAGAAGATCCGCTCCTATATCAAAAAGGCCCGCGGCAGGCGGCGCACGGCGCTGGAGACCTGCACCGCTGCGGACCTGGCACAGCTGGACGGCGGCGCGATGCCCGTCAACATGGACAAATATCTCACGCTGCGCTATCCCGAGCCTGCGACGATTTTAGACTACTTTGACGATCCGCTGCTGATCCTGGAGGAGCCGGCCTCCCTGCGGGAGGCCGAGCGCGCCACCGCGTTCCGCCGGGACGAGGAGCTTTCCGCCCTGCTGGAGGACGGCGTGCTGGCGGCAGGGCTGGATAAGCTCTACGCCGAGAGCGGCTGGCTCTGGGCGCAGTGCGCCGCGCACCGCACGCTCTGCGCCGAGAACTTTGCCCGCAGCATGCCCGATGTGGCGCTGAAAACCATCGTCAACGCACCCGCCCACACGCTGCCCGCCTGGGGCGGCGAGGTCGCGGCGCTGCTGGAGGACATCCAGCCGCTTTGCAGCGGCGGCACGGCGGTCACGGTCATGGCCGGCACGCCCCGTGCGGCGGCAGGTCTGGCCGCCGACCTGCGCACCAAAGGGCTGAACGTCACGACGGACGCGGCGGCGGAGCCGAGCGCCGGGTTGGTGCAGATCCTGCCGGGGCAGCTTTCCGCCGGGTGCAGTCTGCCGTTTGCGAAATACGCCGTGTTTACGGCCCGCGCCTTCGGCGTGAGCGGCGCACAGAAGAAGAAAAAGCGCAATAAGGACGCGCTGAACAGCCTGAGCGAAATCTCGGTGGGTGATCTGGTCGTCCACCAGAACCACGGCATCGGGCGGTACGCGGGCATCCAGCGGATGGCCGTGCAGGGCGTCACAAAGGACTATCTGCGCATCGAGTACGACAAAAAGGACGTGCTGTACGTGCCCGTCACCCAGCTGGACCTTTTGTCCCGCTACACTGCGCCGGGCGACAGCGACAACGTGAAGCTGAGCCGCCTGGGCGGCAGCGATTGGGCCAAGACCCGCAAGAAGGTCAAGGCTGCGACGGAGCAGATGGCGAAGGAGCTGATCGAGCTGTACGCCCGCCGCAAGCAGGCGCACGGCTACGCCTTCCCCGCCGACGACACCTGGCAGGGTGATTTTGAACAGCGCTTTGCCTATGAGGAAACGCCCGACCAGCTGACCTGCGCGGCGGACATCAAGCACGATATGGAGGAGCCGTGGCCGATGGACCGCCTGCTCTGCGGCGATGTCGGCGTCGGCAAAACCGAGGTTGCGCTGCGGGCGGCGTTCAAGTGCGTGATGGGCGGCAAGCAGTGCGCCATCCTTGCCCCCACCACAATTTTGGCGTGGCAGCACTTTAACACGGCGCTGACCCGGATGGAGTCCTTCCCCATCCGCATCGGGCTGTTGTCCCGCTACCGCACGCCGAAGGAGCAAAAAGAGACGCTGCGCGGTTTAAAAGACGGCACGGTGGATATCGTTGTGGGCACGCACCGGCTGCTGTCCAACGATGTAAAGTTCCACGATCTTGGCCTTGTCATCATCGACGAGGAGCAGCGCTTCGGCGTCAAGCATAAAGAGAAGCTCAAAGAAAACTTCATCGGTGTCGATATGCTGACCCTGTCGGCCACGCCGATCCCCCGCACGCTGAACATGGCGCTGTCCGGCATCCGCGATATGTCCACGATTGAACAGCCGCCGTTCGAGCGTCAGCCCATCGAGACTTATGTGCTGGAATACGACGAGGGCATCGTCTCGGAAGCCATTCGCAAGGAGCTGGCCCGCGGCGGGCAGGTCTACTACCTGCACAACCGTGTGGATACCATCGACGAGTGCGCGGCCCGCATCGGCAAGCTGATACCGGGTGCGCGCATCGGCATTGCCCACGGCAAGATGACGGAAGAACAGATTTCGTCGGTGTGGCAGCAATTACTGGACAATGAGATCGATGTTCTTGTCTGCACGACGCTGATCGAGACCGGCGTCGATGTGCGCAACTGCAACACGCTGATCATCGAGAATGCAGACCGGATGGGCCTGTCGCAGCTGTACCAGATACGCGGCCGCGTGGGGCGTTCCTCCCGCAAGGCGTATGCGTATTTCACGTTTACACGCGATAAAGTGCTGACAGAAATTGCCGCCAAGCGGCTTTCGGCCATCCGGGAGTTCACCTCCTTCGGCTCGGGCTTCCGTATCGCCATGCGCGATTTGCAGATACGCGGTGCGGGCAGCCTTTTGGGCCACAGCCAGCACGGCCATATGGAGGCCGTGGGCTACGATCTGTACGTGAAGATGCTGGGCCAGGCCATTGCTACGGCCCGCGGCGAGGCCCCGGCCCCGGACAAGAGCGACTGCCTTGTGGATATCACGGTGGACGCCTTCCTGCCGGAGGACTACATTCCGGACGCCGCCGGGCGCATCGAGGCCTACAAGCGCATTGCGGCCATCGAGACGACCACCGACGCAGAGGATGTGCTGGACGAACTCATCGACCGTTACGGCAGCCCGCCCAAGAGCGTGCAGGGGTTGGTGGATGTATCCCTCATCCGCGTGACGGCGGCCCGCGTGGGCATTGCGGAGATCGTACAGCGCGGCGACCAGCTGATCTTGTATAGTGATATCGTCGGTTCGCGCCAGTTGGAGCAGGTCATGGCGCAGTACCCGCACCGGGTCCTGTACAACGCCCTGGGCCGCCCCTATTTCAGCCTGCGTGTCCAGAAGGGCGAGAATCCGCTGGTACTGCTGCGGGATGTGGTCACGCTGCTGCCGGGGGCATGAGTTTACGGGGGTTTTATTCCTTTTCTTAAAAGAAAAAGAACCGAAAAGAATTTTAAACAAAATAGAAATAGCCACGGTTTACAGGGTCGTTCTGTAAACCGTGGCTTATTTTTTGCGGCAAGCGGGCAAAGCCCCTTTACTCAAACACGTTTTCCTTATCCTCGGCCGTTTGTTCCCTTGGGTTGCCCTCAGCGTCGATGCCTCGCTTATCCAGCGTGTAATGCACAAACTCCTGGGCCAGGCCGTAGAGCGTGGCGAACACCGGCACACCGACGACCATACCGACGATGCCGAACAAATCGCCGCCCACCACAATGGAGAACAAAATCCACAGGGCAGAAATACCGATGGACGAGCCTAAGATCTTCGGGCCGATGAAGTTGCCGTCCAACTGCTGGATGACAAGGATGAGCACACCGAAAATAACCGCCTGGATGGGGTCGACCAGCAGCAGGATAAAGATGCTGGGAATTGCGCCGATGAAGGGGCCGAACACCGGGATGATGTTCGTGATGCCGATAAACACACTGATGAGCAGTGCAAAGTCCAGCCGCAGGATCGTCATTGCCACAAAGGTGATGACGCCGATGATGGCCGAGTCGATGATCTTGCCGACGAAGAACCCGGTAAAGTTCACGTTGGCGTAATGGCAGATGCGCAGCGTATTGTCAGCAGCTTTCTCCGGCAAAAAGGCGTGGGTCAGCGTGCGCAGCTGGTGGAGCAGATGCTCTTTATCCGCCAACATATAGATACTGGCCGCCACCGAAGTAAAGATGCCAACAAAGTTGGACGCCACGCTGCCGATGCTGTCCACGATCTGCGGCATGGCGGCGGTCGCCAGGCTGTACACTTCCTTGACCATGGCCTCAGAATCGTCCAGCATTTTGATAGCCTGCTGCAAGTCGATGCCGTAGCGATCCTGCATCATGACCAGTAGATCCTGCACGCCCTGTATGTAGCTGGGGAAGTTCGTAAACAGCATGACGATACTGTTCACGATCTGCGGGATGACCAGCCATGCCAGCAGCACGATCAACAGGATCGCCACGGCATAGGCCATCAGAATAGCAATGCCGCGTGTCTTGTTTTTTTCCTTGAACAGCTTGTGGTAAAAGAATTTCACCATCGGATCCAGGATGTAGGCAATGACCACGCCGCCCGCAAACGGCGACAGAATCCCGATAAAGAAGCCGATTTTGCTCAGGAAATACCCGAGGTTGTTTAAAATCAGATAAAATGCGATACAGGCCCCGACCACGCAGAACCAATCCAATATCGTCTCCGGCTTTTTGGACCAGATATGTTCGTCTTTCAAGCGCTCCGCCCCTTTTTATACCATATTAGTAGTATTGTAAGCGCTGCGGGCGTACATTGCAAGAGATAACCTGTTAATTTTGTGTGTCCATGGGCGGGAAATCCCGGTCGAGGGCATCTGCGTCCAGGCCGCGGGCTGCCAGCCCGGCCCCCACCGCCTGCTTGAGCAGTGCCGCCACCACGGCCAGCGTGGGCACGCCCAGCGCCATGCCCGGGATGCCAAACCAAGCACCGCCCACCACAATGGCAAGCAGCACACCCAGCCCCGGCAGGCCGGTGGCCCCGCCCAGGATGCGCGGCGCAATGAAGTTGCCGTCCACCTGCTGCACTACCAAAATGATGATGGCAAATTCTGCCGCTTTCCAGGGCGATTCCAGCAGCAGGATGACGATGCCCGGCACCGCGCCGAGGAACGGCCCCAGCACCGGCACAATGTTCGTCACGCCCACCAGCACTGCCAGCAACGGGGCGTACTCCAGCCCAAAAATCGACATGAGGGCGAAGGTTTCCCCGCCCACCAGCAGGGCATCCACAAGCTGCCCGCCCAGATAGCCGCTGAAGATCCGGTTTGCCAGCGTGCAGACAGCCAGCACACTGCCCGCCGCCCGGGGCGGCAGCGCTGCCCGCAGGCAGGTGTGCGCGGCGTGCAGCAGATTTTCTTTGCCGGAGAGCAGGTAGATACTGACCGCCAGCGCCACAAAGGCATTGGCGGCGGCGCCTGCAGCATCCCCCGCCGCGCGGGCCGCCGCCTGGGCCGCCTGGCGGGAGAGCGACGCGAACCAGCCTTGCAGCTCACGCCCCACGGTCTGCACCAGCTGTTCCGCCGTGGCCATGTCGATGCCGAAGGTCGCCTGCACCCAGAGCAAGAGTTGGCGGATGGTTTTCTCATAGGCGGCCAACCGTCCGGCAAAAGCGGTGATGCTTTGCACCAGCTGGGGCACGACCAACGCCGCCAGCAGTGCCAGCACGCCGAAAAACAGCGCGTAGCTGGCCCCCATCGCCCAGCCGCGCCGCCCGCCAAACAGTTTTTGTGCAAAAAAGCGCGTAGGAATGTCGAGCACGTAGGCCAGCACCAGCCCCCAGCCGAAGGGTGCCAGCAGCGCCAGCAGACCGCCCAGTGCCATCAGGGCCGCGGGCAGCCGTGCCACAGCGGCAAACAGCAGCGCCGTCCCCGCCGCCAGCACCAGCCAATCCCCCATCGTGCTCGGCGGGCGGTCAAAATATTTTTTCATTGTGGTTCCTCCTCGTTTATGCTGCACTGGGTTTACCGCACAATTTACGGAAAGTTAGTAGTATTGTAAGCGCCGCGGGCGTACATTGCAAGAGCTAACCTGTTAATTATATGTGTCCATGGGTGGGCGGTCAAAATATTTTTTCATTGTGGTTTCTTTCCTTTTATGCTACACTGGTTTTACCGCACAATTTACGGAAAGTCGGTGGTTTTCATGAAAATCCTCGTCAGTGCCTGTCTGCTGGGCGTCGCCTGTAAATATTCCGGCGGCGACAACGTCTGCCCCGCCCTGCTGAATGCCGTGCAGCACAGCGGCCATACCTTTATCCCCATCTGCCCCGAGGTCTACGGCGGCCTGCCCACGCCGCGCCCGCCGGCCGAGCGCACCGGGGACTGCGTGCTGACCGAAACCGGCACTGACGTGACTGCGCAATATCAGCGCGGTGCCGAGGCCGCCTTGCAGCTGGCCCGGCTGACCGGGTGCGAGGCGGCTATCTTAAAAGCCAACAGCCCCAGCTGCGGCTGCGGCACGATCTACGACGGCACATTCCGGCACCGCAAAATTGCCGGGGATGGGGTGACGGCGGAATTGCTGCAAGCGCACGGGCTTTGCGTTTACAACGAGGATAATTTCAGCGAATTATTGCATTATGTATAGTCTTGCGCAACCATTTACATTTTTACCCCGCAACTAATTCTTGACAGCGCAGCGGCAGAATGTTAAAGTAGTGATAAATACATTTTCCCTGCCGAAAGGAGTACCGCCATGTGGTTTGATACGATCCTCTGGCTTGTCGCCATTGTTGCTTTTATCGCCGTGGAAGCCGCCACCACCGCCCTTGTGTCGGTGTGGTTCGCGGTGGGCGCGGCAGCGGCCATGGCAGCGAGCTTTTTCAACATTGGCTTCGGCTGGCAGGCGCTTGTTTTTGCCGTCGTATCGGCCATTACGCTGGCGCTGATGATTCCCACCCTTGCCAGCCGCCGAGGTGAGCACAAAGCCCCTGTCACCAACGGTTCCCCGCTGACCATCGGCAAACAGGGCGTTGTGCTGGTGGATATTGAGCCGGGCACCCTCGGCCGCGTGCGGGTAGACGGCCTGGATTGGCAGGCCCGCGCCGAAACACTGCTGCCAAAAGGCGAGCGCTGCAAGGTCGTGGCCGTGGACGGTGCCATTCTCATCGTAGTTCCTGTGACCGTCAACGCGGCCGCAGAGTAAGTTTCAAAAGAAAAAGGAGGAATCCCCATGCTGTTGATTTTTGCCATTCTGCTGATTATTATTCTGGTAGTTTTGGTGCGCTGCATCGTCATTGTTCCCCAGTCCAACGCCTACGTCACCGAGTGGCTCGGCGTCTATAAGGACACCTGGGGCGCGGGCCTGCACATCCGCACGCCGTTTGTTGAGCGCATCTCCCGCAAAGTCTCCCTGAAGGAGGAGGCCGCCGACTTCCCCCCGCAGCCCGTCATCACCCGCGACAACGTCACCATGATGATCGACACCGTCGTTTTCTTCCAGGTGTTTGACGCCAAAATGTACGCTTACGGCGTCAACCGCCCGATCCAGGCCATCGAGAACCTGTCCGCCACGACTCTGCGTGACATCATCGGCTCGATGACGCTGGACGAGACACTGACCAGCCGCGACCTCATCAACACAAAGATCACCGCCAGCCTGGACGAAGCCACCGACCGCTGGGGCATCAAGGTCAACCGCGTTGAGCTGAAAAACATCGAGCCTCCGGTGGAAATCCGCCAGGCTATGGAAAAGCAGATGAAGGCCGACCGCGAGAAGCGCGCCTCGATCCTGCTGGCCGAGGGCGAAAAGCAGGCCGCCATCACCCGTGCCGAGGGCGAAAAGGAGTCCGCCATCCTGCGCGCCGAGGCTGTCAAGCAGCAGCGCATCCGCGAGGCCGAAGGTGAAGCCGAGGCCCTGCTGACCGTGCAGAAAGCCCAGGCCGACGCCATCCGCATGATCAACGAGGCGAACCCCAACCACAACTACCTGGCCCTGCGCAGCATGGAAGCCATGGAGAAGGTTGCCGACGGCAAGGCCACGAAGCTGATCGTGCCCAGCGATATGCAGAACCTGGCCGCCACCGTCTCCGCCATCAAGGAGATTTCCGGCGAAGTGGCCGAATAAGATTCAGCATTCTGTTTTCCCTGCCCGCGGTGTTCTGCCGCGGGCAGTTTTTGTTGTGGTGGTCGATGCACGCATCCGCCCTGCACAGTAAAAATCCCACCAAATCTTCTTGCGTTTTCCACAAAATCAGGTTATAATATAAGCAGATTAGTATGCCATTTTGCGCAAACTATACAAAAATAATTGTGAGGTGTATCAGTATGAAGGAACCTATGGTCATTACTATGGCGCGTGAGTACGCATCCGGCGGCAGCGAAATCGCACAGGCCGTCGCAGATAAGCTGGGTATCCCCCTGTACAATAAGGAGCTGATCACCCTTGCCGCCAAAAAAAGCGGCCTGACCGAGGAGGCCATCGCCGCCAGCGAGAACCAGCGCAGCGGCAGCCTGATTTACAGCCTGTACAT
>ERZ827363.3702-NODE-3702-length-11329-cov-2.989179_pt1 | contig 11329 bp, 7 predicted proteins | sample MGYA00519776_ERZ827363 | MGnify/ENA primary metagenome ERZ827363 (study PRJEB31778, sample SAMEA3449288) | human gut metagenome | biome: human gut; feature: human-associated habitat; material: faeces | place: United Kingdom | collected 2010/2012 ...
ATTTAAGAAAATATATTTATCAGATCGACAGTACGACAATGGCGACAGAAAATGAGTTAAATGGAAAAGTTTTATTAAACACGAACTTAAAATTAAGGAAATCTGATGAACCGCAGATTTTAATTTATCATACACATGGGAGTGAGGCATACCGTGGCAGCAGGAAAGGAAGAAAATCAGATACTGTGATCGGTGTTGGAGATGTTTTAACGAAGAGATTGGAGCAAAAAAATATCAAGGTTGTACATGATCGTAACATTTACGATGTAAAAAACGGAAAAGAGGAGCGATCCAAGGCTTATAATTATGCAGCAACTGCAATTGAAAAGAATCTAAAAAAATATCCATCCATTCAGGTTGTGATCGATCTGCACAGGGATGGAGTCAATGAATCGACAAAGCTTGTGACGAGACAAAATGGAAAGAGAATGGCGCAGATCATGTTTTTTAATGGAATGAGCCGTACAGCAACAAATGGAAATATCAAATATTTAAAGAATCCAAATAAGCAGACAAATCTTGCGTTCAGCCTACAATTGCAAGCACAGGCTGCTTTGAAATACCCTGGATTTACACGAAAAATTTACGTAAAAGGATATCGTTATAATCTGCACTACAGAGGAAGAAGCTTGTTAGTGGAAGTTGGTGCGCAGAATAATACGTTATCAGAAGCAAAAGCGTCTATGAGTTTACTTGCTGAATTATTAAATAATGTGTTATACTAAAATGGAGTGTCTGAAAAGACATATGTACTTGAAATATAATTAGGAGGAACTTATGGCAATAGATCAGAGTAAAATACGAAATTTTTGTATTATCGCACATATAGATCACGGAAAATCAACATTAGCAGATCGAATCATTCAGATGACAGGAACATTAACGGATCGAGAGATGCAGGAGCAGGTTCTTGATAACATGGATCTTGAAAGAGAACGTGGGATTACGATCAAATCGCAGGCAGTACGAATTGTTTATAAAGCTGACGATGGGGAAGAATATATTTTTAACTTGATCGATACACCGGGACACGTGGACTTTAATTATGAAGTATCACGAAGTCTTGCAGCATGTGAGGGAGCAATCCTTGTTGTCGATGCTGCACAGGGAATAGAGGCACAGACATTGGCAAATGTTTATCTTGCGATTGATCACGACTTAGAAGTTATGCCGGTTATCAACAAGATCGATCTTCCGAGTGCAGATCCAGAGCGTGTTAAAGCAGAAATTGAAGATGTGATCGGAATCGATGCAGAAGATGCACCTCAGATTTCTGCAAAAAGCGGACTAAATGTAGAACAGGTATTAAAGCAGATCGTAGAGAAGATTCCATCACCAGAGGGCGATAAGAATGCACCATTACAAGGATTGATCTTTGACAGTATGTATGATGCATATAAAGGAGTTATCATCTTTACAAGGATCAAAGAAGGAACGATCAAAGTCGGAACAAAGATGAAGATGATGGCAACTGGAGAGAGTGCAGAAGTTGTAGAAGTTGGTACATTTGGGGCAGGAAGATTCAATCCATGTGATGAACTGACAGCAGGGATGGTTGGATATGTTACAGCCAGCCTTAAAAATGTACAGGGAACCAGAGTTGGTGATACGATTACAGATGCAGATGATCCATGTGCTGAACCACTTCCAGGATACAAAAAAGTAAATCCTATGGTATATTGTGGACTATATCCAACAGATGGAGCAAAATATCCGGATTTAAGAGATGCATTAGAAAAATTACAGTTAAATGATGCAGCACTACAATTTGAAGCAGAGACATCCGTTGCGTTAGGATTTGGATTTAGATGTGGATTTCTTGGATTATTGCATTTAGAGATCATTCAGGAACGTTTAGAGAGAGAATATAACTTGGATCTTGTGACAACAGCACCAGGCGTTATTTATCGCGTATATAAGACGGATGGAAGTATGATCGAATTAACGAATCCATCCAATCTTCCAGATCCATCCGAGATCGACCATATGGAAGAACCAATCGTAACAGCGGAGATCATGGTAACTTCTGAATTTGTTGGAGCGATCATGGGATTATGCCAGGAAAGACGAGGCGTATATCTTGGAATGGAGTATATGGAAGAGACAAGGGCATTACTTCGTTATGAACTTCCATTAAATGAAATCATTTATGATTTCTTTGATGCATTAAAATCACGTTCCAGAGGTTATGCATCCTTAGATTACGAAATGAAAGGATATCAGACATCAAGACTTGTAAAATTAGACATTTTGATCAACAAAGAAGAAGTTGATGCGCTTTCTTTTATTGTACATGAAGATACCGCGTATGAACGTGGACGTAAGATGTGTACAAAATTAAAAGAAGAAATTCCAAGACATATGTTTGAAGTACCGATTCAGGCAGCGATTGGAAGTAAAGTCATTGCAAGAGAAACTGTCAAAGCAATGAGAAAAGACGTTCTTGCCAAATGTTACGGTGGAGATATCTCCCGTAAGAGAAAGCTGTTAGAGAAACAGAAGAAAGGAAAGAAACGAATGCGTCAGGTAGGAAATGTTGAAATTCCACAGGAAGCATTCATGAGTGTTCTGAAGTTAGATGAAGACTAATACGATCGAGCTTTATATTCATATTCCATTTTGTAAAAGTAAGTGCAGATATTGTGATTTCTGTTCCTTTCGGGCAGAGGAGGAAACGATCCATGCATACCTGGGGAAACTAAAAGAAGAACTGATTTTCTGGGGAAAGAAATTAGCGGCACGAGACGTTGTAACCGTCTTTATTGGAGGCGGAACGCCATCATATCTTAGAAGAGAAGATATTCAAATGATTTGTGAAACTATATTTGAACATTTTCATATTTGTGAGGATGCTGAGATTACGATTGAAGCGAATCCAGGAACAGTAGATTTAAAAAAACTATGTACATATAGGGAAAATGGGATCAACAGGATTAGTTTTGGATTGCAGTCAACAGTGAAAGAAGAGTTGGAGTATCTGGGAAGAATTCATACCTATGAAGAATTTTTACAAAGTTTCGACTGGGCAAGACAAGCTGGATTTTTGAACATCAATGTTGACTTGATGAGTGCGGTGCCGAAACAAACATTAACTTCTTATGAAGAGAATTTAAGAAAAATAGCTAAACTTTCTCCAGAACATATTTCTGCGTATAGTCTGATCATTGAAGAGGGAACACCTTTTTACGAAGATAACAAGTTAGAGGAACTTCTTCCATCAGAAGAAGATGAAGTTTTAATGTATCGAATGACAGAAAAGATTTTAAACGAATATGGTTACGACAAATATGAGATTTCAAATTATGCAAAGCCAGGTTTTGAAAGCAGACATAATCTTGGGTATTGGTCCCATATTCCGTATTTGGGAGTGGGGCTTAATGCCTCTTCGTATCTGGATGAGAAACGTTTTGAGAATCCATCCGATATGAAAGACTATTTAGAGATTCAATCGTTCGGAGATGCATATGAAGGAGCCCGTTCGTTATCAGTTTATGAACAGATGGAAGAATTTATGTTTCTTGGACTTCGAAAGACGAAAGGCATTTCGAAGAAAGAGTTTATAGAACGTTTTGGTTGCTCCATGGATTCTGTCTATGGAAAGCCATTGATAGAATCCATGAAACAAGGCATGATGAAAGAAGAAGGAGACCGAGTTTTTCTGACGCAAGATGGTACCTTAGTCAGTAATCAGGTCTTATGTGAATTTTTATTTGACGAGGAAGTTTAAGGATACAAGTTTATCAAAGATCCATTAATTTTTTTAGATTAATCTGCCCCCAGCCCTGATGGTGTCTGGGGGTTTTTAATTTGTCGCAGTTTTTTCGCAGTTTCATTTTTATATCCTTATTGGTGTAAAAAGGATATTTTTCGAGCAGGAGAGCAAAAGAACCAGAGACGACAGGGGTTGCCATGGAAGTACCACTTTTGATAGTATAGCGGTTATTTAAGGAACACGAAAAAATATTTGTTCCAGGGGCAACAACATCCGGCTTCATAACGCAGGATGTTGTGGGACCGCGTCCGGAATATCCTGAAGAGAAGTGTTTTCTTCCGATCATTTGAAAATTATCGTCGCTGGAACCAACAGTGATGATTTTTGGACTATTTCCAGGAACTGAAATACTGTATGGTTTTGGACCATGGTTTCCGCCGGCAATACAAACAACAAGACCATCATCCCATAGGGCGTTGACATGTTTTAATAGTTCTTTGGAGGCTGAACTATCCTCGGAACCAGGACTTCCTATTGAGATGTTAACGATACGGATCTGATAGGAGCGATGATACTCATGAATCCAGTCAAGACCCTGTAAGAAGGCGCTTTGAACACCGTTCCCTGAGGCATCCAGTACTTTTAAAGAAACGATATGGGATTTTGGAGCAATTCCCAAATAATCGGAACCAAATGTTGCAGAGGAAGCAGCGATGCCGGTAATATGAGTCCCATGTCCATTATCGTCATAGCTGAAAGATTTGGAATGAACAAAATCTACAAATTTGGCGATCCGTGTGGAATGCGGAGAGAAATCTTTATGTGGGAAAAGGCCAGTATCAAGATAGGCAATGCCGATACCTTCTCCAAGAAAACCATGCTGATGGGCAAGATCAGCATGGATTTGTTTTGAAACAGAAATCTGCATGGAAAGTTGCCTTTCATACTTTATATTATTAGAATACGCAGAATAAAAGATGAGGGGAACAAGAAAAAGGCCCTCTGCAGGACCTTTTAATGTAAAAATATTTAGTTAAATCCGATAAATCTACGAGCTGCTTTATACATAGCAATCGTAGCTTTTCTTCCAACATATCCAGGCAGATTTACTGCACAGCTTGTAATATTATGACGGATCTTACGATACAGACGTTTGTCACTGTCATATAAATATTTCCATAATTCTTTTCGCATCTTTAAATGCTCTTTCTGTCCAGATTTTACAGAAATCACGGAAGAAATACACATGATAATGGAAAGATAATGTCTCATATAACGTTCTAATGGCTTACTTACAAGATTAAACTGAGTCATATAATCAATCATGATATAAGTAACTTTAAACTGCTGGTCGATACGTTTGATCATATTTGTCTCATTGACAGACTGATCATCACGTCCAATGAAGTAACGGTAAAAATCAACATCCATATAGTACATATGCTTTACGCTTGGCAATGGCTTGTACACATAAATGTTATCCACATAAAAAGTATGTTTTGGCAGTTCAAGCCCACATTCCCGCAGAAGCTGTGTACGGTAAATGACAGAATGCATCAGAATGTACTGTCCCTTATGGAATCTTCCTGCCTCATTCCATGTAAAAATCTTATCCTGCGGCAGGGAAGAATAGCGCATGATTTTTTTGTGCCGTACACCCTCTTTTTCATAAACATAATTTGCAATGAACATATCCAGCACGGTATCTCCGCCAGCAAGTTCACGCAATTTTTTTAAAATCTTCATATAGGCTTCGTAATCCACCCAGTCGTCACTGTCCACAACCTTGAAGAAAAGTCCTGTGGCATTGCGGATCCCGGCATTCACTGCCTCTCCGTGCCCTCCGTTTTCCTGATGGATTGCACGCACGATTCCCGGATATTTTCTCTCGTACTCGTCTGCGATCTCTGCGGTGCGGTCCTTTGATCCGTCATCCACGATCAAAATCTCAACATCATCCCCACCCGGAAGCAGAGACAGGATGCAGTGTTCCATATAATCCTGCGAATTATAAGATGGAATTGCAAATGTAAGTAACTTCATAATGCTAACCTTTCCTACTGATTCATAATGGCATCTGCCAGTTCCATGGCTTTTTTCGTCATGGCATCAATATTGTAATATTTGTATTCTGCAAGTCTGCCTAATAAATGGAACTTCGGAAATCCTGCTGTGAGTGCCCTGTATTTCTCGTAAAGCGCCTGATTTTCCTCATTTAAAATCGCATAGTAGGGAATCTCGCCCGCTGCGCCCGTATATGCAAATGGATATTCTTTTACAATTGTAGTTCCATCTGTATTTTTCTGTCCCGTCAGAAATTTAAACTCCGTAATGCGGGTGTAATCTTCGCTTACCGTGTAGTTTACCACGCTGTGTCCCTGATAAGACTCCTCATCATAATGCTCAAAATGGAAATCCAGCGAACGATACGGCAGTCTGCCGAATTTACAATCAAAAAGCTCATCCAGCGCTCCTGTGTAAATGACATCTCCCTCAAATGGTTTTCCCTCAAAAAGGATCTCATTCCCTGTAAACTTTAAGACATCCCTGCAGTCTGTATCCAGAACAACTTCTATGTTCTCATGATCTAACATATGCTCAAACATCGGTGTGAAGCCATCCTTTGGCACACCCTGATATTTGTCCTGAAAATAGCGGTTATCATAAGAGATCAGCACCGGCACTCTTCCTGTCACTTCCGGACTGATCTCTTCCGGCTTCTGTCCCCACTGTTTCATGGTATATTTCAAAAATACATTCTCATAGACATACTGTGCGATCTCACGGATATCCGGATCATCATTCTCACGAAGTTTCATGATCGGCACACGGCTTCCCTCACCGTAAGCTTCGATCAGTTTTTTCTCCAGAAGATCTGCTTTTTCCTTATCATAGACCATGTGCAGCGTATTTAAGTTAAATGGAACCGGAATCAGCTTGTCCCCCACTTTTGCTACCACTTCATGTCCGAAAGGATACCATTCCGTAAATCTCGACAAATATTCATAAACTTCTTCCAGACCTGTATGGAAAATATGTGGACCATACTCATGGATTAAAATGCCATATTCATCCAAAACATCATAACAGTTTCCTCCAATATGGCTTCGTCTCTCAATCACAAGAACTTTCTTTCCGGCTTCCTCTGCCAGTTTTCTGGCACAGGCTGCTCCGGCAATTCCGGCTCCTATCACGATGCAATCGTACATCTTTTATTACCTCTGACTTTCCTTATTATAATTTCAACATTTTCCAACATTATTTACTGATCGTCTGCAATCCTGTATCCGGACTGCGAAACGGTTGTAGTACTTTCCTATTATACATATTTTATTATGACAAGCCAATTTATTTTTTCTTAATTATTTATTACAGCCTGAATTTTGAACATTTTGTTCATATTTTATTTACAAATTTCTCACAAAGCCATCATACGATAGACACAATTCAACTTTATACTCTAAGCATAAGTTAAGCCAACAAGAAAATTTTTCATAGAACTTTTTTTCATACCTGAGTAAATCAGGTTGCCTTGCTTAACCAGTAAGCAAGGTTCCTCCCAGAAAATAGTGAAGCATTTCACTTTCCATACACAATCTTTTTCATATGAATAGCCGGTGCATTGCACCGGCTCCCTCTTTTTTATCCCGGAAATTGTAATATTTCCATGCTTTCTAATCCGTCTCCAGAAATTTTTCATTTCCAAGTCTGATCCCCATATATTTTGCGTAGGCGGCAAACGCAGATGGGATTGCATAATTTTCCTGAGATTTTTCTGCATCTACAAAAATGAGATGATTTTCTGCCATTTTCTCTGCCTCGGCGTCAAATCCTGCTTCTTCCACTAAAATTGCATACCCTTCCATCTGCCATTCGATATGAGAAAAAATATGTTTTGCATTCTCTAACTTCTGCACCCGGATTGGAGAAAGATGCATATCTTTTACCAGATGAACAATCTCATCCTGCGAGTATCGCCCAACAACATTCGGCAGTTCATAGAGTCCTGCCAGAAGTCCTTTTTCCGGTCGTTTCCGGATTGCCACTTTATCATTGTCCCGGATGACAAGCACCGTCCTCTTTTCGATACGTCTCGCTTTCGCTTTCGTCCTGACCGGAAGTTCTGCGATCCTGCCCTCTTTCCTTGCCAGACAGCGACTGTTCCACGGACACTGTTCACATAACGGCGCACCATTCGGCACACACACGGTCGCACCAAGTTCCATCAGTGCCTGATTAAATGCCCCCGGTGTCTCCATTTCATGCATAACTTCCCGCAGCTCTTTTTCCAGTAAAGTCCGAAAGGACGGTTTCATAATATCAGTATCGTCCGCCGCCACTCTCGTCAGAACGCGGAATACATTCCCATCCACAGCCGGCACCGGAATCTGGTATGCAATGGAGGCGATTGCCCCTGCGGTGTAACTGCCGATTCCCTTTAGTTTCAACAATTCCTCATAATCTGCCGGAAGTTTTCCACCATATGCTTCCATCACCTGAATGGCTGCCTTCTGCATATTCCGCACGCGGTTGTAATAGCCTAATCCCTCCCAGAGTTTTAGCAGCTCATCCTCCGGGCATTCCGCCAAAGCCTCCACATCCGGCAGACGCTTCGTAAACCGCTCAAAATAAGGTTTTACCGCTTCCACTCGCGTCTGCTGCAACATAATCTCCGACACCCACACCCGGTACGGTGTCGGTTCTTCCCTCCACGGAAGCACACGGGCATGTCCCGCAAACCAGTGTAACAACGGCTCTATTAAAATCTGTAAATTGTAATCTGTGATCATGTGTTAATCCTCTTTATCCTCAAATATCAAATTATGAAACTAATTATAAACATCAAGTGAAATGTAAAGTGAAATGTAGATTCAATTGCAAAACTCACAAAATGTAAATTGAATTGTGAAAAAGTAACAAAAGCTTGAGAAAACACTGGGGAGCGGTCGGTTCTTAGAAGGCAGATACAACGTAAGTTGTAACTGGCTTCTTAGTACCGCTACCAGCGACACATAGCGAAAGCGGGTTTTCGAAAATTTTGTTACTTTTGAACAATTTCAAAAAAATTATATAAGTTTTGCAATTGTCAAAGTCCTCATAACATTAAAGTATGTTTCACTCATATTCCCATTATAATAAGGATTTCCCCGGATGTAAACGGAGCGAATTTCCATTTTTTACAGATTTTAGAAAAAGTTTATCGACGTTCATATTGACAAATCCTCTCAAAAGAAGTACTCTAGATATAACATGTATTGTTAATTTTTTATCAATCTATTCAGGAGGGTATTATCGTGAGCGAATTCAACAATTTAAAATTAGATGTGGAGAACGAGATCGCCGTTCTTACCATCTCAAGACCAGCAGCATTAAATGCATTAAACAGTGAGACATTAGACGAGTTAAACACAGCTTTAACAGAGATCGAGGGAAGAGACGATATCAAAGTTGTGATCTTAACCGGTGGTCCTGACAAGAAAGACAACGCATTCAAATCTTTTGTTGCAGGTGCTGATATTGCCGAGATGGTGAACTTTACAGCTCCGGAGGCAAGAGCATTCGGTATCAGAGCTTCTGTTCCATTCTTCAAATTAATGAATATGCGTCAGGTAACAATCGCAGCCGTTAACGGTTTCGCACTTGGCGGTGGATGTGAGATTGCTATGGCATGTGATATCCGTATTGCATCTGACAATGCAATCTTCGGTCAGCCGGAATGTGGACTTGGAATCATTCCTGGATTCGGCGGCACACAGAGACTTGCCCGTTTAGTTGGTATGGGACGTGCCAAAGAAATGATCTTCACATGCGATAACATTGATGCAGCTGAAGCTTACCGTATCGGTTTAGTGAACAAAGTTGTTGCAAAAGAAGAATTAATGGAAACTGCAAAAACTATGGCAGCAAAGATCATCTCCAAAGGAAGCTACGCTGTATCTGTTGCAAAAGCAGCGATCAACAATGGTTACGATATGGATATCAAAAATGCTGTTGAGATGGAAGCAAACCTCTTCGGTGTTGTAAATGATACTCATGACAAAAAAGAAGGAATGGGTGCCTTCTTAGAGAAGAGAAAAGCTGATCTTACAGATTTCTAATCTGCACTTTTTTATAACTTTGGTTTTATTACATAGGAGTTTCTTCCTATTATATAAACATTAACAAACATTTTATTTCATGTAATGCGTAGTATTTACGCAATTGATCAGGGAAAGGAAAAAGAACGTAACTTTGATGGTGTACCGGTCATCTTCGTTACGTTCTTTTTCATGTACCTGTCTGCTGTACGATCTTTTTATCCCTCTCATTTTCCTGCAAGCGTTTTCGCTGCTTCCATCCTTTTCATCTGTCTTTCATGACTTGCAAACATTCCAAATGCCACAATGTTTAAAATAAACTGCGTCACAACCGCTGTGATCCAGATGCCATCCAGTCCAAAAATCCGTGGGAGGATCACGATCGTAAGCGGCGTCATAATCAGTGGATCAAAGTAAATCATAAACAGCGAATATTTATCTTTTCCAACTGAATAGAAAAAGGAATTGGTCACGCGGACAAGTCCTGTAAAAATAAGCTGTGCTGCCGTCACCATGACCGCATGATAACCAAGTTCTGCCGCTTCCCCCTCATATCCATAAATGGCTGGGTAAAACCGGGCTGTTGCAATGGTAAATATAAATAAGAAGAAACTCACACTCATTGCTGTGATGATCGCCTTATTTCTTATTTTCCGGATCGCATGAAAATCATGTGCGCCATAGGCATAACTTGCAAGTGGCTGAATCCCCTCTGCGACACCAATCAGAAGCACACGGTACGAGCCAACGGTGGAACTGATGAGTGCATATGCATTTACCGCAAGATCGCCGCCAAATTTTAAACACGCAACGTTGTGATATAAAATCAATAAAGAAGGGGTCAGCGATATTCCAAACGGTGAAACTGCTGTCTTAAAAATTTTTTTCCAGTATTCCTTCCTTATCATAAACTGTGAAAGACGGATTGGATCTGTTTTCTTTGTGCAAAGAATCATCAGGCAGCACACAGTCGTAAACAACTGCGCACACAGTGAAGCGCCTGCTGCACCGCCAATTCCCATATGAAAAACATACATAAAAACAAAATCAAGACCAAGGTTAGCAAATAAACCACCCACCATGATCATCATGGCACTGACCGCCCGGTTGTCATTCCGGAGAAGAGGTGTCAGTCCACAGGATAAGATCTGAAGCACGCCGCCTGTGAGCATTACCCTTCCATAAATCTGTGACAGCCTTAAAAGTTCTCCTTCTGCGCCCATTAATTTCAATAGAGGAGTCAGTAAAATAAGAAAAAGAATCGTAACCACAATACTCGATGCCAATAATGCAAGAATGACATTTGCCCGTACAATGTTCGACTCTTCGTTCTTTCCCTCTCCCTGTTTGGTTGACATCATTACGGCTCCGCCGCATCCAACGCCGGTGCCGATTGCAGTTACCACTGCAATGACCGGCCACGCAACATTGACTGCGGATAATGCCGTGTCACCTATCAGATTGCTGACAAATAAACCGTCAATCATAGAGTAGGCACTTTGGAGAAACATGGTGATCATGGAAGCCATGACATATTTTC
>ERZ827363.3719-NODE-3719-length-11288-cov-3.963411_pt1 | contig 11288 bp, 10 predicted proteins | sample MGYA00519776_ERZ827363 | MGnify/ENA primary metagenome ERZ827363 (study PRJEB31778, sample SAMEA3449288) | human gut metagenome | biome: human gut; feature: human-associated habitat; material: faeces | place: United Kingdom | collected 2010/2012 ...
TGACCTTGGTGCGAACCGGAAGGTAATTGGTCGCATCGGTCAGGTCGAACGCCTGTGCGACTGCCTTGGCGTGATCGGAGTCAATGTAGACGATCTCGTCTGCGATTCCCTGAGAAATCAGGGCATAGCCTGCGTGGGAGCCAACGTGACCGGCTCCGATGATGACGATTTTCCGTTTCTGAATTTCCATTTGCGGCTCCTCCTCAGTGCTTATTTTTCCTGACGATCCAGTTGCCGATGAGCTGGATGATGCTGACCAGCAGGAAGACGGTGATCACCGTCACCCACGTCACGTCCGTCATGTTCCGGTCGTGCCCGTAACGGATGGCGAAGTCTCCCAAGCCGCCGGAGCCTACCGCACCTGCCATGGCGGTCAGCCCTACCAGGCTGATGGCGGTAATGGTGGTGGCCCGTGCGATGGGGGCGATGCTCTCTTTTAAATAAATCCGGAAGATGATCTCCAGCGGGCTGGAGCCCATGGAAAGAGCCGCTTCAATCAGACCCTTATCCGTCTGGGCCAGTGCGCTTTCCACCTGTCGGGAGAAGAAGGGCACGGTTCCCAGAACCAACGGGACGATGGCGCCCTTTACGTTGATGGCGGTGCCCATGATTGCCCGGGAAAGGGGGATCACCCAGGTCAGCAGAATGATGAAGGGAATGGCTCTGAAAAAGTTGATGAGCTTATCGAGGATCTGATAGAGGATCTTGTTTTCTAAGATTCCTCCGGGTCTCGTCACCGTAACAACGATGCCGAAAAAAAGCCCGAAGACGAAGGCGATGATCCCGGACCATCCAACCATAACGAGGGTGTCGCCGATGGCCTTGAAAAAATCCGGAAGCCGTGCCATCACATTGGGGATCAATTTTTCAAGCAGGTTTTCCATCTTCGATCACCTCCACGCCAACGTTTTTCTCCCGCAGATAAGCAAGAGCTGCATCGATCTGTCCGCTCTCTCCGCTGATAATGGCTACCGTTCCGCCGATGGGCGCATTCTGTACGATCTCCACATCAGCAAAGATGATGTTTAGAATTACCCCGAACTTCTGGGTTACGGTGGAGATCAGCGGCTCGGAAGCATTTTTCTCTACATAAGAGAGCCGGACGATCCGTTCACCGGGCTTCAAAGCCGTCACTGGCGAATGCTCCGCCACCAGCTCTTCGATCTTCTGCAGATTGGAGGTGGTCTTTATAAAGTCCCGGGTCAGCTTTTCCTTCGGGGCGGCAAAAACGGAGAAGACCTCCCCTTCTTCCACCACCCGTCCGTGATCCATGACCGCCACCCGGCTGCAGATCTCCTTGACCACCGCCATTTCGTGGGTAATGACCACAATGGTGATGCCCAGAGATTCGTTAAGCTTCTTCAAAAGGTTCAGGATGGACTTGGTGGTCTGAGGATCCAGTGCGGAGGTAGCCTCGTCGCAAAGCAGGATCTTCGGGTCGTTCGCCAGCGCTCTTGCAATGGCGGCACGCTGCTTCTGTCCGCCGGAAAGCTGGCTGGGATAGGCGTTTTCCTTATCGGCGATGCCTACTAAGGTAAGAAGGCTGCGGACTTTTTCCCGGATCTGTTCTTTGGAAAGGCCGCTGCCCTTTAAGGGGTAGGCCACGTTCCCGCCGATGGTGCGGGAGGGCATAAGGTTGAAGTGCTGGAAGATCATGCCGATCTTTTTCCGGGCCTCCCGCAGCTTTTTGGGTGAAAGCGCAGTCAGTTCCTGCCCATTTACCAGAACCTGCCCCTCAGTCGGACGTTCCAGCAGATTGATACATCGTACCAATGTGGACTTTCCCGCTCCGGAAAATCCGATGATACCGAAAATGTCGCCGTTGTTGATGGTAAGGTCTACCTGGTCGACGGCGTGGACCTCCTTTTTATCGCTGATGAAGGTCTTACTGACGGATTTTAATTCGATCACGGGAAGCCCCTCCTTTCTTCTGGGGCTTATTATAACACGAATTTGCCCACCTCGTCCAATACCCTATCGGTATAGTAGGCTATAGAGCCAGCCTATAACCACTATATGTTATAGGCTTCCGTCTCCTGCGGAGGGATCCCCAGATAGGCGCTGATCTTCTCAACGTAAAGCCGCCCCACCTTGCTTAAGGTGGTATTCTTCCGGGTGATGTAGCCGATCTCCATCAGGGTGCTCTGAGCGATGGAATCGCTGACAAAGGGCACTGCCCGATACTCCTCGCCGTTTAACTCCTCACAGATGATGCCGGAGCAGAGGGTGTATCCGTTCAGACCCACCATCAGATTCAGCATGGTCGCCCGATCGTTGGCTTTGATGATCTGAGGGTACTCATTTTCCGCCAGGATCTCCTCGGCATAGTAAAGGGAGCTGTTGTCCCCCTGCTCAAAGGAAAGGCAGGGATATTCCGCCAGCTGGGAGAAGGAAATGGAACGCTCGTTCGCCAGAGGATGCCCCTTCCAAAGGTACACATAAGGCTTGCAATCGATGAGCTTATGAAAGACCAGATCGTTGGCTTTCAGAAGCTTCAAAAGTACCTTCCGATTGAAGTCGCTTAAATAAAGGATGCCGATCTCGCTGCGCATGGTGGCGGCGTCGCTGATGACCTCACGGGTCTTCGTCTCCCGGATGGCGAATTCGTATTTGGTGGGGTCAAGGCTCTTGACCATCTCCACGAACGCCTTGACGGCAAAGGAATAATGCTGGGTGGAAACACCGAATTTCTTCTTTAAGTTTCCGGCTTCCCCGTATTTTTCCGTGATGGAAAGATAGTCGGAATAAAGCTGCTTTGCATAAAGCAGGAACTCCGCCCCGTCGTTGGTCAGGGTGACTCCCCGGCCACTGCGATTGAAAATGGTGATGCCGATCTCCTTTTCCAGCTCCTTGATGGAGCTGGTCAGAGATGGCTGGGCAATGTACAAAAGCTCCGAAGCCTTGTTGATGGATCCGGCCTCGGAAATAGTGATCACATAGTGAAGCTGTTGCAGCGTCATAACGATCCCTCCGTCCGTTTTCATGCGTAGCATAGCACATCCGAGGCGGGTCTGTCAAGAAAAAATCCCCTTGAAAGCCTATCAAATATATGGTATTATAGGATTATCGGAAAGGAGCGAAGACATGAAAATTTCCACTAAGGGCCGCTACGCCCTGCGGATGCTTCTCGACCTCGCTGAGCATCAGGAGGAGGGCTACATTGCCCTGAAGGACATTGCCGCCCGGCAAGGCATCTCCAAAAAATATTTGGAACAGATCGTCCCCATCTTCAATAAATCCGACATTCTAAAAACCAACCGGGGCTATCAGGGGGGCTATATGCTGGCACAATCCCCCGAAAAATACACCGTCGGGCAGATCCTCCGTCTTACCGAAGGGAGCCTCTCCCCCGTTTCCTGTGTGGATCAGGATCCCATCGAGTGCGAACGCAGCGCCCTCTGTGCCACCCTCCCCATGTGGCAGGGGTTGAGCCGGGTCATCAACGAATACTTAGACGGCATCACCCTGCAGGATCTTCTGGATCAGCAGCGGGAGCGCTATGCCAACAGCTACAGCATCTGACAAAAACCGCCTGTCTTTCCGGCAGAGAAACGGAAGGACAGGCGGTTTTTCTTTTGCAGCAGAACCGAGAGCAGGCCGCAGAGCAAAGCGCCTGTTCTCTTTTTTCTTTTAGTCGGCGAACATGGGGGTGGACAGATAGCGCTCGCCGGTATCCGGCAGCAGGGCGACGATGATCTTGCCCTTATTCTCCGGGCGCTTCGCCAGCTGGGTGGCGGCGAAAACGGCAGCACCGGAGGAGATGCCTACCAGCATACCGTCCTCTCTTGCAAGGGCACGGCCGGTAGCGAAGGCGTCGTCGTTTTCCACGGTAATGATCTCGTCGTAGATCTTGGTGTCCAGTGTCTCCGGGACAAAGCCGGCGCCGATGCCCTGGATCTTGTGGGGTCCGGGAGTGCCTTTGGACAGGACGGGAGAGCCTGCCGGCTCCACGGCTACGACTTTGACGTTGGGGTTCTGGGATTTCAGGTATTCGCCCACGCCGCTGACGGTACCGCCGGTGCCTACGCCTGCGACAAAGATGTCAACTTTCCCATCGGTGTCCTTCCAGATCTCAGGGCCGGTGGTGGCACGATGGATGGCGGGGTTTGCGGGGTTAGTGAACTGGCTGGGGATGAAGCTGTTTGGGGTCTCCGCTGCCAGCTCCTGCGCCTTGGCGATGGCGCCCTTCATGCCCTTTGCGCCTTCGGTCAGCACCAGCTGGGCGCCGTAGGCCTTCAGGAGATTGCGGCGCTCCACGCTCATGGTCTCGGGCATGGTCAGCACCACTTTGTAGCCCCGGGAGGCCGCCACAGCTGCCAGACCGATGCCGGTGTTGCCGCTGGTAGGCTCAATGATAACGGAGTCTTTGTTCAGAAGCCCTTTGGCTTCCGCATCGTCCAGCATGGCTTTGGCGATCCGATCCTTTACGCTGCCTGCGGGGTTGAAAAACTCCACCTTTCCAACAACGTTCGCTTCCAAGCCACGGTTCGCAGAATAGTTCTTCAGCTTGACCAACGGGGTGGAACCAATGAGATCAGTGATTTGTTCGTAGATTTTCATAACTGCAGCATCCTTTCCAGATTGAATCAAATTGGGGGTCCGATTCCTTTTTACCATCAAACCTACCTGTTTGCTAGGCTTTATTATAGCACCACTTTTTTCCCTTGTCAATGCCCTTTTTAGAAAAATTTTCCGGAAGGCTATAGAAAAAACCAATAGCCGGCTATTGAAAATCCATTCCCCCTCCCGCCGCCAAACCCTCCGGAACGGCCGGCTTTTCCTTGACATTTCCCCGATTTTTGGAGTATAATGCAGATAGCCAATCAGATTGCTCGGTTATTGATTGGAAAAGGAGGCGGTCTCATGATCGACCGGGACCGGCTGATCCGGCTTTTTGCGGAACTGGTATCCATTGACAGCCCTTCCCGGGGCGAACGGGAAGTGTGCCGCTGTATTTCCGAAAAGCTCCGGGCTCTGGGCTTTGACCCAAAAGAAGACGACGTCGGTGAAAAGATCGGCGGCAATACCGGATGCCTTTACACCTATATAGAAGGGAGCCTGCCCCTCCCTCCCCTGCTCTTTTCCGCCCACATGGACACGGTAGAGCCTTCCTGCGGGAAGAAAGCAGTCTTCCATCCCGACGGGAAGATCACCTCCAACGGCACGACCGTGCTGGGAGCCGACGACTTGTCCGGCGTCTGCGCCATTCTGGAGGCGCTGACTGCTTTAAAAGAAAGCGGCAAGCCCCATCGCCCTCTGGAGATCCTTTTTGACCCGGCGGAAGAGACCTACTGCGCCGGGATCCAGCAGTTTGATTTCAAAAAGCTCCGCTCCAGAGAAGCTTATATTTTAGACCTCACCGGCCCGGTAGGCAGTGCTGCGCTGCAGGCCCCGGCCATTCTTTCCTATAAGGCGGTCTTCCACGGGAAAGCCGCTCACGCCGCCTTCTCCCCGGAGGAAGGGATCCATGCTTTAAAGGCGGCTGCGGAAGCCGTTTCCGCCATCGACTGCGGCCGGATCGGGGATACGACGGTAAATGTCGGTACGATTTTCGGCGGAAGCGCCGACAACGTCGTTCCCGAATTCTGCACCGTCACCGGTGAAGTCCGGAGCTTTTCCGATGAAAGCGCCCGAAGCGCCCTTGACCGGATCCGGCAGCAGATGGAATGTGCTGCCGCTCACTACGGCGCTTCCCTTTCCTTTGCTACGGAGACTCTTTGCCTTGCCTTCCGGGTGGATGCGGAAGAACCGGTCGCCCGGCGGTTCCAAAACGCCTGTCGGGAGCTTTTCCTTCCCGGAACGCTCCTTTCCACCTACGGCGGAAGTGACAACAACCACTTCTTCCAGCACGGGATCCGGGGGCTGGTGGCGGCATCCGGCATGAACAACTGCCATTCCTGCAGTGAATACACCTCCGTTTCGGAGCTTATGAAAGCGTCGGAGCTGACTCTTGCCCTGATGCTCCAGGAGGACTGACCTTGAAAAACCCTCTGCACTACCAGATGACCGAGTACGACTGCGGTCCCACCTCGCTGATGAACGCCGTCAGCTTTCTGTTTGAACGGGAGAAGATTCCTCCGGAGCTGATCCGAAACATCATGCTTTACTGCCTTGACTGCTACGGCGAAGAAGGCTCCCCCGGAAAACGGGGCACTTCCCGGGCAGCCATGATGTTTTTGAGCAGCTGGCTGGACGGCTTCGGAAAAACGGGGAAGCTCCCCATTTCCAGCCGCTATCTCTCCGGCAGCGCCGTAAACCTCCGGGAGGACGGGGAGCTGCGGGACACCCTGCACCGACAAGGCGCAGCGGTGGTGCGGCTTTATTCGGAGGTGCCCCACTACGTCCTGTTCACCGGCATCACCGAAGAGGCGATTCTTCTCTTCGACCCCTATTATGAGGAGACCATCCCGGAAACCGACGTGACCATCGTCCTGGATCACCCCACGGAGTATAACCGCATCGTCCCCTTCGCCCGGTTCGATCAGGAAACGGAAGAGCTTTACTCCTTGGGAAAGATCGACGAACGGGAAGCGATCCTCCTCTTCGATCAGGAAACGGAGCTTACCGACGAAAAAACCATTGAATATTTCATTTAAAAGGAGAAATCCATGGCATCTGAAAAGACAGCCCTTATCGCCATGAGCGGCGGCGTAGACAGCTCCGTCGCTGCCTATCTTATGAAGGAGCGGGGCTATTCCTGCATGGGAACCACCATGCGCCTTTACCGCAACGAGGACATCGGACTCAGCCGCTTCCATACCTGCTGCTCCCAACGGGACATCGACGATGCGGCGGAGGTGGCCTACCGCTTGGACATCCCCTACGAAGTTCTGGACTTCACCTTCGACTTCAAGGAAAAGATCATCGAAAAGTTCATTGCCACCTATGAAGCCGGCGGCACTCCGAACCCTTGCATTGACTGCAACCGGTATATGAAGTTTCAAAAGCTCTTAGACTTCGCCGAAAAGAACGGCTGTTATTATGTAGTCACCGGCCACTACGCCCGGATTGAGGAAAAGGACGGCCGTTTTCTCTTGAAAAAGGCGCTGGATCCTTCCAAGGATCAGAGCTACGTCCTCTATTCCATGACTCAGGAGGAGCTGCGGCACACCCTCTTCCCGCTGGGGGAAATGTCCAAGCAAGAGACCCGCCGCATCGCCGAAACCCAGGGCTTTGACAACTGGGAAAAGCCTGACAGCCAGGACATCTGCTTTGTTCCCGACGGGGATTATGTGAAATTCATGGAGCAGTACACCGGCAAGCACTACCCGCCCGGAAACTTTTTGGATGCCTCCGGGGCCGTCGTCGGCACCCACCGGGGCGCCGTGGCCTACACCATCGGTCAGCGAAAGGGCTTAGGGATCGCTTTGGGCGAGCCTGCCTATGTCTTCCAAAAGGACATGGCGAACAACACCGTATCCGTAGGAAAGGAAGCCCTGCTCTTTTCCAAGGGCCTTATTGCTGACGACTTAAACTGGATTCCCTTCGACCGGCTGGAAGCCCCCCTCCGCTTAAAAGCCAAGACCCGCTATCGCCAGACGGAGCAGTGGGCCACCGCCTATCCGGAAGGCAACGGCATCCGACTGGAATTTGACGAACCCCAGCGTGCCATCACCGTGGGACAGGCTGTTGTCCTCTACGACGGCGATCTGGTCTTAGGCGGCGGCACCATCACCGGCGTGATCCGCTAAAAGCAAACCGAAAAGGAAAATCCATATGCTGATCCGTAAAACCGAAAAGCGGGATCTGCCCGCCCTTCTTGCCATCTACAACCACGAGGTGGAGCATGGCGTCGCCACCCTAGACCTCCATCCCCGCACCATGGCGCAGTGGGAAGAGTGGTATGAGAGCCACGCCACCGATACCCATTTCATCCTTACCGCCGAGATCAACGGCATCCCCGCTGGCTACGCTTCCCTCTCCGAGTACCGGACAAAAGAAGCCTACGCCTCCACGGTGGAGCTTTCCATTTACGTCGGCGAAGGCTACCGCCGCATGGGCGTGGCCTCCGCTTTGATGGAAGCCATTTTAAAAATTGCCAAAGAACACCCGAAGATCCACTCGGTGGTCTCCGTCATCACCAGCGACAACGAAGCCAGCGCCCGGATCCATGAAAAATTCGGCTTCCGCTTCTGCGGCACCCTCCATGAGGTGGGCTACAAAATGGGAGCTTTCCGGAACATCGATAACTACGAGCTTCCCGTCTGATTAAAAGGAGAAACCTATGCTGAACCAGTTTTCAAGAACCCAGCTTCTTTTCGGAAAGGAAGCCATGGAGAAGCTCGCCGCCTCCCGGGTAGCCGTTTTCGGAATCGGCGGCGTCGGTGGCTATGCCGTGGAGGCCCTGATCCGCAGCGGCGTGGGCGCCGTCGACCTGATCGATGATGACAAGGTCTGTCTGACCAATTTAAACCGCCAGCTCTACGCTACCCGGAAAACCGTCGGCCAGTACAAGGTGGACGTGGCAAAAGAGCGGATCGCCGACATCAACCCCGATGCCATAGTGCGCACCTATAAGACCTTCTACGGCCCGGAAACCACCGGGGAATTCGACTTTACCCAATACGACTACGTCATCGACGCCATCGATACGGTCACCGGAAAGATCGCCCTTGTGGAGCAGGCCAAAGCCGCCAACGTCCCCATCATCAGTTCCATGGGAGCCGGGAACAAAATGGATCCCACTGCCTTCCGGGTAACGGATATTTATAAGACCTCCGTCTGCCCCCTTGCCAAGGTCATGCGCAACGCTTTAAAAAAGCGGAAGATCAAAAGCCTTAAGGTGGTCTATTCCAAGGAGCTCCCCCTGACCCCCATCGACGACACGACCATCAGCTGCCGCACCCACTGCATCTGCCCTCCCGGCACCGCCCGGAAATGCACCCAGCGGCGGCAGGTTCCCGGCAGCAACGCCTTTGTTCCTTCCACGGTAGGCCTTATCATCGCCGGGGAGGTCATCAAGGATCTGACCGGCGTCCGGGGAAACGGCATCGGTGCATAAAGCCCTTCCCCCGCAGGACGCCCCTTTCGGAAATGTCCTGCGGATCCGCTTTTACGGAAAAACCAGATATTTTTTCAAAAACCGTTGACAAATCGAGTAAGCTATGCTAAAATATTAAATGTTCCGTGTGAAGAAACTTACACGGAGAGATGTCCGAGTGGTTTAAGGAGCTGGTCTTGAAAACCAGTGATCCCGCAAGGGACCGTGGGTTCGAATCCCACTCTCTCCGCCACCTAGATTTAATTGAACACCTTGACAGGACGTTCCAATGGAGTTGTACTCAAGTTGGTGACGAGGCGCCCCTGCTAAGGGCGTAGGTCGGCTAAACCCCGGCGCGAGAGTTCGAGTCTCTCCAACTCCGCCAGAATGTGGAGACAAAATAGGTGTCTCCTGCGAAAAGCCCGAATTTATCGGGCTTTTTTGCTGCCCAAACGGCGATTTTTCTCTGTGTCAAAACACAGATGTAAAATCGCCGTTTTTCTTTGTGGATTTTGTGCTGAGAGGCGTTGGCTTCCGTTTTACCGAAACACAAATATTCATCACGGAAATCGCCGCTACACCCACAAAAATACTTACGGAAACCATGAGACAGATACGCTGTCCGCCCTTCCGCAAACGATTCAACGAATATATAGAAAGCGGGGAAAACCCCATAACATATATAAATGAAAAGCATCGGGCAAGATTTACGCTTGCCGCAAGGAATGTACACAAAGAGAATTATGCAGTGCTTTCGGCGCTGTATCTGCTCACCGCCGACTAAAGGCTGTAGAGCTGCTGCAAGCACAGCAGAAAACGGCATAGCCGTTTAGCTATACCGTCCCTTGCTTCAATGTTCGCTTAATTTACCTTCCCTTTCCGGGCGGCCCTTTTTCATTGCGATTTTTCCAACATGACCGTACAGATGGGAAAATTGCAGCAGAAACCGTCGATAATTGTCGCTTCTGCCCTGCATCCGAAAGCGTTTCGCGCCGAATCCACGATGGCCTTCAAGGCTGGAATCGTGTTTTTCTTGGGCAGCCCGATTTCCCCGGTAATTTGCCTTTTATGCGTAAGAGTTGCGGGATATTCCGCAGCCTAGCAACCGACTCAGCCTCTCGGGGAAGTTCTGGCTGGGACCCTTTTCTTCTGGAGTTTTTCTCGATACTCAGCGAGAGAGATTCCTTCATAACGTTGAAAAGCCCGCCGGAGGGAGTAGTCGTTTTCATAGCCTACCTCCTGGCAAAGCGTGCGGACTGAAAGAACGCCTGCACGCATCAATTCCTTCACCCTTTCGACCCGCAGGCGGCAGACAAAATCGGAAAAATTCACATTGGTGGAGGCCTTGAACACCCTGGAGCTCATGGCAACGGAAATACCGAACCTTTGCGATATGGATTTCAGGGAAAGTTCCGGCGACCGGTAGTTTTCCTGAATGTAGCTGCAGATTTGCTCCCCAAGCGAGAGATCATCGGCAAAACGGCCACAGATACGGCAGCACATCTCCCGAAGCCACTCCCAACTGTCCGTCCCTTCGCTCGGCGCCACGATTTCCTCGATGTTCAACTCCGCCGCCGCACGGAGAATTGTATCCTTAAGGGTATAAAACAGCTTCCGTTTTGCAGAGTCCGTTAAGGAGCGGCGCTCATTTTCCTCCTGAAGTTCTGTGAGAATTTTAAGAGTCAGTTCCTTTTTGCCCAGCTTCAAGCCATTGGTCAGCTGAGTCTGCCAATCGGTTGGATAGTAGAAGTTCTCCTGCTGCTGAAGGATTGAGCCGCCGCAGAAATGGGGAAACTGTTCCATGGCACGCCTATCCAGCGCACTGTGGTAGGATTTGCTAATGCCGATGATGTGGGGCTCGATCTTTCCGAGCCATGCGCCGATCCCTTGAACCGCAGAAAAAAACCGCTGGAATTGCTCCAGGATTTTCCAATCCAAGGGGCCCTCCAAATCCGAAAACACCACGGCAATTCCCTCGCCCGGCACCTGCACCAGCTGACTGTGAACGGGCACTGTTTTCAGATTCTCAAATAATTTCGCCACCATCTGTTCGTGTTCATCCGTACCCTGCATACTGCCGATCAGCAGCACGCAGAACTGATTCTCGTCTGTGTAGCGGATTCCGTAATAGGACAGTTCCCGCGTCAGGCCGCTTATTTGGAAATAGCCCTTGAGCAGTTGGAGAAGCAAGTCATGCTGTACAAACCCCTCATACTCGGAAACCCGGTGCTTCATATCGCTGTTTTCATCCATCAGCTGACCGAAAGCACTTTCCAGCAAATGAAATTCGTTGTTCCGCCCCGCATTT
>ERZ827363.3728-NODE-3728-length-11262-cov-2.442848_pt1 | contig 11262 bp, 8 predicted proteins | sample MGYA00519776_ERZ827363 | MGnify/ENA primary metagenome ERZ827363 (study PRJEB31778, sample SAMEA3449288) | human gut metagenome | biome: human gut; feature: human-associated habitat; material: faeces | place: United Kingdom | collected 2010/2012 ...
TGAATTACGAAGGGGATATTTCTGTCACCTATGGGCACTTGTTCGCGGGGAAACACATGGTGAACGCCGTGGCCGGATTTAATTTCAGTACCAAGGAAAATTCCCAAAACGGGTATAAGGCAATCGGATTTACAGAAGATGAATTTGACGCCCCGTCTTTTACCAACAGTTACCCGGCAGGGTCTAAACCGACTTACACGGAAAGCAAAACACGTGCCGCCAGTTTCTATATCAACGGGGGCTACGCTTATGACAATCGCTATTTATTCGATTTCAACTACCGCAGTGACGGAACTTCCGTGTTCGGAACAAACAACCGTTTCAGAAACACGTGGTCTGTCGGTTTAGGTTGGAATATCCACGCTGAAAAATTCATGGAGAATTGCGATTTCTTCCAACTATTAAAACTCAGAGGCTCGGTCGGAAACCCGGGGAACCAGAATTTCGCCTCTTATCAAGCATTCTCTACCTATGCTTTCACGCACTGGATGAGTAATATTTTCGGAACCGGAGTTATTCTTGAAGGATTGGGCAATCCCGATCTGGCATGGCAGGAAACCATCAATTATAACTTGGGAGCCGACATCACAATGTTCAACGAACGAGTGAATGTCACCTTGGATTTATACCGGAAAAAGACCGATCCACTAGTAGCAGCCATCACGACACCGAGTTCTATCGGGGTGAAAAGTGTCATGATGAACATGGGGCAATTAAAAACAGACGGTATTGAAGTTACGTTAAAAGTTTCTCCCATTTATCGCCCGCAAGATCGTTTCGTATGGAATATCAGTCTCAACGGGACACATGCCAAGTCAAAATATTCCAAAATCGGGAACAGCTTGCAATCCATGAACGAACAGAATCAGGCAAACCTGAACACTACTAGGTACTACGACGGTGGTAGCCCCACCGATATTTGGGCAGTAAGATCGGCAGGTATTGATCCGGCAACAGGTCAGGATTTATTTATCAAGAAAGACGGTACTTACACTTTCACGTATGACAAGAATGATGAAGTCGTGGTCGGAAACACGGAACCGAAACTGGAAGGAGTACTCGGTACAACCCTTTACTACAAAGGTTTCTCGTTCGGATGTTACTTGCGTTATCAGCTAGGAGGTCAGGTTTTCAATAGCGCTCTTTACGAGAAGGTAGAAAATATCGACAGGGAAAGCATTAATTATAACCAAGATAAACGGGCTTTATACGACCGTTGGAGTACTCCGGGACAAGAGGCAAAATTCAAAAGAATTTCTCTTTTCCAAACGACTGAAACCTCTTCCCGTTTCGTGATGGACGAAAACACGCTAAGCGGAGAATCTTTCAACATCGGTTACGAGTTTACCCAACCTTTCATCAAGCATGTCGGTTTGTCTACATTGACCGTGCAAGCTAACATGAACGATATTTTCAGAGTTTCATCGGTAAAGAGCGAGCGAGGTATTGACTATCCTTTTGCACGCACGATGTCATTCTCTATATCTGCAACCTTTTAAACGGAAGAATTATGAAAAGAAAAATACAATTAATCACGCTTTTATGTTGCACCCTTGTTTTCGGGGCTTGCGACAGTTGGTTGGACGTGAAACCTTACGACCAGATAGCGGAAGAAGACCTGTTGAACTCGGAAACCGGTTTCCAGAAATTACTGAACGGCGTTTACATCGAGTTAAATGACGAGAACCTTTACGGAAGTACCCTCATGGTGGAAATGCTCGAACTCATGGGCGGAGCCTACAAGATCGGCGACGACCAAGGGAAATGGGGAAATTATATTGATTTAAACAGCTATAAATACAGCACTGAATACTGGCGGGGACGCTTGGATAAAGTTTGGGAAAAAGCTTACGCCCTGATCATGAACTGTAACAAGATTCTTGATAACATAGAAAACCGAGAATCACTCTTCACGGGTATCAACTATGACATTATCCGGGGAGAAGCCTTGGCTTTGCGTGCCATGTTGCACTTCGATATGTTACGCCTGTTCGGCCCGGTTTACATGAACAACCCGGAAAACGAGTGTATTCCCTACTATTTACACCAATCATCGAATGTAAACGATTTATTACCTGCAAACAAAGTCATGGAATATGTCATTCATGACTTGCAAGAAGCGGAGAAAGCGTTGGCAAATGACCCGATCATCACAAAAGGTACTTTAATGGAATCAGCCGGGAATGAATCCAATTTCCTGCGTTACCGGGCATTACGTATGAACTATTATGCGGTACAAGGGCTCATGGCACGAGTTTATCTCTATGCCGGGGATAAAACCAATGCATCCATCTACGCCAAAAAAGTGATCACGGCGGCAGAAGCGGGCACATTCCCATTCACGGAAAGAACGGAAGCCAAGAGTGACCGGATTTTCTCGTCAGAGGTCTTATTCGCCTTAACAAACACAAATCGGGTTCTATTATTCAAAAATTACCATGATCCCTCTCGTAATCCGGCGTTTATATTTACCATGGATGAAAAATTATTGAATTTCTTGTACTCGGCACCGGGTTCTTCTACCACAAGCGATATTCGTTTCGAGGCAAACTGGGAACAGGCCACACTTCCCGGATTGACAAGCGGCGCCCGGTATTTCTATAAATACAATGACATGAGTACCACCGGGCTAATCCAGAACACGATGATCCCCATGTTAAGATTGGGAGAGATGTATCTGATCGCCGCAGAAAGCGAATCGGAAACTCTGAATGACGGACTTCCATATATCAACACCTTAAGAAATAAACGAGGTATTTCGAACCTCGGTTCCCTAACGACAACCGAGCTTACTTACGAATACATGCGCGAATTATATGGAGAAGGACAATTGTTCTATTTCTATAAACGGACGTTTACAAACATCTTAAATAGAACGAACAATAGTGGAAGTAAACCTGCAGGTCAAGCGGCATCCACCCAAGTTTTCGTGGTGCCTTTACCCGACACAGAAATTAATAATCGACAATAACACGCGAATGATGAAAACAAGCAATATATTTATATGGATTATGCTCATTATAGGATTAACCGCTTGTTCGGAAGAAGAGGTTAATAACTATAGTGCAAATGAAGGAATCTATTTCAACCAACGCATAAGAGTAGGAAATATCCTGACAGACAGCACGAACTTCACGTTCGTGTACATCGAAGAATCACAGAACGAGGCCATAGTATCAATCCCGGTTCAGCTGGTCGGTAGGGCTACCGACGAAGCTCGCCCCGTAAACATCAAAGTTGTTGGAGGAAGTGCAAAGGAAGGGGATGATTTCGTGTTACCTGCCAATCCGGTATTACCCGCAGGAGCCAGTTCGTTCAACTATGAAATCACGCTGAAACGGACGACCGCATTGCAAGAAGAAGCGAAAACAATCGAGATCGCTATTGAAGAAAACGAACATTTCAAACCGATCATCACACACGAGATCACGGATATTCAAAGTGGCACAGATGTCTCTACTATGCGTCATAAAATCGAGTTCTCGGAACTATTCACCGAGGCTCCTGCCGCTTGGTACACGTATATATATCCATTTACCCCTCAACGCTTTTTCCTGACCTGCCGGGTGATGGACATCCCACGCTCAGACTTTAACGATTCATCAAAAATAACAAGTGCCCGCTTCCAATATTTAATATCAGAAATGAGAAAATATGTAGCGGAACAATTGTTATTGGAGACTCCTGACCCGGAAATCTTTGACGAGAATGGAAATACCATCTTTTAATTACAATAAGAAGATAGACTATGAAACAGATATTATATAGAATAAAATCACTTTTCTTACTTGTTGCAATAGCAGGTGGAATCAGTGCTTGTGCGGACGATAAAGGCAATTATAATTACCACGATATTCCGGAAGTAAAAATTGAAGGTATCGCTAGTTCGATCCAAGCTTTGGCATACCAAAATTTGTCTATCCCCGTGCAACTAGATGGCTTGGAAGCCGATGAGGAACGATATGAATACGAATGGCTGACCATCCGGCAATTCGAAGCGGAGGAGGAAGATGATGCCGCAAGCCAAGTGTTGGCTACCACAAAAGAATTTAATGATATCATATCTTTACGTCCCGGTCCTTATAAATTGATTTACACGGTAAAGGACAAACACCTGAATGTATTTTATCAACAACAAGCGAATCTTTCCGTCGTTACAACCACTTCCGAAGGATGGGTTCTTCTGTGTTCCGAGAATGGTAGTGTACGCCTGGATATGATCTCAACTGTATTGGGAGAAGAGGTACATTCGAAGGATATGCTTGCCGATTCGGATATGCCTTTCAAGAAAGGGCCGTTGGCTCTCATCGCTCTTGACCCCGGAAGTTTAGAAAGTACCCCACAAGTAGACCCTATATCTCCATTTTATTTACTTACCGAAGAAGGAACTACCCGATTACATAAAGATGCTTTCGAATGGAAAGAAGAATATCTTATGAAATACGAAATGGGAGATATGAGCGATGCCAAACCTACTCATATCACATCAGCAGGATATTTTCGCATGATGGTAACACCGGATGGTATACATAGTAGTAATTTCGGTTCAGGAACCGAAGCATTATGGGAATCACAATTAAATTATCTTCGGAATGACAATAACACGAAAGAATACATACAAGTTGCGCCATACGTGGGATGTAATATCACAAATTCCATGCAGATGATACCTATTTACATGTTTTATGATTTAGATCACAAACAATTTGTTTATCATCCGGGAGGTATGTATGGAGCACTCGGAGATCCAACTGTCGGTTGCCTGAACATGAGTGATGAGGAAGCCGGAGGAAATGTATTTACATTCCCAATAGGATATAACTACATTTACATGGAAAATAGCGGACGTAAATATTCCGAATCCGCCATGATGCCCGGTTTCTTCAATAATATCACATTTACGATCTTGGAGAACAACGGAATTTATCATCTTTACGGAATTGCATTAGACGATTTTTATGTAGCAATGATAATGGGAATGCCGGCATACACGAAAACCCATTACGCAAACCTCTCTAATTGCACTGATATAACACAAGCGGAACATTTTGCATTCAGCCCCTTAAACGATCAAATGTTTTATGCCGTAGATGGAAAAGTTTACCGGGTAAATCTGGACACAAGTACCCCTTCTTCCGAATTTCAGTTTGAAGTTCCGGGAGAAATCACTTGCCTGAAATTTTATCTATACAGGAATGCGGAAAATGCCAGACGTTCTTACGACCTGATCGTGGGCAGTGACAAGGGTGGTACTGACGGAGGTGAACTCAGAGTGTACGAGGCGATTGATAACCTGGCACAAATAACCGATTACAAAGAATACCATTCCGGTTTCGGCAGAATCGTGGATATTATCTATAAAGAACCTCTAACTCAAGAATAAAAATGAAACACATTTTATTTATCACGTTCCTTCTATCCATCTTCAGTTGTACAAAACACAACGGGTACTCCCTCTCGGGGGAGGTACCCGAAGCTTGGGAAGGCAAGCCCGTGTTCTTGATGCTTAATGACATAAATCAACCTTATGCCATTGACAGTACCCAAATATCAAACGGGAAATTCCTCTTGGAAGGAAAATTTGATATTCCCCGTTATTGCAGCGTACTCATTTACCTGGATCCCAATAACCGTTCGGATCGGAGTAAACTGGTCAATTTCTCGCTCTTTCTTGACAGTACGGCCGTGAAAGCGGTTTGCGACAATTCAGGAAATGCTCCCGTGTTCAACATTTCGGGAAGCAACACACAAGATGCTTTCCAAAATTATACAGATCAGATACAACCTCTTCAAGCCGATCGCAAAAAAACGTTCACTGCCTACACCCAAGCCTATTACTATGGTAACGACTTGACCAAAGCGATAGATCTGGCCAAACAAACGACAGCAAAGGCACGAAAAATACAAGATGCCCAAATAAAATATATCAAAGATCATCCCGAATCCGTGATTAGCTTACACGTCGCACAAGAACTCTGTAAAGGCAACTCATCACTTTCTCGGCAAGAGACGGAGCAACTGTTCACGGCACTCTCTCCCCGTTTACAAGAATCCGAAATGGGGAAATCACTGCGGGAAACAATACAACGTAAACAAATATTCATCGGACAACCTTTCCTAGATAAAGAACTTATCGCCCCCGATGGCAGCAGTAAAAAGATCTCTGATTTCGTAGAACCCGGACATGTTACCCTGATCGAATTCTGGGCTTCATGGTGTCAGCCCTGCCGAGCAGAATTCCCCCACATCCGGAAAACATACGACAAATATCATCCGAAAGGATTTAATATCGTGAGTATCTCCATCGACTCGAAACGGGAAAACTGGCTCACGGCCTTAAAGGAGGAAAACTTATCCTGGGGTCAACTACTCGACCGGAGAACACCCCCGGGAGAATCTGCATTCAAAGCATATAACCTGACAGGCGTTCCTTCCTCCATTCTCGTGGATGCTCAAGGAAATATTCTTAGCATAAACGCACGAGGCGGGTGGCTTGATGCCGCAATGCAAGAAATATATGATTAATAATTAATATCATCGAAATGAGAAATCTTATATTTATCATCTTATTCTTTATCGCTAACGCTTGTTCGAATTCACAAAAAAACAAGGACGATATTGTTGTTAATTTCAACGTTCAGAACCCGACTTACTCCAAAGTCGCCATTGTTCAAAGCCCGGAATTAATCGACGAAATCGAACTGGACAAGAACGGTAAGGCCACCTGTACCTTACAAGGCGATTTAATATATGCCCGCTTGTTCTATGGCGAAGAGTCCAAGAATGTCTTTTTGCAAAAAGGGGACCAACTTACTATCTCCTTCGATGCTGGTAAATTCAAGGACGAGATTCGATTCGAAGGCAAAAACGCCCCGGTCAATGACTACCTCAACGCGATCACCTACACGGAAATTGCTCCGGATGAATACGGTCGCCCGCTAGACGAGCTAATCACATTTGTTCAACAAAAAACAGACGAGGCAATCAAATTATTACAAGCCAGGAAACTAGAAACCGTAAATCCCGATTTCGTTACCTGGGAAAAAGGACGTATAAAATACATGTATGCCTTCAATATACTCATGCATCCCATGGGATATGCCTACTTGACACAAGACACAAGCTATCAGCCGGGACCGGAATATTACAATATGTTAAGCCAACTCATACAAGGAGACGAACAGCTTGTTCATCTCCCGTTATACAGGGAATTTGTTGCGGAAGCGGCAATCCTCCTTGCCTCTCCGGGAAAACGGATACCGAACCTTTACGACAGATGCGTGAGTCAAATGAAATATCTTGCCGAAAACATCCAGAACGAAAAGGTAAAACAGGTCATTCTGAACGATATTGCCATGAAATACGTGAAGAAAAATGGAATTCGCAACATTACCGATCTGGAAAATATCTATAACGCTTACGTCACCGATCCCGATCTACGAGCCGCATATAAAGAGATTCGTGATCAATGGGATCTCACATCGGTCGGACGCCCATCTCCTGACTTTAAAGGACAGGATATTAACGGGAAAACTTTATCCTTGAAAGACTTCAACGGGAAATACCTGTACATCGACGTTTGGGCAACCTGGTGCGGTCCCTGCAAAAAAGAAATCCCGTTCCTAAAAGAACTGGAGAAGAAATTCGAAGGAAAAAACATCACGTTCCTAAGTCTTTCCACCGATCAGAACAAAACAGACTGGGAAAACATGGTTAAATCCGGAGAACTCTCCGGCACCCAACTTCTAATCGGGCGAGGCAGTCAATTCCAGAAAGATTATAATATAAATGGAATTCCTCATTTTATACTACTCGACCCGGAAGGAAAAATCGTTAACGCCAGCATGATCCGTCCTTCCTCACCGGACATCGAAAAAGTTTTAAATGCCTTACCCGGCATTTAATATACAAATCAAGGAGTTTTAAATAAAACTCCTTGATTTCATTTACAGAATACCTTACTTTTGCTTGTACTAAAAAATAAACTATGCTACAAGCAACATATTCAAAATATAACCTACACTTCAAGCAACCGGCAGGAACTTCCCGAGGGATTCTCACGGAAAAAGAAACTTGGTTTATCAAAGTCTGGGAGTCAGAACAACCCGAAATATACGGATTGGGAGAGTGTGCTTTGTTTCGGGGATTAAGTGCAGACGACCGCCCGGAATTCGAGAAAATATTAAAAGAAACCTGCGAAGGTTTCGGCAGCCTACGTGACATCCGCTACTTGCGAGATTGGAGTTCTATCCAATTCGGCTTGGATACCGCCATAGCGGATTTAAATAATGGAGGTAAACGCATCATTTACCCCACCCCTTTCACCGAAGGACAAACAGATGTCGAAATCAACGGTTTAATCTGGATGGGTTCCAAAGATTCCATGCGCCAACAGATTATCAAAAAGTTGGATGCCGGATTCCATTGTATTAAATTGAAGATAGGAGCTATTGATTTCGAGGCAGAGCTAGACTTGTTACGCATGATTCGGTCACAATTCAGCAAAGAGCTAATAGAACTCCGGGTTGATGCCAACGGAGCTTTCTCCCCGGAAGATGCACCCCGCAAACTGGAACAATTGGCTCAATATGATATTCACTCTATCGAACAGCCCATCCGACAAGGACAATGGAAGGAAATGTCTCGTCTATGCCAAAATACCCCTATCCCGATTGCCCTAGATGAAGAACTGATCGGAATTGAAGGATTAAACAAAGACAAGTTACTTGATACTATTCGTCCCCAATACGTCGTAATAAAACCATCTCTTTTAGGCAGTTTTTCGGGTTCATGGGAATGGATTGCCCGTTCCCGAGAACGTAACATCGGCTGGTGGATTACTTCCGCGCTGGAATCCAATATCGGGTTGAATGCCATCGCGCAATGGACGGCTTATATTTTGGAGTGTCACCCCACGGGTATGCCCCAAGGATTGGGAACGGGGCAACTCTACACGAATAATATCCCTTCACCCTTGGAACAAACCGGCTCGACCATCCGGTACAACCCACAGGCAAGCTGGGATTTATCCCCCATTTCGTTTTAAAAGCCATGAACATCAAATTAAACGGTACACGGTACACGGATTTAAACATGCTCACGGGAAATATCGACCCGGAAGTCATCGCCTTTTTACAGGAATGGTATAACGAAAAAGAAGAAGTTATCGGGCATACTTCCGGTTCCACGGGGAAACCGAAAGAAATCCGGTTACTGAAAAAAGACATGATCGCATCCGCCAGCTTAACAAACGAATATTTCCACATCGGTCCTCAATCCCGCTTGTTACTTTGCCTCTCCCCGACTTATATCGCAGGGAAAATGATGATCGTCCGCACCATCCTCTCGGGAGCCGACCTGATCACGATAAAACCTACTTCTTCTCCCCTGCAAAACATCGAGGGCGACATTGACTTTGCCGCCATGGTTCCCATGCAGGTTGAAACCACCTTGGCCAACCCGGAAACTCGTTCCCGATTCGCTCGCATCAAGCAAGTGATCATTGGCGGGGCAGCCGTTTCCCCCACGTTAGAACAACGTCTTCAAGAACTGCCGACAAGATGTTACGGCACCTATGGCATGACTGAAACCGTTTCGCATATTGCCCTGCGGGAAATCAATGGCGAAAGAAAATCTCCCGCCTATTTTGCCTTGGGAAAAGTGTCCTTCTCCACGGACGAAAGAGGATGCCTGGTCATCAACACCCCGCATCTCCAACAACAGAGATTCATCACGAACGATATTGTCCAGCTTGTTGACACCACTCATTTCGAATGGTTGGGACGCCATGATAATGTGATCAATTCCGGTGGAATAAAACTATTCCCGGAAAGCATAGAAGCCCGTATCGCCTCTTTTCTAAGCCAACGTTTCTTTATCACGGCTGAAGACGACAGTCGGCTAGGACAAAAAGCCGTGCTTGTCATAGAATCGCTCCCCTGGGAGGAGGCCGAATGTCAGCAATTGCTATCCCGACTTAAATCCTGTTTATCTCCTTACGAAGTTCCCAAGAACATATATTTTCAAGAACATCTCACGGAAACCTATTCCGGCAAAATTGTACGAAAAATAAAATAAACACGTACCGATGAATCATTTACTTTCTTATCTTTGCCCCCGCTTAAAACGTTTGCAATGGATTACAAGGAAGTTATTGACAACATATATAACGAGGTAAAACCCCTCTTCGGACAAGGTAAGGTAGCTGATTATATCCCTGCCTTGGCTAATATCAACCCGCGCCAATACGGAATTGCCATAGCCACTCTCGACGGTCAGATCGTCGGCACGGGAGACTACCAAACCAAATTTTCCATTCAAAGTATTTCGAAAGTCTTTACTCTCGCCATGGTCGTTCGCCATATGGGGGGAGACCTGTGGAAATACGTGGGCCGGGAACCTTCCGGAACCCCGTTTAACTCGCTGGTTCAGTTGGAACACGAACAGGGAATCCCGCGTAATCCGTTTATCAACGCCGGGGCTCTCGTGGTTACGGATAAAGTGATGAATCTTTACCACCGACCGAAAGAAGCCATCCTGCAATTCGTGAGAAGCGTGGCCGGAAACGACGACATTTACTATGATAAAACGGTGGCCCAATCCGAATTTGAACACGCTAGCCGGAATCAAGCCCTGGGACATTTCATGAAAAGTTTCGGTAACATCGATAACGACGTAGACTCGCTGATCGACGTGTACTGCAATCAATGCAGTATTGCCATGACGTGCGAGGATCTTGCAAAATCATTTCTGTTCCTGGCCAACCACGGGATCAACCCGCACAACAACGAGAATATACTCACCGTGAGCCGCTCGAAACGCCTCAGCGCACTCATGCTGACCTGCGGTTTCTACGACGAATCCGGGGAGTTCGCTTTCCGTGTAGGAATGCCGGGGAAAAGCGGTGTCGGAGGAGGCGTGGTAGCCATCATCCCAGGCAAACTCAGTATCGCCGTGTGGAGTCCCGAACTGAATGAACACGGGAACTCGTACATGGGAATCGAAACGCTCGAACGGTTTACCACGAACATCGGGATCTCTATTTTTTAACAAGACTTCACCTTGCTAAAAGTTACAAGTTGCAGGTTTACCAGTTACAAGTTCAAAAACACAATGAGAAAAATAATATTTTTACTGGTAACGCAGTTTGTACTTTTTTCATGTCAGAAAAGCAAAGTCATGGAAGGGCAGGAGATACGAATCCCGCTTGAATGTAACACTTCCGAGGAATTTTCCATACACCACTTGCACCTGTTTGCCATT
>ERZ827363.3734-NODE-3734-length-11253-cov-6.136632_pt1 | contig 11253 bp, 9 predicted proteins | sample MGYA00519776_ERZ827363 | MGnify/ENA primary metagenome ERZ827363 (study PRJEB31778, sample SAMEA3449288) | human gut metagenome | biome: human gut; feature: human-associated habitat; material: faeces | place: United Kingdom | collected 2010/2012 ...
ATGCGCTTGCGGCCGGAGAGATAGTCGCCGGTAATGCTGCGTTTGGCCTTGCAGATATCCTTCACACTGCCGGCCGCCACGATCTCACCGCCGTGCACACCGGCACCGGGGCCGACGTCCACGATATAGTCCGCATTGCGCATGGTGTCCTCGTCGTGCTCCACCACGATGACCGTATTGCCAAGGTCGCGCAGATTTTTGAGCGTAGCAATCAGCTTGTCGTTGTCGCGCTGGTGCAGGCCGATGCTGGGCTCATCCAGCACATACAGCACACCGGAAAGGGCGCTGCCGATCTGGGTGGTCAGGCGGATGCGCTGGCTCTCGCCGCCGGACAGCGTGCCCGCCGACCGGGCCAGCGTGAGATAATCCAGACCCACGCTCTGAAGGAATTGCAGACGGTTTTTGATCTCCTTCAGGATCTGGCCGCCGATCTGCTTCTGTTTTTCGGTCAGGTTCGGCTCGTTTTCCCGGATGAATTCCAGCTCTTCCCGGATGGACATCTCGCAGAATTCGCTGATGTTCTTGTCCCCGACCGTTACGGCCAGCACCACCGGTTTCAGGCGTCGGCCGTGGCAGCCCGGGCACTCCACACCGGACATGAAGCTGCCGATTTCTTCCTTCATCCACTCGCTGTTGGTCTCGCGGAAGCGGCGCTCCAGATTCTCCACGATGCCCTCAAACGTATTATAGTAGACACCGCTGCCGAACTCGTTGGTGCGGTGCATCTCGATCTTTTCGCCGTTGGTACCGTAGAGCAGGGCGTTGACCGCCTCGGTGCTCATATCCTTGATGGGCGTGTCCAGCGTAAAACCGTACTTTTTGCCAAGACCCAGATAGTACATCTCGCTCACCGAGCCCTCAGCGTAGTACCAGCCGCTGGCCTTGATGGCACCCTCCCGGATGGAAAGGTTCCGGTTGGGCAGGATGCGTTCCTCGTCCACTCGCATAAAGGTGCCCAGGCCCGTGCACTTTTCGCAGGCACCCAGCGGGTTATTGAAGGAGAACAGCCGGGGAGACAGGTCGCTGATGGAGATGCCGTGTTCCGGGCAGGCAAAATTCTGGCTGAAGGTCATCCCTTCGCCGCCGACCACTTCCACCTCGGCCACACCGCCGGTCAGGGCCAGTGCCGTTTCCAGCGAATCGGCCAGGCGGCCCCGGATGCCCTTGCGCAGGGCAAGGCGGTCCACCACCACCTCCACGGTGTGCTTGATGTTCTTTTCCAGCGTGATCTCCTCATCCAGATCGTACAGATTGCCGTCGATCTTCACGCGAGCGTAACCGGCACGGCGGGCGGCCTCCAGCTCCTTCTGCTGGGTGCCCTTGCGCTGACGCACCACCGGAGCCAGCACCATGAACTTGGTCCCCTCTTCCAGCTTCAGGACGGCGTCCACCATCTCGTCCACGGTCTGCTGACTGATGACCCGGCCGCACACCGGACAGTGGGGCACGCCCACGCGGGCGTACAGCAGGCGCAGGTAATCGTAGATCTCGGTCACGGTGCCCACGGTGGAGCGGGGGTTGTGACTGGTGGTTTTCTGGTCGATGGAAATGGCCGGCGACAGGCCGGTGATCTCGTCCACATCGGGCTTGTCCATCCGGCCCAGGAACATGCGGGCGTAGCTGGACAGGCTTTCCACATAGCGGCGCTGGCCGTCGGCGTAGATGGTGTCAAAGGCAAGGCTCGACTTGCCCGAACCGGACAGGCCGGTCATGACGATGAGCTTCTCCCGCGGGAGGGTCAGGTTTACATTTTTCAGGTTGTGCTCGCGGGCACCCTTGATGATGATCTTATCGTTTGCCAAGGTATTTTCTCCCTTTTCGTTGTGTCTGTGCATGGTTCTGTTTGCGCTCCGTCTCGGCCGCCGAATCCACGGTGGGGTTCTCGCCCCGGCGCAGGCGGTCGATCTGGTCACGCAGGAAGGCCGCGTGCTCGAACTCCAGCAGCTTGGCGGCTTCCTTCATCTCGCGGGTCAGACGCTCAATGGCGGCTTCCCGCTCCATCTTACCCATGCGGCGGGTGTTGCGTTTGGCGTTCTCGGCCTTGTCGCTGATCTCGATGCTGTCTGCAATGGCCTTGACGATGGTCCTGGGCACGATGCCATGTTCCTGATTGTAGGCCATCTGGATGGCGCGGCGGCGCTCCGTCTCAGTGATGGCACGGTCCATGCTGTCGGTGACCACATCGGCGTACATGATGACCATGCCTTCTGCGTTTCGGGCAGCACGGCCAATGGTCTGGATGAGACTGGTCTCGCTGCGCAGAAAACCTTCCTTGTCGGCATCCAGAATGGCCACCAGGCTCACCTCCGGCAGGTCCAGACCCTCGCGCAGCAGGTTGATACCCACCACCACGTCGATGCTGCCCAGGCGCAGGTCCTTGATGATCTCCATGCGCTCGAAGGTGTCCACCTCGTGGTGCATATACTTGACCTTGATGCCCTGTTCGGTGAGGTAGTCGGTGAGGTCCTCGGCCATTTTCTTGGTCAGGGTGGTCACCAGCACCCGCTCCTGCCGGGCAATGCGGGTGTTGATCTCGCCCAGAAGGTCCACCACCTGCCCTTCCACCGGGCGCACCGAGATGACCGGGTCCAGCAATCCGGTGGGACGGATGACCTGCTGGGCCACCTGGGTGCTGTTCTGGCGCTCATATTCTCCGGGCGTAGCCGAAACAAAGATCATCTGGTTGAGCTTGGACTCCACTTCCTCAAATTTGAGGGGGCGGTTATCAAAGGCCGACGGCAGACGGAACCCGTACTCCACCAACGTTTTCTTGCGGGCATAGTCGCCGCCGTACATGGCGCGCACCTGCGGCAGGGTGACATGGCTTTCGTCCACAAAAAGCAGAAAATCCTCCGGGAAATAATCCAGCAGGGTCGTGGGCATGCTGCCCGGCGCACGGCCCGACAGCACCGCCGAGTAGTTTTCGATGCCCTTGCACATGCCCACCTCGTTGAGCATCTCAATGTCGTAATTGGTGCGCTGGGCAATGCGCTGGGCCTCGATGAGCTTGCCCTCTGCGGTGAACTGCTTCACCTGCGCGTCGCATTCGGCGCGGATCTTTTCCAGCGCGGCGGCCTTTTTCTCAGCGCTGACAATGTAGTGGCTGGCCGGGAAGATGGCCACATGCTTGACCACGTTCTGCTTGGTGCCGGTGAGGGGGTTGAACTCGGTGATGCGGTCGATCTCGTCCCCGAAGAACTCCACCCGGATGGCCAGCTCACTCATATAGGCCAGATAAATGTCCACCGTATCTCCATGGACGCGGAACTTGTTGCGGACAAAATTTACGTCGTTGCGCTCGTATTGCAGGGTAACCAGCTTCTGGCACAGTTCATCCCGCTCCATCTGCATGCCGGGCCGCAGACTGATGACCATGCTGCGGTAGTCAATGGGGTCGCCCAGTGAGTAGATGCAGGACACCGACGCCACGATGATCACATCCCGCCGTTCCGAAAGCGCCGCCGTAGCCGAGTGGCGCAGACGGTCGATCTCGTCGTTGATGGCGCTGTCCTTTTCAATATAGGTATCGGTGCTGGGGATGTAGGCTTCCGGCTGGTAGTAGTCGTAGTAGCTGACAAAATACTCCACCGCATTGTTGGGGAAAAACGAGCGGAACTCGGTGCACAGCTGGGCTGCCAGCGTTTTGTTGTGGGCCAGCACCAGCGTGGGCCGGTTGCACCGGGCGATGACGTTGGCCATGGTAAAAGTCTTGCCGCTGCCGGTAACGCCCAGCAGGGTCTGGCAGCGGTCACCCCGCTGCACCCCCTCCACCAGCGTTTCAATGGCCTGGGGCTGGTCGCCGGTGGGCTGATACGAGGACACCAGTTCAAATTTTTCGTCTGCCACTGCAGCTCTCCTCTCCGGCTCTCCGCCGGGCGAAGAACCACAATTGGTTGTATCTTTCAATGCGATTATAGCACAGTAGTTTTATAATGTAAACAGGTATTCTGCACTCAGGGCCAGAAAAGTGTGCCGGTCTTGAAGTCGTAGATGGGCAGCCGCCCGGCATCCCGCATGGAAAAGCACTCCGTGTCGGTCAGGATAAAGTGGTCCAGCAGATGGATGTTCACCAGCCCCAGCGCCCGGGCAATGCTGCCAGTGGCCTCCATATCCTCCATGGAGGGCAGAGCCACTCCGTTGGGGTGATTGTGACAGAGCACTACAGCGTCGGTGCCGCCCTTGATGGCAGTGGCCACCACATCCTTCACGTCCAGGCTCACCCGGTCGGAGGTGCCCTCCCGTAGCCAGACCGCTGCTTTGATGTGGCGGCGGGTGCTCAGCGAGACCAGCATGGCGCGCTCGTAGTCAGACCAGGCAAATTTTTCCATCAGATAGCTGCCCAGCTGTTCCGTGGTCTTGAAGCAGCGCTTTCCGTCGGTGCGGCTGCGCCCGTAATACCGGCTGACCTGCGGCAGCATGTGCAACAGTCTTGCCGAGGTGGGGCCGATGCCCTCCACGGTGCATAGTTCTTCCTCACTGGCCTCCAGCACAGAGGCAAAGTCCCCGAACCGCTCCAGCAGGTTGTACGCGATCTCGTTGGTATCCCTCTGAGCATTGGTCGTATACAGGATATATTCCAGCACTTCATGGTCGGCCAGACTGTCCAGCCCGTAGTTCTGCACCCGCTCCCGCATGCGCTGGCGGTGCCCCTGATGCCGTTTGTATTCTGCCATGGCGGTTCTCCTTTTCAGCGTTCTTTCTTTATAGTACCCATTTCCGGCACGGAACTCAAGCCCCCGGGCAAAATATTCAGGGCGGGATGCGTTGACTTGGCTGGTTTTGTGTATTAGTATAGTATCAGTTATTTTTTCTGAGAAGCAAGGAGTATTGCATGAAACAATATACCGCCACCGCCAACGACGACGGCGTGCGCCTGTCGCGCTTTGTGCAGAGCGTGACCCGCGATTTTCCCACCAGCCTTTTGTACAAGAGTTTCCGCAACAAGCGGGTGAAGGTGAACGGCAAAAAGGCCGCGCCGGAGTACCGTCTGCAGGCCGGGGACCTGATCGAGCTGTACATCAACGATGAGTTTTTCCCGCCGGAGGGCGCAAAACCCGAGCCGAAGGCTGCGCCCAAAAAACAGCCGAAGCAGCCCAAAGTCACCGTGATTTATGAGGATGACAACATGGCCGTGCTGTACAAGCCCACCCACCTGCTGTGCCACAGCGACCGCACTGGTGACGCGAACCTTGTGGATGCCTTTACCCAGTATCTGGCCGAAAAAGGTGAATACGACCCCCACGGCGAAAACCGCTTCAAGCCCGGCATCTGCAACCGGCTGGACCGCGGCACCGAGGGGTTGGTGATTGCCGCCAAGAGCTACGCCGCCCTGCGGGACATGAACGAGATCATCCGCACCGACCTGCTCAAGAAGGAGTACTATACCATCACGGTGGGCATCCCCCAGAGCGGGCGTTTCACCGCATGGTGGGAGCACGACGAAAAGAACAACAAGGTGAGCATCCACGCCCATCAGGCGCAGGACGAACACCGCAAACAGATCATCACGGATGTGGATGTGCTGCGCACGGCCGGGCCCTTTGCGCTGTGCAAGATCGGCCTGGTCACCGGCCGCACCCACCAGATCCGTGCCCATCTGGCCTATCTGGGCAAACCCGTGCTGGGCGACATCAAATACGGCAACCGCAAAATGAACGAGCGCACCGGCACAAAAACGCAGGCCCTGTGCGCCGTGCGTATCACCTTCCGGGAAATTCCGGAGGAAAACACCCTGCACTATCTTTCCGGCAAGGTCATCAAACTGAAGGACCCGCAGATTGTAAAGCAGTTTGACGCACTGGACAAGGCCAAACCGGACCCTGTCAAAGGAGAATGAATCATGGAGCTGAATGCCTATTTCAAAAGTCTCGTGGATCAGGACCGTGCCGCGGTCGTGATCTGCGACCTGGAACACACCATCATCTATATGAACCCCGCCGCCATTGCCAGCTATGCAAAGCATGGCGGTGCTGCCCTGCTGGGCAAAAGCGTACTGACCTGCCACAATCCGCAGTCCCGCCAGACCATCCAGCGGGTCATCGACTGGTTTGCCGCCGACAAAAATCACAACCTTATTTACACCTACCACAACGTCAAACAGAACAAGGACGTCTACATGGTCGCTCTGCGGGACGCCGACGGCACCCTGATCGGCTATTACGAAAAGCACGAATACCGCAGCCCGGAAACCATGAAGCTGTACGATATGGAGTGACCTCTCATGCAGAAAATTGACCTTGCCGTCTGGCCGCGGGCGGAGCTGTTCCCGGCAGATGGCCGTGAGACGCTGGGCATGTGCCTGGAAGTGAACCACCGTTTTGTGGACGGCTGGCATCTGGGGCAGTTTTACCAGCACCTGCAGCAGGCCATTGATGCACTGAAAATTTGATGCTCTATAAAAAAGCGGATGCTTCCCGTCAAGGGATGCATCCGCTTTTGGTTTGTCTCAGGCCTGCACCGCGTACTTTGCCCGGTGCTTTTTGAGGTAGTACCCAATGCCGATGGCATCGGCCAGTGCCCAGCCGATGGGCACACTGAGCCAGATGCCGGTGACGCCCAGCGGGGTCGCCGACAGCAGGTAGGCCAGCGCCACACGGGTGCCGAGAGATGCGATCGTGAGCACCACCGACATCTGGGGCTGATTGACGGCCCGGTAGTAGCCGTAGAGCAGAAACAAAATGCCGATGCCGAGATAGCACGCGCCCTCAATGTGCAGATAGTGCACACCGGCAGCAAGGATGGCGGTTTCCGCCGGGTCAATGAAAATGCCCATGAGCGGCGCTGCAAAGGCGCACACCAGCACACTGATGACGATGCAGAACGCCGCACTGCACAGCCCTGCACTGCGGATGCCCTTGCGGATGCGGTCGGTCTGGCCCGCGCCGTAGTTCTGCGCCACATAGGTGGAAAAGGCATTGCCGAAGTCCTGCACCGGCATGTAGGCAAAGGAGTCGATCTTGACTGCCGCCGCAAAAGCCGCCATGATCACGGTGCCGAAGCTGTTGACCAGCCCCTGTACCATGAGGATGCCGAAATTCATGATGGACTGCTGCACGCTGGTCATCACCGAAAGGTTCAGGATGGTGGCAAGGTTCTGTTTGTCCCACCGGCAGTCCTCTTTTTTCGGGCAGAGCTGCGGGAACTTTTTCAGGGTGTACAGTCCGATGCCGATGCCGGACACGAACTGCGAGAAGGTGGTGGCTGCCGCGGCCCCCCGCACGCCCCAGTGCCACACCAGCACGCACACCAGATCCAGGATCACATTGAGCACTGCCGACACGGCCAAGAACAGCAGCGGGACCACGGAGTTACCGATGGCCCGCAGGAGGTTTGCAAAGTAGTTATACAAAAAGGTGGCCGTGATGCCCAGAAAAATGATGCGGAGATATTCCTTCATCAGGAGGATGAGCTCTTCCGGCACACGCAGTACCCACAGGATGCCATCCAGCCCCAGGTACACCAGCACATTGAGCGCCACCGCCATGCCCGCGATGAGCACGAAGGACTGGAACACGCTCTGCCGCATGCGGGCCTCTTCCCCGCTGCCGTACTGCATGGAGACGGCTGCGCCGCTGCCCATGCACAGCCCCAGCAGGATGGAGGTGAGAAAGGTCATGAGGGTGTAGGACGAGCCCACCGCCGCCAGCGCATCCGCGCCGAGAAAGCGTCCCACCACCCAGGTGTCGGCGATGTTGTACATCTGCTGCAGCAGGTTGCCGAACATCAGCGGCAAAGCAAACAGCAGGATGCCCTTTGTAATGGGGCCTTTGGTAAGACTGCGCTGCATGGTTCTGCGATTCTCCTTCTTGTTGATAGTATAATGCGTCTGATGCGTCAAATAGGGTTGACAGCCGGGCCGGAAGTTTTTCCGAGAATGATCCGGCGGGTGGATCCCTGCTGCCGCAGGCAGTAGGGCGGACAATGGAATGGCCCGTTGCATTCGAGGAAAAAGCTCCCGGCGCACCCGTCGGTCAGCCCTGTACCGCAAACCGCTGCCGGTACTCCCGGGGCGTGCAGTGCTTGATCTCGCGGAAGGTCTTTGTAAAATAGCTCAGGTCGGTAAAGCCGCACTCGGCCCCGATCTCGCCGGTGCGCAGGCGGGTGGTCAGCAGCAGCCCGGCGGCTTTTTCAATGCGGTACTGTTTCACATACTGGATGGGCGTGGTACCCAGCAGCTGCCGGAAACTGCGCAGGCAAGCGCTTTCGCTCAGGGCCACACTGTCCGCAATGCGTTCCACGGTCAGTTCCCCGGCATAGTGTTCCTCCACAAAACGCAGCATCTGTTTCATGCGCTGGGCCGCCACCTGCTCCTGCCGGGAGCTGCGGCATTCGCCCACCGGGCAGTGGGCCGCGAGGGTGTGCAGCGCCGCCGAAAGCAGATACCGAACCCGGTTCTCGTAGTCGTCCGGTTCTTCGTCCACAGCGTGCCAGGCCTCCCACAGCCGGGCCAGAACTTCCGCCTGCCAGGGCTCCCCCTTGCTCAGCAGAAAATAGGACGGTACACCGGGCTGCAGCAGCGGCCGGATGAGCTTTTGCCAGTAGATGGTGTCCATCCCGCCCACGAGCCGCGGGTGGAACACCCCGCTGCGCAGCATCGAGGGACCTTCTGCCGCAAATTCCACCGCATGGAGCACGCCGGAGTTGATGAACACGCCCTCGCCTTCCGCCAGACAGATGCGCTTTTTGTCCACGCCCACGGTCACGGTGCCCTCGTAGGCGAGGATATACTCAAAATCCTCATGCCAGTGCCACGGCACCGAATAGCAGGTAAGCCGTTCTTCGTAGCACGCAATCGGGAACAGTGCGCTGCCGTGCTGCACCAGCTCCCGCCCCTGCGGTGTGGATGGGATGCCGCAATTCAATGCCAGAGCCATCTACGGGTTCCTTTCCGGGTTTTCAACATTGCCGGGCCCTCTGCGCCGGTTTTGTCATAAAAAAAGACCGTTTTTCTTCTAACACCCTGTGACATTGTGTGATATTATGATAACAGCAACGCACAAGAGGCATTGCAAGTATAGCATGCTTGTGGGAGGAACTCAAGCCTATGGTCTCGCTTCTTTTGCCCATCATTTACATTGCTTTTATCAGTCTGGGCCTGCCGGATTCCCTGCTGGGGTCGGCCTGGCCCACCATGTACCCGGAGCTGGGGGTCCCGGTGTCCTGCGCGGGTATCCTTTCCATGATCATCTCGCTGGGCACGATCCTTTCCAGCCTGCAGAGCGACCGGCTGACCCGGACCCTCGGCACCGGCAGGGTCACGGCCATCAGCGTGGGCATGACCGCCGCAGCGCTGTTCGGGTTTTCCATCTCCACACAGTTCTGGATGCTCTGCCTGTGGGCCATCCCCTACGGGCTGGGTGCCGGCAGCGTGGACGCAGCCCTGAACAACTACGTTGCCCTGCACTACAGAAGCCGCCATATGAGCTGGCTGCACTGCATGTGGGGCATCGGCACCATGGTGAGCCCCATGGTCATGGGCGCGGCGCTGACCCATGGAATGCACTGGACGGTCGGCTACCGGGCCATTGCCCTGTTCCAGGTCCTGCTCACCGTGGTGCTGGTAGTCAGCCTGCCCCTGTGGAAGGAGCGTCGCACGGAGAGCGGCACCGAAGAAACCGCCCCGCAGGCACTGAGCTTGCGGCAGGTGTTTGCCCTGCCGGGCGCCCGGGAAGTGATGCTCTGTTTCTTCTGCTACTGTGCTCTGGAAACCACCGCCGGGCTGTGGGCCAGCAGCTATCTGACCCTGAGCCGCGGAGTGGCTGCCGAGACTGCCGCCAGCTTTGCCAGCCTGTTCTATTTTGGCATCACCGCCGGACGAGCAGCCTGTGGCTTCATCACCATGAAATTCAACGACACTCAGATGATCCGCATGGGTCAGATCATTCTGGCCGTGGGCGTAGCTGCCCTGCTGATCCCCGGCCCGCAGGCCCTTGCACTGGCCGGTCTTGTGCTGGTGGGGCTGGGCTGCGCGCCCATCTACCCCAGCATCATCCACTCCACGCCGGACCACTTCGGGGCAGACAAGTCACAGGCTGTCATCGGCATCCAGATGGCCAGCGCCTATGTGGGCAACCTGACCATGCCGCCGCTGTTCGGCCTGCTGGCCAACAACGTCACTCCGGCCCTGTTCCCCTTCTACCTGCTGGCGCTGCTGGTGCTCATGGTTTGCATGCACGAGCAGCTGGTGCGCAAGACCCGCCGCAGCTGATTTTTTGCCATTCTCCTTCTCGTATACAGCAAAAGGCTCCCTGTCCGGTTTCCCGGGCGGGGAGCCTGCTGTTTTCGGGCCAATTACAGGATGCGGCGGCTGATGGCATTGGCCACGGCAAACAGGTCGTCCTGTCCAATGAAGCCGAACTTTGCCTCGTGCTCATCCGCAAAGCATACGGTCAGCTGTGAGGCCTGCAGCGGGTCACCGAAGCCGGCGGTCTGGATGCCGAAGTGCAGCACCTTGCGGTAGGGCAGTACGAAGATCTCCTGCCGGGTGCCGGTCACGCCCTGCATATCCACCAGGATGATGCGGTGAGTGGTAAAAACCACCTGATCCCGCACCGTCTTGTAGGCTCCCACAATGGTCTCGCCGTCCAGCAGCAGCTTCTGTGCATTTTTGCAGATGTCCTTTTCCGGAATGCGGACAAGGTTCTGCATGGGTTTGTCCCGAAATTCCATGGTCAACGCCCCTTTCTGTTTGCTTCATTGTAGCACGCGCCGCCCGGCTTTACAATACGCCCTCTCGCCTTTTGACACCGGATGTGGTATACTGGACACCCGGAAGAACGACATCAAATGGAAATGAGGCCCGACTTATGGAGATCATCATTCATCAGGCGATCCTGCATGTGCTGGACACCACGCTGGACGCCCCTGTGCTCAGCGGCAGCGGCATGGAAATGACCGCCGAAAAAACCGCCTACCTGCAAAACCACATCGAAAAGCTGCTGGCCAGCGACGAGATCCGCCAGTGCCGCCCACTGCCGGACTCCGCCTTCCGCAACGAGCTGGAACACAACGGCGACTTTGTGGACCTGTCCTGCCGCATTGCGGGGGTGCTGTTTGACTACATGCATGCCCACACCACCATCCCCGGGGCAGACCTTGCGGTGGTGGATTTCACCCGCGACGGCGAACCCTGGCTGGGCATCCTGAAGCTGAACTACAAGAACGGCTACACCCACTACACCGAGACGGTGGAGGGTGCCCCGGTCAACTCCATCATCCAGCAGCGGGCCTGCCTGCCCACCCAGAGCGGCAAGG
>ERZ827363.3736-NODE-3736-length-11252-cov-2.787890_pt1 | contig 11252 bp, 6 predicted proteins | sample MGYA00519776_ERZ827363 | MGnify/ENA primary metagenome ERZ827363 (study PRJEB31778, sample SAMEA3449288) | human gut metagenome | biome: human gut; feature: human-associated habitat; material: faeces | place: United Kingdom | collected 2010/2012 ...
TGAAAAATACTGTCCATTCCAGACACGATATCATCGCGCGTCTTGTTAAGTCCTGCTACCAGACGCTTAAAAAATCCCATTTTTTCTTCTGCCATCATATCCTCCTATCCACTACTTTGTAAGCTCATCTTCCAGAAGATCCACAGATACCAGCGTTGATACCCCTTTTTCCTGCATAGTGATCCCATACAGCCGGTCTGCCGCTGTCATCGTACCACGACGGTGTGTAATGACGATAAACTGTGTATTTTTCGTCAGCTTGTGCAAATACTGTGCAAATCTCGTGACATTAGAATCATCCAGTGCCGCCTCGATCTCATCCAGCAGACAAAACGGGGAAGGTTTCAGATTCTGGATTGCAAACAGCAGCGAAATCGCCGTCAACGCCTTTTCTCCACCGGAAAGCTGCATCATATTCTGAAGCTTTTTGCCTGGCGGCTGGGAAATAATACGAATTCCTGCTTCCAGAATGTCCACGTCTTCCTCAAGCTCCAGAGTCCCCTTACCGCCTCCAAACAATTCCTTGAAAGCCTTGTCAAACTCTCTCTGGATATCCTGGAATTTCTCCGTAAACTGTTTACGCATTCCCTCATCCAGTTCCTGGATAATGTTCTCCAGCTGTGCCTCTGCGGTTTTCAGATCCTCATACTGTCCGGAAAGGAAAGCATGACGCTCTGAAATCTCCTTATATTCCTCAATTGCATTTACATTAACGTTACCAAGCTTACGGATTTCATCCTTCACCTGGGCAATTTCTTTCTTCATGGCTTTCAGATCGTTCAGCTCTTCTTTTTTGTACTGAAGGGCATTGTTCGGGGTGATCTCATACTCATTCCACATATAGGAAATCTGAGATTCCCTGTGCTCTTCCAGCTTCTCGATCTGACTTTTCAGACGGTAACACTCTTTGTCCAGAAGTGAAATCCTGCCGGACAGCTGATCCCGCTTCTCAAAAAATGCCTTATGGCTGGCATTTTTTTCATCCTTCACACTCTGCCAGCTCTCCATCTGAGCCTTCGCCTTGGTTTCATCCTCTTCCAAAGTCCGGATCACTGCCTCCAGGTTCTCTACAGACTGGCGCTTTCTCTCATTCTCTTCGCCGCCAAGCTCCAGCGTTTCATGAATATCTGCTTCCTCCTGGCGAAGAGCTTCCATCTCATGGGTCAGACGGCCCAGAGTCTCTGCTGCGAAGCTTTCTTTCTGCTGGGCTGTACTTGCTTCCAGACGAAGAGCCTCCAGTTTTCTGGAAACCTCCTGCTCAGAAGCCCTCCAGGTCTCTAATTCTTCCTGTTTATTCTGGATAAAAGTCTCCAGTTCTTTCTCATCCTGCTCAGAAGCCTTCAATTCTTCGGCAATCTTGCTGTGATCAGCCTCTGCCTCCTCGATCTGACGGCGGATTTCCATCTGCTCTCTCTGAATCTCTCCGTAGCCAGCCTGGATTTCCTTTGTTTTGGCTTCTACCTGGTTAATGTTCATCTTCGCCGTGTTCTGGGCAACATACTGCTGACGCAGTTTTTCCTGCAGATCTGCAATGGTGTCACGCATAACATTGCGCTTGCTTCGATTATCATTAATAGCAGTCTGCATGTCATCCATGTCTTTTCGAAGAGCCTTCACACTGGATTCCAGTTCTTCGATCTCACGGCGGCGGCCAAGAAGGTTGCTGTTATTCTTAAAAGAACCACCTGACATAGAACCGCCCGGACTGAAGGATTCACCCTCCACAGTTACCATGCGAAGACTGTGCCGGTACTTTCGCGCAATGGCAATGGCATTGTCAATGTGATCCACCACAAGCACACGACCCAGAAGATAAGTAGCAAGTCCGGCATACTCCGGACCTGTAGTTACCAGTTCACTGGCAAGCCCGATCACTCCCGGCTCCTGCAGCGCATCCCTCTGGGTAAAACCACTTCTAGTATTGATACTGTTAAGTGGAAGGAACGTAGCACGGCCGAAACGGTTTTTCTTCAGAAATTCAATCATGTGCTTGGCAGTCTGTTCATTGTCTGTGACAATGTTCTGAATACTTCCGCCAAGAGCCGTCTCAATGGCGATCTCATACTCCTTATTTACCTGGATCAGATCTGCTACAACACCCTTAATTCCCGGTACTCGGTCCTTCTGTTCCATTACACGGCGGATACTGTTTCCGTATCCGTCATAGCGCTCTGTAATATTTTTCAAAGATTCCAGCCTGGAAGCCTCACGGTGATATGCGCTCTGGCCGATTTCCATCTGGCCGTTCTGTTTCTTTAATTCATCTGTAATTTTATGTACTTCATTATCCAGGCGCTGACACTCTGCATTCATGTCCTGGATAAGTGTGGTAATTCCCTGAAACTTCTCCTTTGCCCTCTCCAGCTCACTCTGCTGCTGGGCTTCCTCTGTTTTCAAATGAAGCTGTCTCTGACTGATTCCCGCTTTACGGATATCGATCTGCTCCATCATGGTATCGAAACGCTGGGCTTTTCCTTTGGTAGTGGCACGGGTATTGAGAAGCTCGATAATCTCGTTCTTGCCATTCTCCACTGCCTGGGAGCACTCTTCGATCTGTGCCTGAATATTGGAAATCCGGTCCTCTTCTGCCTCCTGGCGCTTCCTTGCTTCCAGAAGAGCTGCATGGAGCTGGGATTTCTCCGCCTCCTGCCTCTCCAGAGACTCCTGGCGTTCCTTCAGATCCGCCTCAATGGACTGCAGACGGCTCTTGTAATGTTCTTCACTCTGCACTCCGGACAAAATCTGTTCCCGAAGTACCTTGGTCTCGCCATCCAGCTGCTGCCTGCGGATTGCCTTATTCTGCGTCTCTTCACGCAGCTGATCCATCTGGGAATTCAACTGTTCCAGTTCCTCTTCCAGACGATCATATTCCACTTTCGTCTGCTCGTAGGCCTTCTGATTCTCCTCCAGCTCCTCAGCAGCCCGGGTATTCTTGGTATCCAGCTCTTTTAATTCACGGCTGGTCTCCTCGTTTTCCAGAAGAAAACTGTTCACATCCAGTTCCCGCAAAGTGTCTCTTTTGGCAAGATAAATTCTGGCTGTCTCGGACTGGCGCTCCAAAGGGCCCAATTGTCTGGTAAGCTCACTTAAAATATCGGTAACACGCACCAGGTTCGCCTGCTCGTCCTGCAGCTTCTTAATGGTAGTTGCCTTTCTTCGCTTAAACTTTACGATTCCGGCAGCTTCGTCAAAAAGCTCACGGCGCTCTTCCGGCTTACCACTTAAGATCTTATCGATCTGTCCCTGCCCGATGATGGAATAGCCCTCTTTACCAATACCGGTATCGTAAAACATCTCATTAATATCCTTCAGACGACAGGCACTTCCATTAATAAGATATTCACTTTCACCGGAGCGGTAAAGTCTTCGGGTAACCGTAACCTCATTAAAATCAACCGGAAGCTTGTGATCGCTGTTATCCAGAGTAATGGCAACAGAAGCAAAGCTAAGGGGCTTTCTGGTCTCCGTGCCGGAAAAAATAACGTCCTGCATGTTTCCGCCTCGAAGCTGCTTGGCGCTCTGTTCTCCAAGGACCCAGCGGACCGCATCACCTACGTTGCTTTTTCCACTGCCGTTGGGGCCAACGATTCCCGTAATTCCATTATGAAATTCGAAATTGATTTTCTGTGCAAAGGACTTAAACCCGTGCACTTCAATATTTTTTAAATACATATATTCGAACCCTTGTTATTATTTTCTCATCTTCCGGATTGCCTGGTAAGCAGCTTCCTGCTCGGCAGCTTTCTTGGTATGTCCTACTCCGGTACCCATCACATGACCGCTGACAAGCACATCCACGGTAAAGCTTTTATTGTGATCCGGGCCTTCTTCTTTTATCAGATGGTACTCCACAAGATGGGTTCCCTTCTCCTGTACGATTTCCTGCAGGATGGTCTTGCTATCATAAAAGAGCTGTTTATTCTCAAGATCGTTCAGAATGAATTTCAGAACAAACTCCTTTGCGCTAGCAAAACCACCGTCCAGATAGATAGCTCCAAGCAGAGCCTCTGTTGCATCAGAAACAATAGAGTCACGGTTTCTTCCACCGGTCATGTCCTCACCTTTTCCAAGGAGCAGATACTGCGGCAGTCCGAAATCTCTTGCACAATAAGCAAGACTGGGCTCGCAAACCAGGCTGGCTCTCTTCTTGGTCAATTCGCCCTCTGGAATCTGGGTGAACTTCTTATAGAGAAAATCACTGCTGATCAGCTCCAGAACTGCATCTCCAAGAAACTCCAGACGCTCGTTGCAGCCTGCCTTACCAAGCTTCTTCTCGTTTGCATAGGAACTATGTGTCAGTGCAAGGATCAGAAGGTTCCTGTTCCTGAACTCATAACCGATCCGGTTCTCCAATGCTTTTAACTTTTTTTCCATGATAAACTTCCTTCCCTCTGACTAGCTGGCAGCCCTCCGGCAGGTCTTTGCCGAAGAGTCTGCTGCAATGCATGGATGATCATGCTTTTTCTGGTGTCTCTTCCACCATATGGGCAGCGATTTTCTCATTGATCTTCTGCTGTCTGAACTGAACACACTGAAAAATAGCGTGACGAATCTCAACCGCCCTGGCACTGCCGTGTGTCTTCACAACCAGTCCCTTAAGACCCAGAAGAGGGGCTCCGCCGTACTCACTTGCATCAAATGCCTTCATAGTTTCTTTGACGGCCGGTTTCACCAGAAGAGCTCCAACCTTGCTGCGGGTGTCTTTCATAAGGCCGGTTTTAAGCATCTTCATAAAGGTACTTCCAAGTCCTTCATAAAGCTTCAGGATCACGTTCCCGACAAAAGCCTCGCAGACAATCACATCTGCATAACCAGCCGGAATATCCCTTGCTTCAATACTTCCGATGAAATTGATCCCCGAGCATTCCTTCAAAAGAGGGAACGTCTCCTTCACAAGGGCATTTCCCTTCTCCTCCTCTGCACCAATGTTTACAATGGCAACACGAGGGTTCTTGATTCCAACCACGTCTTCCATATAGATGGAACCCATCTTCGCAAACTGTACCAGATGCTCTGGTCTGGCATCTACGTTCGCACCGCAGTCAATAAGAAGTGACACACCATTCTGGGTGGGAATCAAGGGTGCCAGCGGCGGACGCTGTACTCCTTTGCTTCTTCCTACGATCACCTGACCACCTACTAAAATAGCGCCTGAGCTTCCAGAGGAAACAAATGCTTCTGCTTCCTGCTTCTTCACAAGATTCAGTCCTACCACAATGGAAGAATCTTTCTTCTTACGGATTGCCAGAACCGGAGGCTCTGCTGTCTCGATCACCTCTGTGGTATTCACGATCTGGATTCTTTCCTTGGGGTAATTCTGAAATTTACTCAGCTCTTTCTCAATTACATCCTGCCTGCCGGTAAGGATCACATCAATGTGTTCCCTCTCGGCAACAGCCTCTACGGCTGCTTTCACTGGTTCTGCCGGAGCGTTGTCTCCGCCCATGGCATCTACTACAACTCTAACTGTCTCTGCCATATTTTTCTCCTCTTCGGATATTCTTCAATACTGTAATCTGGTAATGTGAAAACATCCATTATAATCGGGATATGCAAAACACAGCCCAATTCAACAGCTCCTCCATACCATAGCATGTTTGAAAAAGGCTACAAGGTACACTATCCCGAATAATACTATTCTACTTTATCTGCCCCCTCTTAGTCAATAGGGAATCAAAGAAAGGTTTCTGACCCAAAGACTGTAGTTGACGAAGCTTCCAATCTCCGCTATACTCTCACTGGGAGCAGATAGGTGCCGGTGTGCCTCCTGGTCTTCAAAACCAGTGTGGGGCGCTAATCCCGTCCCGGATGGGTTCGATTCCCATATGTTCCCGCCAAAAAACGTACCCAGCTTTCCACTCTTACTCTTCTCATTGAGACCGGTCTGCCTGCTGCAAGTTTCGTTTTAACACTCTTCCTCCATTTTCCATAACTGTAATCCGCTCTCTGTCAAACCCCTCCAGCAGTATGATCGCACATTTACGGGATATTCCCAGACGGTCACGAAATTCTCCAGTCTGGATCATCCCCTTTTCTTCATATAACAGATACGCCATATCCAGAGCTTTCTGCCGTATTTCCCAGTGCATATAATGCTTCTCGTCAAACCGTACAAGAACACCGTCCCGCACCATGGCAAAGAACACTTCTGAAAAATCCCGCTCACCGGAAAATACTTTCTTCACTTCATCTGTCAGCGGAGGCATAAAGCCCGATTTCAGATATAATTCCTGCAGCTGCAAAAAGACAGAATTCCCACATATTTCTTCTGTTATTTTTCCTGAAGCGTGTGCTTTTTTTCTTTCCTTTCCGGTACATGCGCAATGAACAACAGCATCTGCATTCTGTCTTTTTTTCCTTTTTACCCCATTGGGATTCAGCACAACTCCACCGCCGATGGTTTCTACCGGCGAATAAAATCTTATAACAAAATGATCCCCTGCTTTCATTGCCGTCACCTGCTCCATCCGAAGCTGGACTACGGCCTCTTCACCGGGCTTCAGCACTTCTCTGTCAAACAGAATTATTTTACACACCAGTTCTGCTGCCCCATGATAAAGATGAACACGGGTACCGCTTTTTAAAGAACGCTGTCCTGATTTCAACAGCTGCAGCCGTACATCTGCGATCATGGTACCTTCCATACTTCCTGCTGTTGCCAGGATTTCTCCCCGGGAGATCTGTTCTTTTCCAATTCCCGGAAGGTTCACTGCCACCCGCTGTCCCGGAACAGCTTCGGATACTTCCTGTCCATGCACCTGAATTCCTCGGATTTTTATCCTTTCAGCTCTGGGATAAAGCATAGCGTCATAATCCAAGCCTAAACTGCCATCAAGCAGCGTCCCTGTCACTACGGTTCCAAAGCCCTTTAAAGAAAATACACGATCTATGGGCAGGCGAAACGCAGATGCTTTTGTACCCATTCTGCCTGTGCAGCTGTCACTTTCATTTCGGGAAAGATTCTGATTTTCCGTGGTTTTTCCGGCTGTGCACAGTTTCCACAACACCCTGCGCAGTTCCTCAATCCCACGCCCATCCACAGCACTGGTCACTACCACATCCGCATTTTCCAGAAACGTTCCCTCTGCAAATTCCCTGATTTCCTGGTCAAGTCCCTTTTTCCATTCCAGGTCACCTTTGGTGAGCACAAGCACACCCTTTCGAATACCAAGCAGGGAAAGTATTGCCAGATGTTCCCTGGTCTGAGGCATAACTCCCTCATCTACTGCGATCACTACCATGGCAATATCAATTCCGCCAGCTCCAGCCAGCATATTCTTTATAAACCTTTCATGGCCTGGCACATCAATAATCCCGGCTTCCCTGCCATCCGGAAATTTCAGAAACGCAAAACCATTTTCAATTGTAATCCCCCGCCTTTTTTCCTCTGCCAGGCGATCCGTATCCGTGCCTGTCAGCGCCTTGACCAGCCAGGTTTTACCATGATCAATATGTCCGGCAGTACCTATGATCCTGTACCTTTTTTCTTCCATATCTTTTTCACGCCCCATTTTGTTCGAACAATCCCACTATTTCGTTTCCAAATAAACAGCGCGAAGAAGCCACTTCTCCGCGCCATGTTTACGTTTATAACAATATTGTCTTTTTTCTGTTGTTTGGAAATATAATTCAGTAATTTAATAACATTATTCTACAGTAACAGATTTCGCCAGGTTTCTCGGCTTGTCCACATCCAGGCCCTTCGCTACGCTGACATAATATCCCATCAGCTGCAGCGGAACAATTGCAAGACTGGTTGTGAAATACTTCTCCGTCTTGGGAACATATACGGAGAAATCAGCGGTATCCTCAATACTGTAATTGCCATAGCTGGTCAGTCCCATCAGATAAGCACCACGGCTCTTTACCTCAACCATATTGCTCAGTGTCTTCTCAAAAAGATCCTTCTGGGTCATCACACCGATCACCAGAGTACCATCCTCTACAAGGCTGATCGTTCCGTGCTTCAGCTCCCCTGCTGCGTAAGCCTCAGAATGAATGTAACTGATTTCCTTCATCTTCAGGCTTCCTTCCATGCTGATGGCATAGTCAATTCCTCGTCCGATGAAGAAAATATCATGGGCATTTGCATACTTGCTTGCAAACCACTGGATACGCTCTTTATCATCCAGAACACGGCTGATCTTGTCCGGCAGGGTCTCCATCTCAGCAAGCAGACGGGTCACATTCCCCTCCTCAAGCTTTCCCTGGACAAAAGCGCTCTGAATAGCCAGCAGATACATGGCGATCAGCTGGGTGCTGTAAGCCTTGGTGGTGGCAACAGAAATCTCAGGTCCCGCATAAGTATATAACGTATAATCGCTCTCTCTTGCAATGCTGGAGCCTACAACATTGACTACGCTAAGTACCGGAACATTTCTATCTCTGGCAAGACGAAGGGCAGCCAGGCTGTCTGCGGTCTCTCCAGACTGGGAAATAATAACCACCATGGAATCCTCCACAAGGATCGGATCACGGTAACGGAACTCAGAAGCCACATCCACCTCAACCGGGATCTTCGCCATGGATTCGATCACATATTTGCCAACCATACCAACATGGTAAGCAGAACCGCAGGCGATGATATAGATTCTCTTAAGAGAAGCCAGCTTCTCATCTGTAAGCCCTGTCTCAGAAAAATCAATGTGTCCCTCTTTTACATAAGCGCCAATGGTGTCCTGAACGGCCTTCGGCTGCTCATGGATCTCTTTCAGCATAAAGTGCTCATAGCCGCCCTTCTCAGCAGCAGCTGCATCCCACTGGATCTCCACAACGTCTTTCTCAATCTCTTCACGGTCGATATTGTAGAAATGGATCTCATCACGGGAAAGCTCCGCAATTTCAAGATTGCCGATATAATAAACTCTTCTGGTCTGATCCAGGATCGCAGGAACATCAGAAGCGATAAGGCTTCCGTTCTCGCTCTTTCCAATGATCAGCGGACTGTCCTTGCGGGCTGCAAACAGTTTGCCCGGATAGTCCTTGAAAATAACACCAAATGCATAAGAACCGCGGATACGGAGCATTGCTCTGGAGATTGCTTCCAACGGAGTTCCGGTTTTCTTATAGTAGTAATCTACCAGCTTCACAGCCACTTCTGTATCTGTCTGTGAATAGAACGTATAACCGGAACGAAGAAGCTTCGCCTTCAGCTCCTGATAATTCTCGATAATTCCATTATGAACAAGTACTACGGACTTATCATCTGTACAATGAGGATGGGCATTTGTCTCAGAAGGCTCTCCATGAGTCGCCCAGCGGGTATGACCGATACCGCAGGTACCCGGTACGGCTGAACCGCCGTCTGTCTTCTCGATCAAAGTTTTCAGACGCCCTTTCGCCTTTACGATTGCGATCTTATCAGTTGCCTCGTTTCGAACTGCGATACCTGCTGAATCATAGCCTCTGTATTCCAGCTTGGAAAGGCCTGTCAGCAAAATCGGTGCCGCCTGTTCATCTCCTACATAACCAACAATTCCACACATAAAATTTCCTCCTCAGTCTCAGTCTTAATCATTCTCCTCGTTTTTCTCCTGGCCAGCTGTCTTCTGCCATGCCTCAACCCCTTCTGTATTTTCCTTCTGGAAAAGGATTTTGAAGGTAAGCATCAAAAGCTTCAGATCCAGCTTCAGAGAATAGGTCTCAATATAGGTGAGATCCAGTTTCAGCTTATCATAAGGTGTCGTGTTGTATTTACCATAAACCTGGGCATAACCGGTAAGTCCGGCCTTCACTTTCAGGCGGTAATCAAATTCAGGGATCCTCTCGCTATACAGTGCAGCAATTTCCGGCCGCTCCGGTCTTGGGCCTACCAGAGACATATCACCTTTCAGGATATTAAAAATCTGTGGCAGCTCATCGAAATGGATCCGGCGGATAAGCTTCCCGACCGGTGTGATCCTGTCATCCTCTTTCTTCGCCAGCTGGGCACCCTTCACTTCAGAGTCCATTTTCATGCTTCTGAATTTCAGGATCATAAAGATCTGCTTATCCTTCGTAAGACGCGGCTGCTTATAAAAAACAGGACCGCCATCATAAAGCTTAATAGCAAGTGCGATCAGAATCATAAACGGAGATGCAATCACCAGCCCTGCCAGGGAAAATATAATATCCACAATTCTTTTGAAAAACAGCTGCTCTGCTGTCAGACGCAGGTTTCTGGAAAGAAGAAGCGTGGTATCAAATAAATGAATATCGTCTGCATTCCGGAGCATAATATCAGAAAGCTTCGGAATAGAATAACAGCGGATATCCTTCTCAAAGCAGTATTTCAGGAGAAGATTTCGTTCGTGGGACGGGATATCCCCGATCACAACTGCTTTATATCCGTTGATCTTCTCCTTGATCACGTCAAGGCCAAGGGAAAGGGATGCCATCTCTTTAATGGCATATTTATCCTCTCTGGTCTCAAACTTATTCCTTAAATCTCCCGGATTACGTCCGCCATAAATCATCAGCATCTGTCTGGGCGGATACAGTCTGGTGTACACATAACGCATACCAACCACCCATATGACAACGATCACCAGGTCAATCCCCGTCATAGCCAGCATAGGTGTCAGATGCTCTCCCAGACGCCAGCGACCGATCAGGCACAACTGTAAATAGGTAATAAAATTCACGCAGCACACAGACAGGATCTGGGAATAGATTACTTCAAATACCCGCAGATAACCCACCTTAAAACCACCGTAAATTTTGTAAAAGAAGTATATCATCAGCACATACAAACCGATGACTACCTGATTACCTCTGTCAAAGCGTCTGCCGATGACCTCCTTGTGGGCATAAAATTTATACCAGATATAGGCGAAAAGCAATGTTTCAATAGCGATGATCACCGCAGACGCCAAAAACATGATCAGTCTCTTATATCGTTCGCGATTTTCCATTTTTTCCTCCAGTAAATTTCCTCTGAAATCTATACGTTGTATAAGTATAGCACAAAAAATCCCAGAGGAAAACGATTTTTTCGTCACTCATTTTTGACAAAAAATGACAGAGCGGGTTGATATCCACCCCAAACCGTGATAAAATCAGTACATATTGTGGTAAAGCAATATAATATTTATACAATATGATATTTTATAATGTGAAGTAAATAACAGATTCTAAGTTTTGTCAATATGTAATTTTCAGAGTGACGGTTTACAGGTACTGTTCCGTTACTGTTCACAGGGAATGTTCCGCGAGGTGTTTTTTGTGAACAAGGTTCACAGAAAACCCGAGAATTGCGGCGCGAAATCATGCAA
>ERZ827363.3737-NODE-3737-length-11249-cov-4.227443_pt1 | contig 11249 bp, 9 predicted proteins | sample MGYA00519776_ERZ827363 | MGnify/ENA primary metagenome ERZ827363 (study PRJEB31778, sample SAMEA3449288) | human gut metagenome | biome: human gut; feature: human-associated habitat; material: faeces | place: United Kingdom | collected 2010/2012 ...
TAACAATAGTGTCATTTAATATCGCATATTTAAAGGTGGTTTATGAGAGTAAATAAAAAAATAAATATAATTTTAATTTTAGTTTGTATATTTTCTTGTCTAAAAATTAGTACAAGTTATGCAAATATAAGGGAGAGTTTTAATTTTAAGAACATAACGATTGAAGATGGATTATCTCAATCTACGGTAGAAACTATATATCAAGATAGTAAAGGTTATATATGGATAGGAACTAATGATGGTCTTGATAGATATAATGGATATGAATTTAAACATTATAAACATGACAAATATGATAAAAACTCAATAGCTAATAACTATATTGTTGATATTATAGAAGATAAAAATGGATATATATGGGTTTCTACTATAGGGGGACTAAGTAGAATAAATCCTGATAAAGATGAGATAAAAAATTATTACTCAAAAGAAGATAGTGGAAACTTATCTAATAGCAATTTATGGCAAATTCTTTGCACAAAGGATAATAGACTAATTGCATCAACAATAGATGGGCTTAATGTATATGATAAAAATAAAGATAAATTTACTAGAATTTTATATAAAGAAGGGGAACTTCCTAGTCAATATATATACTCACTTGAAGAGGACATAAATGGTCATATATGGGTTGGTACTGACAATGGATTAGTTGAATTAGATAAAGATTTAAATATAGTAAAATCATATCAAGATGCAATTGGAGATAGTGATGTATATAACGTATATGATGATTCAAAAGGTAACATATGGGTTTGTACTTTAGATAATGGATTATTTAAAATAAACTTAGATGATAAACGTGTAGAAAATTATAAAAATAATAATAGTAAGATTTCAATACCAAGTAATAATGTAAGAGATATAATAAGTGATTCAGAAGGTAAACTTTGGATTGCTACAGATAAAGGCCTTTGTACTTTTGATTATGAAAGAGAAGAGTTTATAACATATAATAAAAAATCATACCAAAGTAATAGCTTAATTGATGATGAAATATTTTGTTTGTTAAAGGATAGTAGTGGACTTATATGGATAGGCACATATAGTGGAATATCTAGATTTAATCCTAATAGTAATTTTACCCACTTTAAATTAGACCCTTATGAAGATAATAGCATAAGCGGTAATGTAATTCATGGTATATACGAAGATGATGATAAAACATTATGGATAGGAACTAATGAAAGTGGAGTAAATATTATAAATGGAGAAAGTATCAAACATTTAAATAAAGAAAATAGCAACATTGTTAGTGACTTGATAGAAGATATAACAGGATTTAAAAACTATATATTTATAGGAACTAATGAAGGACTATCTGTTTTAGTTAAAAATGATAAGACTGCTAAAAATTATACGATAACAAATTATACAACTAAAGATGGTTTACCATCAAATAAAATAAGATCATTATTTATAGATTCTAAAGGTTATTTATGGATAGGAACTAAAAAAGGACTGGCTATATTAGATATAAATAATAATAAAATTATAGATGTTACTTATATACTTGATGAAATGGGAGTATCAGATAAATTTATAAGAGCTGTATATGAAGACTCAAAAGGAAATTATTATATTGGATGTTTCTTAGAAGGCGGATTAATTAAAATAAATCCAAATACTAAAGAATATAAAATATATAAAAATATTGAAAATGATGACTCTAGTATAAGTAATAATTCAATAAGATATATAAATGAAGATTTATACGGAAATATACTAGTTGGAACTAGTCATGGTATTAATATATTAAATTTAAGTACAGATAAATTTAATCATTATACAGAAAAAGATGGGCTAATAAATAATACTATATATGGTATATTAGTTGATAAAAATAATGGTATATGGATGAGCACAAATGCAGGGATATCTAAACTTTCTACTGAAGATGCTACATTTAAAAACTTTACAATTACAGATGGTCTTCAATCTAATGAATTTAATGGAAGAGCATGCTTTAAAAGTAAAGATGGGAATATGTATTTTGGTGGTATAAATGGATTTAATGTTTTTAATCCTAGTGAGGTAAATGCATGTGAAGTTAAACCCGAAATTATGGTTGATGATTTTGAAGTTAATGGAGTAAATAAAAAAGATATATCTAACACTGAACTTAAGTATAGTGAAAATAATATAAAGATAAGTTTTTTTACAAATGACTATAGAAATACAAGAGCAATTCAATATTATTATAAGTTAAATGGAGAAGAGTGGGATACAACAAAAAATAATTCTATTTTATTTGTTAACTTAAATCCTGGTAAATATGAATTAAGGGTAAAAGCAAAAAGTCAACAAGGTGTTATGAGTGAAGAATATGTAATTAAGTTTACTATTAAACCTCCATTTTGGAAAAGTAAATTAGCAATCTGTATATATTTATTACTTATAGCTTTATTCATAATTAAAAATAGATACGAGGTAAAGAAGCTAGATAGATTAGTTAGCGAAAGAACTAATGATTTAAGAATAGAAATGGAGAAAAATGAAGCATTATTTAAAAAGGTATTAAAACTTGAACAAAATAAAAATAATTACTTTGTTAATTTATCCCATGAACTTAGAACTCCTTTAAATGTGTTATGTAGTATTAGTCAATTAATAAGAAATATTTCTAAGAAGGATATGTTTATAACTCATGAGAAGTTATCTTATTATATGGAAATAATGGATAGAAATACTTCTAGGTTGTTGAAATTAATTAATAATATTATTGATAATACAAAAATTGAAAATAATAGTTATGTTTTAAATAAAGAAGATATAGATATAGTTTATTTAGTTGAAGAAACTGTTATTGATATGAAAGATTATATAGAAGAAAAAGGTCTTGAATTTATATTTGATACAGATGTAGAAGAAAAATTAATTAACTGTGATAAATATGAAATAGAAAGATGTATTATAAATTTAGTTGGTAATGCTGTTAAGTTTACTCCTAAAGGTGGACTAATAGAGGTAATAGTAAGTGATCTAGACGATAAGGTTAAAATATCTGTAAAGGATAATGGTATAGGTATTAGCGAGGAAAATAAAAGGTTAATATTTGATAGATTTAATCAAGTTGTAGATAAAAACGCTGAGTCAAAGGGAGGAAGTGGTTTAGGGCTTACTATTTGTAAACAACTTATAACCCTTCATTGTGGTGATATATATGTGGAAAGTGAAGTTGGTGTAGGTAGTGAGTTTATAATAATACTTCCTGTTAGTTGTGATTAAATAGATAACTTACTAGATAGGATATAAAAACTAATAAAAAGAGATGTTGGCAGAAATACTGACATCTCTATTTTTTATTATAGAAAAATAAATATACTTTATATTATAAAAAAGAATAATTACATAATCTAAAGTGGTGTTACTTATTGTGCTACAATAATTTATAAAACAAGTAAAAGGGGTGATAGAAATGTCACACATAAGTGCAAAAAATGCATATAAAAGTTTAGAAGAGAGGCTAAACAGATTTCCACAAGGTGCACCTCCTTCAAAAACTTTATATAAAATACTAGCAATGCTATTCACGGAAAAAGAAGCAGAGTTAGTTGCTCAACTACCAATCAAAGCTTTTAGAGTAAAAACAGCTGCTAAGATATGGGGTGTAAGTGAAAGTGAAGCAATAAAAGTGCTTGATAGACTTGCTAGTAGAGCAATTTTATTAGATTTAGAAGATGATAAGGGGAAACAATATATACTTCCTCCACCTATGGCTGGATTTATAGAATTTGCTCTTATGAGAACTAGAAATGATATTGATCAAAAAGTTTTAGCAGAGCTTTATTATCAATATTTAAATGTGGAAGAGGATTTTATAAAGGACTTATTTTATTCAGCAGAAACAAAACTAGGGAGAGTTTTTGTTCAAGAAGAAGTATTAACTAATGATAATGAAGTAACTATATTAGATTATGAAAAAGCTACTCATATAATAGAAGAAGCGGAGCATATAGCAGTAGGAATGTGTTATTGTAGACATAAAATGAAACATGTGGGTAAAGGTTGCGATGCGCCTATGGATATATGTATGACTTTTAATGGTACAGCAAATTCTTTAATAAAATATAATTATGCAAGAAGAATAGATGCTTCTGAGTGTAAAGAATTATTGCATCAAGCATATGAACACAACTTAGTTCAATGTGGTGAAAACGTAAGAAAAGGAGTGAATTTTATATGTAATTGCTGTGGATGCTGTTGTGAGGCATTATTAGCAGCTAGAAAATTTGGTAGTATGCATCCAGTATCAACTACTAGCTTTATACCAAATATTAATTATGATACCTGTGCAAGTTGTGGTAAATGTATAAAAGCATGTCCTATAGGAGCAATAAGTAAAGTAAAAGAAAATGATAAAAATATAATTAAAATTGATGAAGATGTATGTTTAGGATGTGGAGTTTGTGCTAGAAATTGTCCTAAAGGCAGCATAATGCTTTTAAAAAGAAAAGAAAAAATAATTACACCAGCTAATTCTGTACATAGAGTTGTTCTTATGGCTATAGAAAAAGGACAATTACAAGAGCTTATATTTGATAATAAAGCATTAAGTAGTCATAGAGTAATGGCAGCCATATTATCTGCAATACTTAAATTACCTCCAGCTAAAAGAGCTTTGGCAAATGAACAAGTTAAATCAATATACTTAGATCGATTATTAAGTATGAATAAAAAGTAAAAAATAAAACTGATTGCAACTACTAAACTATAAAGTCTAGTAGTTCTTTTTATGCTCTATCATTAGGTAGATTATTATTTTTTTTGCATATTAATAAAATGATAATATTGACAAATTATAGTAAATTTTGGTACATTTTCTGTGGGTAGTATTTTTTGAAACTGCACCATTTTATACATAAAAAGATTAAATGAAGCTGAAAGTAACACACTCTTAAATAGGAGGTGGAAACTATAAAATTTGGGTTTATTGGAGCTGGGAAAGTTGGATTTTCCCTAGGCAAGTATTTAAAAGAAAACAATATAAATGTAATAGGATATTATAGTAGGAAGTTGCATTCATCACAAGAAGCGGCATTTTTTACAGATACAAAACATTTTGAAAACTTAAATGAATTAGTTAATAATAGTGATGTTATATTTATCACTACACCTGATTCTCAAATTGAGCAGGTGTATAATGAATTAATACAGTTGAACATAAAAGACAAAGTAATCTGTCATTGTAGTGGTTCAATTTCTTCAACAATCTTTTCTAATATCGAAAATTATGGTGCATACGCTTATTCTATCCATCCAATGCTTGCTATTTCTAGTAAGTATAATTCTTATAAAGATTTTCAAAAAGCATTTATTACCATAGAAGGTAATGAAAAATTTAAAGACTACTTTGTAAATTTATTCCAAAGTTTAGGAAATAAAGTAGGTGTTATTTCTAGTGGCAACAAGGTGTTATATCATGCTGCTTGTGTTACAGTAAGTAATCTGGTTTTGGCTTTGATAAATAAGGGAGTTAATTTCTTAGAAGCTTGTGATTTTACTAGTGAGGATGCCTTAGATGCGCTTTTTCCTCTTATAGAAAATAACTTGGAAAATATCAAAAGTCGAGGTGTGATAGACAGTTTAACAGGACCTGTAGAAAGAGGAGACTTATATACTGTTGAAAAACATTGTGAAGTTTTAAATGATGATGATAAAGAATTATATAAATTATTATCTAAAGAACTATTAGAAGTTGCAAAAATTAAAAATGAAAATAGGGATTATAAAAAATTACAAAAATATTTGGAGGAAAGATAATGAAAAATACAGTAGTAACATTTAGAGAGGCTAAACTAAATAAGGAAAAGTTAACTATGTTAACTGCATATGATTATTCAACAGCTCAAGCAGTGGATAATTCGGGGATAAATGGAATACTTGTAGGTGATTCTTTGGGAATGGTAATGTTGGGATATGAAGATACTTTATCAGTTACTATGGAAGATATGATTCATCATACTAAAGCAGTAGCAAGAGGGGCAAAAAATAGTTTAGTTGTTGCAGATATGCCTTTTATGTCTTATCAAACTTCTGTTTATGATGCTGTGTTTAATGCAGGAAGATTAATAAAAGAAGGTAGAGCTCAAGCAGTAAAATTAGAAGGTGGTGTGGAAGTTGCAGATCATATAGAAGTAATTGTAAAAGCATCTATACCAGTAATGGGACATATAGGTTTAACACCACAATCAGTAAATGCTTTTGGTGGATTTAAAGTGCAAGGAAAAAGTGAAGAAGCAGCGAAAAAGTTAATAGAAGATGCACTAGCTGTTGAAAGAGCAGGTGCTTTTGCAGTAGTAATGGAAGGTGTACCATCTAAATTAGCTGCTATAGTTACTGAAAAATTATCAATTCCAACTATAGGAATCGGGGCTGGAGATAAATGTGATGGACAAATTTTAGTTTATCAAGATATGCTTGGAATGTTTAATGATTTTACTCCTAAGTTTGTAAAGAAATATGAAAATCTAGGTGATAGAATGAGAAATGCTTTTGCTACATATATAGAAGAAGTTAAAAATGGTTCTTTCCCAAGTGAAGAGCATGGTTTTAAAATAGATGAAGAAGTTATAGAAAAATTATATTAAGGGGTTAAAAACAATGATAGTTATAGATAAAATAGACGATATAAGAGCCCAAGTAAAGGCATGGAAAAAAGAAGGTTTAAGTGTGGGGTTTGTTCCTACTATGGGATATTTACATGAGGGGCACAAAAGCTTAATTGAAAAAGCAGCACAGGATAATGATAAAGTAGTTGTAAGTATATTTGTAAATCCTCTTCAGTTTGGGCCAAAGGAAGATTTAGCAACTTATCCTAGAGATTTAGAAAGAGATAAAAAGATTTGTGAAGTAGGGGGAGCTGATTTAATTTTCCATCCAAGTGATGATGTGATGTATCATGATGATTTTTCTACTGTAGTGAAAATGAGTGGGCTTACAGATAATTTATGTGGAAAAAGTAGACCGACACATTTTTTAGGAGTATGTACTGTAGTAAATAAATTATTTAATATAGTTCATCCTGATAGAGCTTACTTTGGAGAAAAAGATGCTCAGCAACTATTTATTATAAAAAGAATGGTAAGAGATTTAAATATAGATGTGGAAGTTATAGGTTGTCCAATTATTAGAGAAGAAGATGGCTTAGCTAAAAGTTCAAGAAATACATATTTATCAGAAAAAGAAAGAGAGTCTGCAGTAATATTAAATAAGGCTCTAAAAAAAGGAAAAGACTTAATAGAAAAAGGAGAAAGAAAAGCTCAGGCTGTATTAAATATTATTAAAGAAACTATAGAGTCTGAACCTTTAGCAAAAATTGATTATGTTAGTATAGTTGATACAGATTCACTACAAGATGTTGATACAATAGATAAATCAGTATTAGTTGCCATAGCAGTATATATAAATAATAAAGCTAGGCTAATAGATAATTTTGTTTATGAAATATAATAAATTAAATTTAGTAGTATATATAGAAATAACTGGAAAAACACATTGATAAATTCATCAATGTGTTTTTTAATTACAAAGAAATTATAATAATCTAAAATCTGCATAATTTTTATTTTTATAAAATTCACATCTAAAAAGTTGCATATACAACTAAATCATTATATAATACTTGATATGCAATTTTTAAAATTATATAAACATGGTTCATAATTAGTTATACTAAGGAGGCAATATGAATAACAACATCAAAGAACCAATTGGTAAGTATATATCACAAATTTATAGAAAAGGAAGAGCATTTATAAGCAAAGGACTTACACAGTACGATATGGGTTATGGTCAAATGTTGTTTTTGCTTCAATTATACAATCAAGATGGTATAAGCCAAGAAGAGTTAACTGAAAAGTTAAATATAGATAAAGGCACTACTGCTAGGTCAATAAAAAAACTAGAAAAAGAAGGCTTTATAATTAGGTTAAAAGATGAACATGATAAAAGAGCTTATAAAATATATTTAACTGATAAATCAAAAGAAAAAAAAGATGATATATGCAATGTGCTACAAGAATGGGAAAGTATTTTAACAGAAAATATTACAGAAGAAGAAAGAGACACATTAATTAATATATTAAAAAAAATATGTTTAAATAAAAATAAAAAAATAGGAGGACTCAATGAATAATAATCAACAAGTTTTAGGGACTGAGCCTATAGGGAAATTACTAATAAAATACTCTCTACCAGCAATAATTGGTATGATGGTAAATGGATTATACAATGTAGTAGATAGAATATTTATAGGTAATATGCCAGGAGTTGGACCACTTGCCATAACTGGTTTAGGTGTTACAATGCCTATAATGACTATAATGCTGGCATTTGGTATGCTTATAGGTGTAGGTACAGCAACTAATATTTCTATTAAATTAGGACAAGGAAAAAGAGACGAAGCAGAAAGACTTCTAGGAAATGCAATTACTTTAGCTTTAATAGTTGGATTAACAATAATGATAACTGGATTAATATTTGGAGATCAAATACTTCAATTATTTGGAGCTAGTGCAGATAGTTTAGTATATGCAAAAGCATATATTAATGTAGTGTTACTAGGAACAGTATTTAACTTAATAGGATTTATTTTTAATAGTACTATTAGAGGTGATGGTAATCCAAAGCTTTCTGCAACAATAATGGTTGTAGGATGTGTCTTAAATATAATCTTAGACGCTATATTTATTTTTGTGTTAAACATGGGAATAAGAGGTGCTGCTTTTGCAACTATTATATCTCAGTGTATAACTGCTATTTGGGGCTTTACTTATTATACAAGAGGAAAGTCAAATTTAAAACTTCATAAAAATAATTTAAAATTAAATAAATCATTAGTAATGGCAATAGTTGCAATAGGATCTGCTCCATTTGCTATGCAATTTGCAGCAAGTTGTGTTCAAGTAATATGTAATAATGCTCTTAGAACTCATGGTGGAGATTTAGCTATAGGTGCTATGGCTACTATAAACTCTATAGTAACTATGGTAGGAATGCCAATAATAGGTATAAGTCAAGGAGCTCAACCTATAATTGGATTCAACTATGGATCTAAAAAATATGATAGAGCAGAAAAAACTCTTAAATTAGCTACAATAGCTGCTACAGTAGGATTAACTATAGGTTGGATTGTTGTTCAATTATATCCAGAGACATTAGTAAGTATGTTTAATAAAGATGCAAATCTTGTAGCTATATCAGTAGATGGTATAAGAAAATATTTATCTATGATGCCTTTAATAGGTATGTCTATGATTGGTGCAAACTATATCCAATCGATTGGTAATGCTAAGCAAGCAATGTTTTTAAGTTTACTTAGACAGGTACTTTTATTAGTTCCTATGATGCTTATTTTACCAAAATTCTTAGGTTTAAATGGTATTTGGTTCGCTCAACCAACAGCAGATGTAATTTCTTTTATAGTTACATTTGTAGTAGTTCGTAGAGAGGTTCTATCTCATAGAGATAAAAATAAAGATGTTGAATCTGTAGCTTAAAATTAAATTATGTTAAATAAATATTAAATAAAATAGCTAGATATTGGGTAATACTCAACTGTCTACCATAAAGGAGACATATCACTACTACTATATCTAGCTATTTTTATATACTTTAATTCTCAATTTTAATATATTGGGAAGTAGAAGGGTAGGAGTTGTGATCCTACTTTTTTTATTGCAAAAATTAAAACAAAATTTATAAAACTATTTTCTAACTTTATTCCACATCCATCCACTATCATTACCTTATAAAACAAAATAGGAGGTAATTATGAACTATAAACTAAATACAGAACAAATAAAACTACAAATGCTACAAAAAGGCTACTCAATAAACCGTCTATCAAAAGAAAGTCACATATCAAAATCAACTATATCAAGACTACTAAATGAAGTAGGAAATGCTAGACCTGAGACTATTTACAAAATAGCTGTAGCCTTAGATTTAGAAGTAAAAGATTTAATATTATAAATTAAGGGGGAGAGATTATGTATTCGCAATCAGAAAACACAAATCAAAATTATTATATTAAATTTCCCTATACAGATAAGAAGAACAAACCTCTAAAAATATGGGAAAATTTAAATGAAATACTGGAAGTAAATAATATAAGTGTAATGTACAATGAAATTGCTAAAGATATTGAAATAAAAGGTGTAGAAGGTAGTACACTTGAAAGTAAGTTAATTGCCATACACTCACTATCTAATAAATCTGGACTTCCACTTTCTTTAAATATGATAAATAATTTTATAAATAAAATAGCTAATAATAATCTTACTAATCCTGTGACAAACTTTTTAGAATATTGTTATGAAACATATGATGGTGAGGAGAAATACATTCAAATGTTATGTGATGCTATTATTACAAATAGTTCTTTTAATGAAGATTTGAAAAAAATCTTAATCAGAAAATGGTTACTAAATACAGCATGTATAGCATTTAATAAGGGTAACGATAATAGTGAAGGTGTATTGACTTTGCAAGGAAAGCAAGGAATAGGCAAGACAAGATTAATAAGAAAGATAATACTCATGTATGTAAAGACGGGATTAGAGCTAGATCCTAGTGATAAAGATAAAGTTTATCAATGTATAAAATACTGGGTATGTGAACTGGGAGAACTAGATTCAACTTTTAAGAGAGATTTGGCAAAATTAAAGGCTTTTATTACAGAGCAGACTGATGAGTTTAGAAGACCATATGGATTAGTACCTATAAAATATCCACGTAAGACCTCATTTTATGCCACTGTTAATAATGAAGAATTTTTAAAAGATGAAAGCGGAAATAGAAGGTATTGGGTAATTCCTGTGGAGAAAATAGATTTTGAACTTATTGATAAGATTGATATTTATCAACTTTGGGGAGAAGTTATGCATATAAGGGGAAAAGGCATAGAGACTACTTATCTTAATCAAAATGAAATGAATATGTTAAATCGTAGTAATAGCAATTTTAAAGTTTTGGGACAATTAGAGATTACACTTGATAAGTATTTTGTTTGGGAAGCTGGTAAAGATATGTGGCAGTGGATGTCTTCAAAAGATATAATCAATAAATTGTATCTAAAATCAACCAAGGGATTAAGAGCAACTTTAGAAAGTTATGGAGCTGTATATCAAAAGAAAAATAATCAGCGAGGATATATTATGCCACCAGAAAATTTATTATTTGAATAGTGTACGGGGTTGTCTCAAAATGATTTTAAAATCATAAAAAGAGGCAACTCTTTTTTATGA
>ERZ827363.3749-NODE-3749-length-11221-cov-15.986656_pt1 | contig 11221 bp, 10 predicted proteins | sample MGYA00519776_ERZ827363 | MGnify/ENA primary metagenome ERZ827363 (study PRJEB31778, sample SAMEA3449288) | human gut metagenome | biome: human gut; feature: human-associated habitat; material: faeces | place: United Kingdom | collected 2010/2012 ...
TTTAGGAGTTCTCATACACAGGCAGCGCCGCTTTCTCCTCCTTTCCACGGCGCTGCCTGTTTTTGTATTGCAAATCCATTTCCAAATAGGCTCCCCTCGATAGGGGAGCTGTCTGCGAAGCAGACTGAGAGGTTGCAAAAAAGCCCATCGCACAGCTGCGCGATGGGCTTTTGTCATTCTTATCGCATATCATGCAGGCGCTCTGCCGGGAGGGAGGCTTGCAGCAGGCTCCATGCGGCGTCGAGGCTGTCGTTCAGCAGATAGGCCTGATTCTGCTGGACATAGAGGTAAATGGCGTTGGGGGTGCGGTAGGCCAGATGCATATCGTGCCACGGATACTTGCGGCTCGCCTCAGGCTTGTCCTGCTCGCCGGCCATCCAGACCGACAGTCCGTCGTCGTCCAGCAGCAGCCGGTAGAAGGGGCGGGGCAGGCCCATCTTTTTGATTTGGAGGCTCAGGGAGTGGAAAAACGTCCAGAAGTAGACGGCCGGCACGCCCAGCGCCACCACGGCCAGCACCACCGTGAGTAGGGCTGCGCCGTCTTTCTGGCCCACCTGCGACAGGCAGAAGCCGGCAGACACCAGCAAAATGGCCGTGAACATCAGAGGCCGGTGCCACGCCTTGTGGTGGCGCAGCAGGTCAAAGGCAGCAAAATCGTGGAAGGATGCAGCATCCATCTGGACGGAAACGGAGATCGGCTGAGACATAAAAATACCCTCCTTTTTTGGTCATAGTACCATATTATTTTCCAACAATCAAGGATGATATTGCACAGATGCCCTAAAATGTGCTAAAATAGGACGAAAAAGAAAGTTTATGGAGCGTTCGCTCTGACGGCGGACAGGCCGGATAAGGCGGAAGATGCGCGGCAGAATATCACAGAGAAGGAGGATGGGTGCGTGGGGCGCAGGATGACCCTGAAAGGGCAGATCAGTCTTTGCCTGGCAGCGTTTTTTCTGGCGCTGGCGGGGCAGATATTCTTGAGCTTTTACCAGTCCGGCACCGTGCTGCGGGAACTGGACGACCAGATGGGCAACTTCAACGCCATCAGCCGCTTCCAGAACGGTGTGGAGCGGAGCCTTTCGGCCATGGAAGATTACCGCTGGGAGTACGGCGACGCCAAAGCGCTGACAGAGGAGCTCCACAGCGCCTTTTCCGTCACCAACGCATGGCTCTGGCGCATCGAGAGCGACCTTGGCACTGTGAGTGAAGAGCAGTATCTGCTCTACAATGCCGTTTCCACTACCTACGACAGCTACACCGCACTGGTGGACCAGCTGGAAGAAGCGGTAGCCGCCGGTCAGGACACGAAAGCCGCCCAGCTCTACTATAATAAGATCGTACCCTGCGGCGGCTATCTGCGCCAGTACACCCAGCAGCTGCTGAACACGGCCATCACCGACGCTCAGGGGTCTTACACCACTGTGTCGGCCCTCAGCGACCGGGTGAAATGGGCGCAGACCGTCGTGGTGGCGCTCTGCCTTGCGCTGGGCTGCGTCATGGCCTTCTCAGTGCTGACGCTGCTGACCCCGGTGCAGCAGATGATCGGCGCCTCCCGGGAGGTCACCCGGGGCGAGTTCGATTCGCCCGACCTGCCTGCGTCCCGTCAGCCGGAAATGGCCCAGCTGACCGAAGCCTTCAACCACATGAAGCATTCGATGGCGGAGCAGGTGACCACCCTGCGGGAGAAAAACGAGATGGAGCGGGAGCTCCACCGCCAGAAGACGGAAGCTCTGGAATTACAGAACCGGATGGAGCGCAGCCGTTTGCAGCAGCTGCGCAGCCAGATCGACCCCCATTTCCTTTTCAACACCCTGAACGTTATTTTACAGACCGCCGGACAGGAAAAAGCCTACCGCACGCAGGCCCTCATCACGGCTCTGTCGCACCTGCTGCGCTACAGCCTGATGAGCAACGACGAGCAGGTGCCGCTGGCCCGGGAAGTGCGCATCGTGGATGAGTATTACTCGATTTATCACGTCCGCTTCGGCGACCGGGTGAAGATGGTGTGGCGCATCTCCGACTCCCTCGATTTGACGGAGACGATGGTGCCGTCCTTCATCTTGCAGCCCATCGTGGAGAATGCCTTCAAGCACGGCATCTCGCCCAAGGAAGAGGGCGGCGTGGTGCGCATCCGTATCAATCCGCTGCGGGATAAGGGGCTGCTCTATATCAGTGTCTGCGACAACGGCGTGGGCATCCGGCCCGAACAGCTGGCCCAGCTGAAAGCCGCGCTGGCCCAGCCCGGGGAGCGCTGGGAGCATATCGGCGTCTATAATGTGGCCGCACGACTGCGGCTTCTGGATAAACGGGGGCGGCTGGTCATCCGCTCTCACCCGGGCCGGGGTACGGCCATCAGTATGTACCTGCCCCTTGTAGAACTTTTGGAGGAGGATTTGGACGATGATACGCCTGTTGATCGCGGATGACGAAAAGCTGGAGCGGGAGGCGCTTGCAGAGCTGGTCCAGCGCCGTTTTGAGCGGGAAGTGGTCCTGGAGGTGGCGGAAAATGGCCGCAAGGCTGCCGACACGGCGGTGCTGTGGGGCGCGGACCTCATCCTGATGGATATTGAGATGCCGGGCATGAGCGGCCTCGACGCTGCCCGCGCCGTGCTGGCCCAGCGGCCTTCCTGCCGGGTCATCTTCGTCACGGCCTACAGCCTGTTCCAGTATGCCCACGAGGCGGTGCATCTGGGGGCCTGCGACTATCTGCTCAAGCCGGTGGACCCCGACGAGCTGGAAGCCTCGGTGCGCCGGGCTATGCGGCAGATCGAGACGGAGCGGAAGCTGGAAGAGCTGGCCGCCGCCCAGCCCCAGCCGGAGCAGACGGAGACCGAAGAAGAGGCAGAAGACGCCCCCGAGGAGGGCGAGAACAGCCAGACGGCCCTTGTCATGGCTCACGTCCGCCGCTACCTCGAGGATAATTATATGTTCGATCTGTCGCTGGACAGCGTGGGCGAGATCCTGCACATCAGCCCGGCCTACCTGTCGGCGCAGTTCAAGAAGTATCAAAAGATGAACTTCCTCGACTGCCTCACCGAGCTGCGCATCAACGCGGCAAAGGAATTGCTGGCCGACCCCTTCCGCTCCTCGGCGGAGGTGGCGTCGATGGTGGGCTACGAGGACGCCAGCTACTTCGCCCGGGCGTTCAAGAAACGCACCGGCATGACCCCCACCCAGTATCGCCGTCAGGCCGGCCGGAAGGCAAAGGCCGACCCGGAGGCCGGGCTGTGAGCGGGCGGATGATTTCCCGCCGCAGTGTGCTGGCGCTGGCCGCCTGTACGGCGCTGGGCGCTGTGGGCTGCAGCAAGACGGAAGAGTACACCGGCCCGGAGCTCATCCTGCGCTACGCCGAGAACCAGCCCGAGGATTATCCCACCACTCAGGCCGCTCTGGCCTTCGCCGACCTCGTGGCCGAGCGGACGGAGGGGAGGGTCAAAGTCGTGGTCTACAGCGGCGGGGAGCTGGGGGCCGAACAGAGCGTCATCGAGCAGATGCAGTACGGCGGCATCGACTTTGCCCGTGTCTCCCTGAGCCAGCTGTCCGAGTATCAGCCGGCCCTGAGCGTATTGCAGCTGCCTTTTCTCTATACCGACGCGCCCCAGATGTGGCGGGTGCTGGACGGTGAGATCGGCGATGAATTCCTCTCCGGCCTCGGCGCGATTGACCTCGTGGGCCTGTCATGGTTCGACGCCGGCGTCCGCAGCTTCTACACCCGCGAAAAGGTGGAGACGCTGGCGGACCTCGCGGGGCTGACGCTCCGGGTGCAGGAGTCGGACATGATGAGCGAGATGATACTGGACCTCGGCGCAAAGCCGGCGCAGGTGGTCTACAGCCGGGTCTATGCGGCCCTGCACAACGCCGAGATAGACGGCGCGGAAAACAACTGGCCCAGCTATGAGGCCATGGGCCACTATGAGGTGGCCCCCTATTTCTTAAAGGATGAGCACACCCGTGTGCCGGAGCTGCAGCTGGCCAGCGAGGCCGCGATGGAAAAGCTGGCAGAGCTGGACGAACGCTTCCCGGACATCATCCGCGCCTGCGGAAAGGAGAGCGCTCTGGCCGAACGCCGCCTCTGGGCGGAGCGGGAGGCCAGCGCCGAGAAGCATATGAGGGAATGGGGCGTGGAGGTGACGACCCTCTCCGCCGCCGAAAAAGCCCGCTTCCGGGCGGCAGTCGAGCCTGTGTACGCGGCTTTTGAGGAGCAGAGCCGCCTCATCCAGCGCATCCGCGAAGCCTGAAAAAGCGCAAGAGATATTACATTGTATTCATCTTGTTGGGCAGTGTGCTGAACAAACTGCACCGTGGCTTGTGAGAACTGCACAAAAGTGTTTCTCACATTTTTTTGAAAAACAGGACATTTTTCATAAGCCCTTGTTCTGACTAAAAAAATTTGCTAAAGTGTGTACAGTAAATGAACGGACGGTGTGCGACCCGTGCAGAGCGCACCGCCCTGAATGAGGAAAATCTAAGGAGGATTTTATCATGAAGAAGATTTCTCGTCGCAGCTTTCTGGCAGAAGCCGGTGTTTCCGCCGCTGCTCTGGCACTGACCGCCTGCGGTGGCTCCGGCAGCAGCACTGCTGCCTCTACCGCTTCCTCTGCTGCAGCTTCCACCGCTCCCGCTGGTGATGCCGCAGCTGCTGCTTCCGACCCGAAGGTGACTCTGGTCTACGCCGAGGTCAACCCGCTGGATACCATCGTCGGCCAGACCGGTTCTCACTTCAAGGAGAAGGTCGAGGAGCTGACCGGCGGCTCCGTCGTCGTCGATGTGCAGGCTTCCGGCGTTCTGGGCTCTGAGAACGATGTTCTGGACGCTATCCTCGGCGGCTCCACCTCCATCGACATCAGCCGTATCTCCGCTTTCGCACTGACCAGCTACGGCTGCAACAAGTCCAAGCTGCTGTCCATCCCCTTCACTTTCGAGAACCGCGCACACTTCTGGAACTTCGCCAACAGCGAGCTGGCACCTGAGTTCCTGAACGAGCCCCAGGAGCTGGGTCTGCCCGTTCGTGGTATCTTCTACGGCGAGGAGGGCTTCCGTCACTTCTTCACTGTCAAGCCCGTTTCCGGCATCGCTGATTTCAAGGGCCTGAAGCTGCGCGTGTCCAACGACCCCGTCATGAACGGCATGGTCGAGGGCCTGGGCGCTAACCCCACCGTCGTCTCCTTCGGCGAGCTGTACAGCGCACTGCAGACCGGTGTTGTCGATGGTGCTGAGCAGCCCATCGCAAACTACAAGTCCAACGCCTTCCCCGAGGTCGCTAACAACCTGATCCTCGACGGCCATACTCTGGGCGCTGTGCAGGCTGTCATCACCGACAACGCCTGGAACAAGCTGACCGAGAACCAGCAGGCTGCCGTCATGGAGGCTGCTGCGGATACGCAGGCCTTCAACGCTGACCTGTCCGAGACCGCTGAGAACAAGGTCCTCGACGAGCTGAAGTCTTCCGGCTGCAACGTCATCGATGTCCCCGATAAGGCTCCCTGGCAGGAGGCTTGCGCTAAGGTCATCAGCGAGAACACCTCGGATCAGGCTGAGCTGTATCAGCAGCTGCTGGATATGAAGGCCTGATAAAAGCGCCTTTATCCTGAAGTAGTACATAGCCCGGCGGGGGACTACGGGATACGCCCGCAGACCCGCCGGGCTTTTTATAAGAGTATGGAGGAGATCCTATGCCGAAAATCTTTACCACTCTGGATAAGATCAAGCCGGCGTACGACGTCACCTACAAAGTGGTCCTGTTTATCTGCAAGCTGCTGCTGATCGCAGATATTCTCATCACCACCATGTCGGTCGTTGGTCGTTACGTCCCGTTCATCCCGGACCCCGCATGGTCTGAAGAAGTCGTTCTGACCTGCATGAGCTACATGGCCGTGCTGAGTGCTGCTCTGGCCATCCGCCGCGGCGCACACATCCGCATGACCGCATTTGACGTCTATCTGCCCAAGATCGCCGTCAAGGTGCTGGACATCCTCGCCGATCTGGCGGTCTGCATCCTCGGCCTCATCATGCTGGTTGTGGGCTGGAACTACGCCACCACCCTGGGCGGCCGCGGCTTCTATGTCTCGATGCCCTGGCTGAGCCGTTTCTGGATGTACTTCCCCGTGCCTCTGGCCGGTGTCGCCATGATCATCTTCGAGATCGAGGCACTGTACAACCACATCAAGAGCTTTTTTGTAAAGGAGGAGAACTAATATGACAGTCCAGACACTGGCAATCGTTGTCCTTCTTGTCAGCTTCTTCGTCATGATCTTCCTGCGTTTCCCCATCGCATACGCCGTTGGTCTGTCCAGCGTGCTCTGCATGATGGTGCAGGGTCAGGCACTGACCGATGTCTGCCGTCTGATGGTCAAGGGCATTTCGTCCTTCAGCCTGATGGCCGTCCCCTTCTTCATCACCATGGGCGTCCTCATGGGCAGCGGCGGCATCTCCGAAAAGCTGATCGCTCTGGCTGACGCCTGCGTCGGCTGGATGCGCGGCGGCATGGCAATGGTCAATATCGTTGCTTCCTACTTCTTCGGCGGCATTTCCGGTTCTGCTTCCGCAGATACCGCCTCCATCGGCTCCATCATGATCCCCATGATGGTCGATCAGGGCTACGACGCCGACTTCTCCACCGCTGTCACCATCACCTCCTCCTGCGAGGGCCTGCTGGTCCCCCCGAGCCACAACATGGTCATCTACGCCACCACCGCCGGCGGCATCTCCGTGGGCAGCCTGTTCCTGGCTGGCTACCTGCCCGGCGCTCTGCTGGCCATCGTCCTGATGATCGGCTCCTACATCATCTCTGTGAAAGAGAATTATCCCAAGGGTTCTCCCTTCACCATCAAAGGCTTCATCAAGCAGCTGGGTACCTCCATCTGGGCTCTGGCCGCAGTCGTCATCGTCGTGTTCGGCGTTGTCGGCGGTGTGTTCACCGCTACCGAGTCCGCTGCTATCGCAGTTATCTACTCTCTGCTGGTCTCCGTCTTTGTCTATAAGGGCTTGGACTGGAAGGGCGTGTGGCACGCTCTGGACGAGTGCGTCAACACTCTGTCCATCGTCCTGATCCTGATCGCTACCTCTGCCGTGTTCGGCAACTGCCTGACCATGCTGCATGTGCCTGATCTGGCTGCAAACGCCATCACCAGCGTCACCAGCAACCCCTACATCATCGCACTGCTCATCGACCTCATCATCCTGGTGCTGGGCATGATCATGGATATGGCTCCCATCATCCTGATCGCTACCCCCATCCTGCTGCCCATCGCCACCTCCATCGGCATCGACCCCATCCAGTTCGGTATCATCATGGTCCTGAACTGCGGCATCGGCCTGCTGACTCCCCCTGTCGGCGCGGTTCTGTTCATCGGCTCTGCCGTTGCGAAGCGCCCCATGGAGAAGGTCGTCAAGGCTACTCTCCCGTTCTATCTGTGCATGTTCATCGCTCTGCTGCTGCTGACCTTCGTGCCTGACATCAGCCTCGCGATCCCCAAGCTGCTGGGAGGCTACGTCAGCCCCATCACCAACCCGCTTGGCCCGGTGTTCATTCACTGATCAGCTCATTCTCCTCCGGATGACAGAATAAACGGAAAGCCCCCGCCTGCAAAGGCGGGGGCTTTCCGGCGTTATAGAAGTGTCTGAAGTGCCGGAGCACTGCATTTCATGAGCTTTTTCAGGGTCAGCTCCTGCTGAGAGATCTGATACAGCAGCCGTGCGGCCAGCTCTTCGGGCGGGGCGGAAAGCCCGGGCCGGAATGCGTGTACTGCCCGGGTAAAGGCGTGGACGCCCTCTTCTGTCTCAAGCACCACCAGCTGGGTATGCCCCCGCAGCAGGGCAAACAGCCCGACCTGGTATTCCCGGGTGTCCAGCAGAAGCTCCATCTCGTCGGCGGTGAGGACGAGGATGTCCGCGAAGGGGAGAAACTGCATCACCGTGTCCCGCAGGGTCTTTTCGCCGGGCCAGAGAGCCGGGCGGAGAGAGGGGACAAAGCAGACCGGCACACCGGCGGTGCGGGCGGTGTCCAGCGCGGCAAGATGGGTGTAGCGGCAGGGGCTGTCCACGAGACAGGCGCTGGAAAAGGCCAGCATTTCAGCATCTGCGGCCCAGTCAGCGCCCAGCTGTTCGGGTGCATAGAGCAGCTCTGAAGAACGGGTGCGGCAGCCTAGCTGTTCGCCGCCGCCGTCGAACAGCAGCGGCGTGGGGGCGCGGGAGGTGAAGCAGACCCGGCTGATGTCCACACCGGCAGTAGATAAAGCGTCTGCGATGCGGTGTCCGAAAGCATCCTCGCCAAGCTGCGTTAAAAGAGAGGCTCTGCCGCCCTGTGCGGCATAAGCCAGTGCCAGCGAGGCGGCGCTTCCACCCATGCGGGGAGAAAACGTCTCTGCCGACGCCAGCGGCGCGGTGCTGTTCAATTCCAGCCACGCTTCGCCCAGACAGTATAAAGTCTTGCCCGGCATGATGCACCCTCCCTTCTGCCTGTTTTCAAAAACAAACTACAGTATACACCCATCCGGGCGTTTGTGCAAATGGAGAGCTTGACAGCTTCGGTCGGATTGTGATAAACTGACGCAATATGGCAGTATATCTGAAATTTGAATGATAAAAATGTGACATTTGACGAGGAGAACATGAGCCTTACCAAACAGTATTTCAAATACGTCAGCCAGAACATCTTCGGCCTGCTGGGGACATCCTGCTACATCCTGGCCGATACCTATTTCATCTCGCAGGCGGCAGGCACCAGCGGTGTGGCTCTGCTGAACCTCTGTCTGCCCATCTACAACTTCATCTTCGCCATCGGCTCCATGCTGGGCCTCGGCGCGGCCACCCGCTACGCCATCCTCCGGGCGCAGGGCGACGAGCGGTCGGAGCGCTATTTCTCCAACGCCCTGCTTTGGGCGCTGGTGTTCGCCCTGCCCTTCATGCTGGCGGGCATCTTCTGCCCCGAGGTGCTGCTGCGGTTCATGGGCGGCGACGCGGAGATCGTTGCACTGGGCGTGGGGTACGCCCGCATCTTCCTGCTGTTCACGCCCTTCTTCATGTGCAACTACATCGTCTCGGCCTTTGTCCGGAACGACGGCGACCCCTCACTGGCCATGGTGGCGACCCTCTGCGGAAGCCTCTTCAACGTGGTGTTCGATTACATCTTCATGTTCCCCATGGGCCTCGGCCTGCCCGGCGCGGCGCTGGCGACGGCAGTCTCGCCGGTGTTGAGCATTGCGATCTGCAGCCGCCACTTCTTCAAAAAGAGCAGCACCGTCCGCCTTGTGCGGCAGCTGCCCTCGCCGAAGCTGCTGGCCCAGAGCTGCCAGCTGGGCGTCTCGGGCTTTGTGGGAGAGATGTCCTCCGGCGTGACCACCACCGTCTTCAACCTGCTGCTCCTGCGTCTGGCGGGCAATGTGGCCGTGGCGGCTTACGGCGTCGTGGCGAACTACGCGCTGGTGGCGACGGCTATCTTCAACGGCGTGGCCCAGGGCGCACAGCCGCTGGTCAGCAGGTGCTACGGCAAAAACGATGCCGCCGGTGCCCGCAAGCTCCTGCTGCTGGGCAGCGGAACAGCGCTTGCGCTGGCGGCGGCACTGTATGCAGTTCTGTTCGGGTTCACCGGGCCGATCGTCGCGGTCTTCAACAGTGAGAACTCGGCCCTCATGGCGCAGTATGCCTTCAGCGGGATGCGCATCTACTTCCTCGGCTATTTCTTCGCGGGCTTCAATATCGTGGCCGCCGGCTATCTGGGCGCGGTGGACCGCCCCGCAGAGGCTTCTGCGACGTCGCTTTCCCGCGGCATCGTGGCCATCGTGGCCTGCTCTCTGGTGCTGAGCGCCCTCTTCGGGATGAACGGAGTCTGGGCCGCGTTCCCGGCCTCTGAGGCCATCACGGCCTGCCTGACCCTCTTCCTGCTGAAGCGGAAAAAACGAACTGCTTAAATGAATAATTCCTGTTCCAACCGCTGCTGCTCGGGCGAAAGCTCGGGCAGTGCGCTCCGACCGGCCATCGCCCGCCACTGCGTGGGAGATTGGCCGGTCGTTTTTTTGAAGACGCGGCAGAGGTAGTTGGCCCCTGAGAAACCGCAGAGGCTGGCGATGACGTCCAGCGTGTACTCCCGGTGGAGCAGCAGACGCATGGCGGCTTCTATGCGGACGCTGGTGAGATACCGCCCCGGCGAGACGCCCAGGGCCGCCGTAAAGGCCCGGACGAGGTGGCTCTTGGAGACGCCCAGCCGCTCACTCAGCTCTTCCACGCCGTAGAGCCCGGCGTAGTTCCTGCGGATGTCCTCGATGGCGGCGGCCACCAGCGGGGGCAGGGCAGGGGCGGCGCTGTCGGCGTCTGAGAGCTCGCACAGCAGCGCGAAGGCCAGCTGACTGCGCACCCGCTCCGAGGCGTCCTGCTCTTCGGCAAGGCGCCCCATCAGCTCTGCCGCCGCCGGGCAGGTCTCGCCCCGGGCGAGGAAGGGCATCTCGGAAAGCCCTGCGAGGAACTGTTCCGCTGCCTGCCCGGTGAGCTGGACGCAGAGCAGATGGCACTCGTTTTCCGGCGCGAGGGTCAGCGGCCCCCGGCTCAGCACGAGATGGCCCGCTGCGGCATTCTGGGGCGGCAGCAACAGGGCAGAACCTGCCGGCATCAGTTCGAGATCGGACAGCGAGACGACACATTTTCCGCTGGAAACGAGGCAGACCCAGAGCCCTTCGCCCCGCAGGGTGAGGGGCTCTTCCGGCTGGGCATCCTCCACGATGCCGAGGGCGGCAGTCGTGCTGGGAGAGTAAATCAATATCTGACACCTCAAATCAATAAAATGCTATTTTATAACACAAAATAATCTGCTATTATAATAGCAATGAAACGGCTCATCGTCAAGCTGAGCCTTTGAGTGCAACAACATCAATGGAGGAAAAAAGCTTTATGGCTTCTATCAGCTGCCAGCATATCTACAAGATCTACCCCGGTGCTACGGCTCCTTCCGTCACCGATTTCAACCTGGAGATCCAGGACAAGGAATTCATCATCTTCGTCGGCCCCTCTGGCTGTGGTAAGTCCACCACCCTGCGCATGATCGCCGGTCTGGAGGAGATCTCCAAGGGCGAGATGTACATCGGCGGCCGCCTCATCAACGACGTTCCCCCGAAGGACCGCGACATCGCCATGGTCTTCCAGAGCTACGCTCTGTACCCCCACATGACCGTCTACAAGAACATCGCTTTCGGTCTGGAACTGCGCAAGACCCCGAAGGATGAGATCG
>ERZ827363.3751-NODE-3751-length-11216-cov-3.327032_pt1 | contig 11216 bp, 7 predicted proteins | sample MGYA00519776_ERZ827363 | MGnify/ENA primary metagenome ERZ827363 (study PRJEB31778, sample SAMEA3449288) | human gut metagenome | biome: human gut; feature: human-associated habitat; material: faeces | place: United Kingdom | collected 2010/2012 ...
GGAAGATGGAAGGGTAAAGAGTTCTTCTCTAATACTGCTAAGCAACTGTGCCGCGTTCCCTGTTGGAAGATCGGTCCGTCCAATGGTTTCGCGAAAAAGGGCATCACCGGATAGAACCAGGTGATCCTCAGGAAAGACGATGGAGACTCCTCCTGCAGAGTGGCCTGGTGTCTCCAGAACATAAAAGTGGAAATCAGCTATTTGGTAATCGGAGCGAATGTCATAAAGGAAGTCGGCCTCCTTGCATACAACATCTTCTAAATCCGCATGACGATCCAAACCAGATAAATTATCGACAGGAGAAGACAACCAACTGGCTTCTGCTGAATGGACATAAACAGGTGGGAAATGATAGGTCTGACGAACCTTTTCAAGACTCATAATGTGATCATAATGCGTATGGGTTAAAAGAATCGCTACGATTGGTTTTCCGATGCGATCTATTTGTTTTTGAATAGTCGCCCAGTCGCTACCTGGATCGACAAGAATGAGGGAGTGGTCATTTTCAAGGTAGTAGGTGTTTTCATAAGCTACAGGATTAACAGTACGATAGATTTTCATAAGGACTCCTTTCTAGAATAGTGTATCAAATTGCGAGGAAAATAACAGGATTAAAGTCAGCATGAAAGGAGAAAAAAATCTGCAGAGCTTGCTCAAACGTGATATAATTTTAAGTATTATGACAAGACAGAAACGGAAATATGCCATTGTGGATCTGGAAGCGACCAGTGCTGGAAGCAATGCTAAGATCATTCAGGTTGGGATTGTCATCATCGAAGATGGGAGGATTACGCAATCCTATGAGACGGATGTGAATCCCCATGAACGATTGGATGAGCATATCAAACAATTGACTGGCCTGACAGATGCTCGCTTACGGAAAGCACCAGAGTTTGCACAAGTGGCAAAAGAAATTTTTGAATTAATAGAAGATGCCGTCTTTGTGGCCCATAATGTCAAATTTGATGCGAATTTATTGGCAGAGGCCCTCTTTTGGGAAGGATTTGAGCTAACGACTCCTCGGATTGATACGGTTGAATTGTCTCAAATTTTCTATCCGACTTTAGAACGCTACAATTTAGGAGCGCTTGCGACTGAACTGGAAATTGAGTTGCACCATGCTCACTCCGCTCTAGCGGATGCTATGGCAACAGCCCAGCTGCTGTTGAAATTGAGAGAGAAAATTGCGAGCTTACCAAGAGGATTGATCGAAAAACTTCTTTCGATGGCAGATTGTTTGATTTATGAATCGCGACTCTTAATAGAAGATGCGCTTGAAGACAGTAGTCTTTTTTTACCAGCTCATTTAGTAGAAGTTCATGGTCTCTATCTGCGCAAGCCACAGCAGTTTTTAGAAAGTCGTCATTTGTCTGAACAGTTTGAACTCAATATGCAGCTGTTGGGAATGGAGGCTTATCCGGAGCAGAGAGAATTTGTTGCCTATATCGAGGATAGTTTGCAACAGCCACTTCCGAGTTTTATTGAAGCGCCAACGGGTATCGGGAAGACATACGCTTATCTATTAACGCTTTTGGCGAAAACCTCTAAGCGCATTCTTGTCAGTGTTCCCACTAAAATTCTTCAGGATCAAATTATGAAGAAAGAAGGAAAGACCATCCAGGATCTTTTCCAAATTCCCTTTCATAGCCTGAAAAGTCCCAAGGATTACATCCAACTCGATAAATTTTATGAGGCCTTACAGAGTGAGTCAGATAATGGGATGATTCGACGCTTTAAAATGCAACTGTTGGTTTGGCTGACCATGACTGAAACAGGAGAGTTCAGTGAAATTGGCCAACTCTATCGTCATGTCCATTTTGTAGCTGACATTTGCCACGATGGTCAATTGTCGAAACGTTCACTATTTTATCAGGAAGATTTTTGGCGTCTCGGCCAGGAAAAAGTGAAAACCAGCCGAGTAATTCTGACCAATCATGCCTATCTGTTAACCCGTCTAGAAGATGATAAGAGTCTACTTCAAGAATCTGTTCTGGTAGTGGATGAAGCGCAAAAACTCTTCTTTGCTTTAGAACAATTTTCACAGAGAGAAGAAACCTTGCAATCTCTTCTTTTAAACTTGCAACACGCTATTGAAGAGGAAAAAGATCTGCTGCAACGGCGTTTGCTGGAAAGTATTCAATTTGAGTTAAATGCCTGCTCTAAGGAAGTTGTACAAGGAAAAACAGCGATCTTATCAGATCAAACAGTGGCAAAAATTCGACAGGATGTATCGGAATTAAAAAACGAATCTCTAGAGAATCTAAGAGAATTGTTTGATGAGCGCTACCAGATTTTTTGGATGGACAAGGAAGTGGTCGAAAGCCACCAGATTCTTCGTCTCCATGGAGGAGTTGAGGACTTGCTATCCTTTAAGGAGTTTGTGCCTGAAGAAGTTCCCGTGCTCTTTGTATCAGCGACGATCGCGATCAGTAAAAAGGTGCATTTACCTGCCCTTTTGGGATACCAAGAGCAGCAAATCTACCGGGTGCCAATAACAGTCAAACAACACCAGGAATTGTTGGTGCCGATAGATTTCCCAGATGTTGTTTCTTTATCTTCCGTGGAGTATGCAGGAGAGATTTGTCAGCTCATCGATGAACTCCTTCCTCTAAGAAAACCAATTTTTCTTTTGTTTACCTCAAAAGAATTGTTACTGGAGACGTCAAACGCATTGAAGTTTCCTCATTTGGCCCAGTATCGAAATGGCGATGCAGCTAATATTAAGCGACGATTTGACCGAGGAGAAAGCTCCATTTTATTGGGAACAGGAAGCTTCTGGGAGGGAGTCGATTTCTCCCAACAAAAAGAAGTGATTCAAATCATCACGCGCCTTCCTTTTGACAATCCTAAAGATTATATGGTTCAAAAGCTGAATACCCAACTCAGAGAACAGGGGAAAAATCCCTTTTACGACTATAGTCTTCCAGTCGCGATTTTAAGGCTCAAACAGGCTATTGGGAGAACCAGCCGTTTTCAAGATCAGGAATCTCTGGTCCTCTTATTGGATCAGCGGGTGGTAACCAAGCGATATGGAAAACAAATTTTGGATGGTTTGCAACAAGTGTTGCCCCTTCACACGACAGTGAGAGAGCGGCTTGTTGAGCAAGCAGCTGACTTTTTTGAAAGGAATTGAGAAAATGAAAAATAAAGGATTTGGACTTGCAATTGCATTTGTACTGGCACTTTGTGCTATGTTGTTGGGAACTTTCTTTCCCATTATTGGCTCCAGTGTTTTTGCCTTAATTTTAGGAATTGTCCTTAATGAATTTGTGGATTTGCCGGAGAATTCACGACCAGGCTTGAACTGGTCCGGTAAGAAATTGTTGCAGTATTCGATTATCTTCATGGGATTTAGTTTGCCCATTGCGACAGTTGCCTCTACAGGTTTGTCTTCTTTAAAGATTAGTCTGCCAACGATAACCGTTGCCTTTCTTGCAGCTATTATTTTTGGGAGAGTCTTCCACCTGAAATCTCATCTACGGACCTTAATTGGGTTTGGTACAGCTATTTGTGGTGGATCTGCTATTGCAGCAGCAGCGCCGATCATTGAAGCAGACGAAGAGGAAATTGCCCTATCTATGTCAACTATCTTCTTCTTCAACATTTTGGCTGTCTTTATCTTTCCAGTATTAGGGCATTTATGGCATATGTCTAATTTTCAATTTGGCCTCTGGTCAGGAACAGCCATTAACGATACGTCATCTGTTGTAGCAGCAGCATTTTCTTACAGTAAAGCAGCGGGACAAATGGCTACAATTGTTAAGTTAACACGCGCCCTGATGATTGTACCAGTTTGTTTGGGCTTGATCGGTTTAAAATGGTATCGGAGTAAACAACAAGGAAGAAACAAAGGAATGTTAAAGAAAATTATTCCTTGGTTTATTATCTGGTTTATTGTGGCTTCCATTCTTTCTTCTATTGGCCTGGTACCTAAAGTGGTCCTACCATACCTAAATGACCTTTCTCACCTCTTTATGGCCATGGCCTTGGTTGGAATCGGAAGCAAGGTTTCTTGGAAACAGTTCCGTGCAGCAGGAGCAGCCCCCCTTCTAGTAGGGTTGATTGCTTGGTTTTGTGTAGCAGGATCTAGCTTGATTCTACAGATGTTGTTCTATTAATTAATTTGATGATTCTCACAGAAAGGAACGTGAATGAAGAAAAATCATTTTTGGACGATCCACCTGGATTATTCGATCATTGGAATTGTCTTCACCCTACTTATGATAGGGATCTTATCCGTTTATGTGGCAGTTTCTCATGATTATCCCCAAATGGTGTGGCCTTTTTTGGGGCAGCAATTAGCCTGGATTGGTGTGGGATGTGTCATTTGCCTGATTGTGACGATTTTTAGCACGAAATTTCTTTGGAAAATCACTCCCTTTCTTTACCTACTAGGCTTGGCCTTGATGGTTCTTCCTCTTGTTTTTTATAATCCAAACTTGGTGGCTTCAACAGGTGCAAAAAACTGGGTAGCTTATGGAAACATCACCTTATTTCAGCCTTCAGAATTTATGAAGATTCCCTTCATCCTGATGCTGTCACGTTCTATTGTTCGATTTTTACAAAGAAATAAGGGGCGTGAGCGATTGTTACGACAAGATTGGTTTTTAATTCTAGAGTTGACCATCTATACAATTCCGGTCTTTGCCTTATTGGCCCTCCAGCAGGACTTGGGAACGGCCTTAGTATTCTTGGCCATCTTTGCGGGCTTAGTGCTCGTTTCAGGAGTTTCTTGGAAAATAATCTTGCCGGTCATCTTGCTTCTAGCAGGTGGGTTAGCAGGCTTTCTCTTTCTCTTTCTATCAGAAGGGGGTCGGGCTTTTCTGCACCAGCAAGTAGGGATGCCAACCTACCAAATGAACCGTATTTTAGCCTGGTTAAATCCTTTTGACTATGCACAAACAACCACCTACCAGCAGGCGCAAGGACAGCTAGCCATTGCCAGTGGTGGCCTCTTTGGTCAAGGATTTAATGTCTCTAATTTATTGGTTCCCGTAAGGGAAAGTGATATGATTTTTACAGTAGTAGCAGAAGACTTTGGCTTTGTTGGAGCTCTTGTGCTGTTGATTTTATATGTGTCCCTGATTTACCGTATTTTAAAAATCACCCTCCAGTCCAACAACCAATTTTATACCTATATTTCTATTGGATTTATTATGATGCTGGTCTTTCATATTTTTGAAAATGTCGGAGCGGTAACGGGCCTTCTCCCCTTGACGGGGATTCCTCTCCCCTTTATCTCACAAGGAGGTTCCTCTATTATTAGTAATCTGATTGGTATTGGTCTAGTACTCTCAATATATAATCATAGTAGTAAAAAGAAAGGACCAGAAGAAGAGGTTCCAATCCGTAAAAAAGTAGTCCTTAAAAAGGCGCAATAGTTAGAAAGAAGGAATGAAAATGAAAAAAGTAGCAACGATTTTAGCAAACGGTTTTGAAGAAATTGAAGCCTTGACCATTGTCGATGTTTTGAGACGTGCTGGGATTGACTGCGACCTCATTGGCATGGAAGAAACAGTCACAGGTTCTCACCAAATTACAGTGGAAGTAGATCGCCTTTGGAATGGAGATCTTTCAGATTATGATGGAATCTTCTTACCAGGTGGGATGCCAGGAGCAGCGAATTTGAGGGATAATGCAGAATTGATCACAGCTCTTCAGGAAGAAAGTGGCAAAGGAAAAACCATCTCTGCAATTTGTGCCGCTCCCATTGTTTTGGCGCGTGCCGGCCTCTTAAAAGATAAACACTATACCTGTTACGATGGTTTTGAAGAAGAGATTCAAGATGGGCACTATCAGAAAGAAACAGTGGTGAAAGACGGGAATCTCTTGACCAGTCGTGGTCCTTCAACTGCGCTTGCCTTGGCTTATGCCTTGGTAGAGGAATTTGGAGGAGATGCCCAAAGCCTTCGTCAAGGAATGCTCTATCAAGATGTCTTTGGAGATGCTTAAAAGAGCTCTTTTGGACACCATATTTTCTGGTGAAAGTTTACATTCTATGACGGGAAATGACTTCTCTATGATTTAAAATGAAATGACCGTAAAAAATGGCTAAAATCCCCCCTAAATGAGGGTTTTAGCTTATTTTTTTTGTCCATTTGTGGTATAATATTGACTATGAATTATCATGATTTTATATGGGATCTTGGTGGGACGCTATTGGATAATTACGAAACGTCCACAAATGCCTTTGTAGCGACATTGAAGGACTTTCACATCCAAGCCGATCATGATTCTGTTTATGCAGCATTAAAAATCTCAACACAGGATGCAATTCAAACCTTTGCACCTCATATTTCCAATTTTCGTACGGAATACAAGAAAAAAGAAGCCTTGGGCTTGCAAGAGCCGGTCTTATTTGAGGGAGCAAAAGAGTTACTAGAAGAGATCCAAGCACATGGAGGACGCCATTTTTTGGTATCTCATCGGGATCGCCAAGTTTTGACCCTTATTGAACAGACAGGCATTGCACCCTACTTTACGGAGATTGTAACAGCAGACGAGGGCTTTCCTCGCAAGCCAGATCCAACCTCGATGCTCTATTTGAAAGAAAAATATAGTATTCAAGATGGTCTGGTCATTGGAGATCGTCCGATCGATATAGAAGCTGGGAAGACGGCAGGGCTGACAACATATTTATTTGATACCATGCCCCACTTACACCAGTTTATATTTGAATAGAAAAGGGAAATTATGACAGAGGATAAACAGCAAGAAATTCAAGCGCAAGAATATGATGCCAGTCAGATTCAGGTCTTGGAAGGACTAGAAGCCGTTCGCATGCGTCCGGGGATGTATATTGGATCTACCTCAAAAGAAGGTCTTCATCATCTGGTCTGGGAAATCGTAGATAACTCGATTGACGAAGCCTTAGCTGGTTTTGCTAGCCATATTGAAGTTTTCATTGAAGCAGATAATTCGATCACGGTTGTCGATGATGGTCGTGGGATCCCAGTGGATATCCAAGAAAAGACGGGTCGACCTGCCGTTGAAACTGTCTTTACCGTGCTCCACGCGGGAGGAAAATTCGGCGGAGGTGGCTACAAGGTTTCTGGTGGTCTTCACGGGGTAGGGTCATCCGTTGTGAATGCCCTCTCCACATCCCTCGATGTTCGCGTCTATAAAAATGGCAGTATCCATTACCAAGAGTATCGACGTGGACACGTTGTGGATGATTTGAAAGTCATCGGTGAGACAGATCGGACAGGGACAACTGTTCACTTTATTCCAGATCCAGAAATCTTCACGGAAACGACTGAGTATGATTTTGAAAAATTAAACAAACGGATTCAAGAATTAGCCTTTTTGAATCGTGGTTTGCGTATTTCTTTGACGGATAAGCGCGAAGGTTTAGAGCAGGAAAAGCATTACCACTACGAAGGTGGGATCTCTAGTTACGTCGAATACATCAATGAAAACAAAGATGTCATCTTTGAAAAACCAATCTACACAGATGGTGAAATGGATGATATTACAGTTGAAGTAGCTATGCAATATACCACAGGCTACCATGAGACGGTCATGAGTTTTGCGAATAACATTCATACCCATGAAGGTGGGACTCATGAACAGGGCTTCCGTACAGCTCTCACTCGTGTGATCAATGATTATGCTAAGAAAAATAAACTCTTAAAAGAAAACGAAGACAATTTAACAGGTGAGGATGTTCGGGAAGGTTTAACAGCAGTTATCTCAGTTAAACATCCAAACCCACAGTTTGAAGGACAAACCAAGACAAAGCTTGGAAATTCAGAAGTTGTAAAAATTACCAATCGACTCTTTAGTGATGCCTTTTCTGATTTCCTTTTGGAAAATCCACAAATCGCTAAGAAAATCGTTGAAAAAGGGATTTTAGCAGCTAAAGCTCGGGTAGCAGCTAAGCGAGCGCGTGAGGTGACCCGTAAGAAATCGGGACTTGAGATCTCTAACCTGCCTGGTAAATTGGCAGACTGTTCTTCAAACAACCCACAAGAAACAGAACTCTTCATCGTCGAAGGGGATTCGGCTGGAGGATCTGCTAAATCAGGTCGGAATCGTAAATTTCAGGCAATTCTTCCAATCCGTGGTAAAATTTTGAACGTTGAAAAAGCAAGTATGGACAAGATTCTTGCCAATGAAGAGATCCGTAGTTTATTTACTGCTATGGGAACTGGATTTGGTGCAGAATTTGATGTTACAAAAGCGCGTTATCAAAAATTAGTGATCATGACCGATGCCGATGTCGATGGCGCTCATATCCGAACCCTTCTATTGACCTTGATCTATCGCTATATGAAACCAGTCTTGGAAGCGGGATATGTTTATATTGCGCAACCACCAATCTATGGGGTCAAAGTCGGTAGTGAGATCAAAGAATATATCCAACCTGGTGCGAACCAAGAAGCAGAATTAGCTGCAGCTTTGGAACGTTATTCAGAAGGTCGCTCAAAACCAACCATCCAACGCTATAAAGGTCTTGGAGAAATGGATGATCACCAATTATGGGAAACAACCATGAATCCAGAACACCGCTTGATGGCACGAGTATCAGTAGACGATGCTGCGGAAGCAGATAAGATCTTTGATATGTTGATGGGGGACCGCGTGGAACCACGTCGTGAATTTATCGAAGAAAACGCTGAATATAGTACACTCGATGTATAAAATTCACCGAACGCTTCCCATTAATGGATATTTTATGGTATAATTACTAGGATTACGTTCAAGTAATACGATGAAGGAGTTTTTATATGTCTAGTGGACTAATTGTTCTCATCTTTATTGTCGCCCTTATCTTGATTGTAGGATATGTGGTTGCAGTCATTTTGAGAAAACGAAATGAAGCCTTACTGGCAGCACTGGAAGAACGAAAAGAAAAGTTATACAACCTTCCGGTCAACGATGAAGTAGAGGCCGTAAAAAACATGCATTTGATTGGTCAAAGTCAAATTGCATTTCGTGAATGGAATCAAAAATGGGTAGATTTATCCTTAAATTCATTTGCTGATATTGAAAACAATCTGTTTGAAGCGGAAGGCTATAACAATTCTTTCCGTTTCATGAAGGCCAAACAAGCCATTGACAATATCGAAAGTCAGATCCAATTGATTGACGAAGATATCAAGGCGATTCGGAAAGCCCTTTCTGATCTGGAAGAGCAGGAACAAAAGAATAGCGGTCGTGTGGTTCATGCCTTGGATATGTTTGAAGAACTTCAAAAAGAAGTCACTTCAGACCCAGATCGTTATGGCAGTGCGCTTCCTGAAATTGAAAAACAAATTGGAAATATTCAATCTGAGTTCTCACAATTTGTAACCTTGAATTCTTCAGGTGACCCTGTTGAAGCGGCTGAAATCCTTGATACAGCTGAAAATCATATTGTAGCCTTAAAACAAATTGTTGAGCGAGTGCCAGAAATTGTCACTGCCCTTCAAGCAAAACTTCCAGACCAATTAGAGGATTTGGAAAGTGGCTACCGCAAGCTTTTGGAATCTGGCTACCACTTCACTGAAACAGATATTGAATCTCGTTTCCAACAGTTGCATGCTTCCTTGAAGAACAATATGGCAAATGTATCCGCCCTTGAATTGGACAATGCCATTTACGAAAATGAACAAATTCAAGAAGAAATCGATGCTTTGTATCACATCTTTACCCGTGAAATTGAATCACAAAAAGTTGTGAAGAAGTTAGTGAAACAACTACCTGGTTATTTGAAACATGCTAAAGATAACAATGGCAAGCTTGCGGCAGAAGTGGAACGTCTCGGTAAAACATTCGTCTTGAATGAAAGCTTCAGCCAACAGTTAAAAGAGTTGGAAGCTGAGCTATCTTCACAAGAAAATGTGGTAGAAGATGCCTTGAAAGATTCATCTGAAACACAAAAGGCCTATTCTATCGTAGAAGAAGAGTTAGAAGCTATCGAAGCTCGCTTGAAAGAAATCGAAGATGAGCAAATTGGCTTAAGTGATTCCCTTTCAAAAATTGAAAAAGACGATGCCAATGCTCGCCAAAAAGTCAACATCTATGCCAACCGTTTGCATGCCATTAAACGCTATATGGACAAACGAAACTTGCCAGGAATTCCTCAAGAATTCTTAGAAATTTTCTTCACTGCAAGTAACAATACAGAAGCTTTGATGGATGAGTTGGAAGGGGATAAAATCAACATCGAATCAACCAATCGTTTGTTAGATATTTTGACCAATGATATGAATGAATTGGAAGAAGCGACTTATCGAATTGTACAAAATGCTACTTTAACGGAGCAGTTGTTGCAATATTCAAATCGCTATCGTTCATTTGATGATCATGTTCAAGCAGCTTTTGATGAGTCACTTTATATTTTCGAAAGAGAATATGACTATGCGGCTTCCTTCAAAGTCATCTCAGATGCTTTGGAGATGGTAGAAGCTGGAGTGACCGATCGCTTTGTTACTTCGTATGAAAAAACTCGGGAGCAAATTCGCTTCTAATAACAAAAAAACGACTTCTTAGGAGGTCGTTTTTTTATCTTCAAATGATCATTGAAACTTGAAATTTAAACCCTATTTTTGTATAGTAAGGGAGAAATAAGAAAGGAAAGCGATGAAAGAAGTAACCGGTCTCCTCGTTATGGATGTAGATGGAACCTTGATCCGACAGGAAGGGATTGATCTACTAGCTCAAGAAGCTGGCGTGGGAGAAAAAGTGGCAGAGATTACAGCCCAAGCAATGAATGGGGAGCTGGATTTTGCAGCATCTTTAGAGGCGCGTGTTGCTTTATTGAAGGGATTAGAGACCTCTATCTTTCCGAAAATTTTGGAGCAGATGGAAGTCACACCGGGTGCTGAAAGCTTAATCACGGAACTGCATCAAAGAGGTTACAAGGTTGGCCTTGTTTCCGGGGGATTTCATGAAGTCATTGATCCCATCGCAAGGTCTTTAGGAATTGATCTTGTCCGAGCCAACCGTTTGCAGACTTCTGATGGCCGTTTGACAGGAGAAGTCCTCGGTGAGATTGTGACTCCTGAAATGAAAAAAGAGTCCCTCCTGACCTGGGCGAAAGAAAATCATGTCCCACGAAGTCAGACGATTGCGATGGGAGATGGAGCCAATGATCTTCCGATGATTGAAACAGCCGGTATCGGGATTGCCTTTATGGCCAAGCCAATCGTCGCTGAGCGAGCCCCATATCGTATCGAGAAGAGGGATTTAAGCCTTGTTCTTGAAATTTTAGACCAGCATAGAAAGGAAAC
>ERZ827363.3755-NODE-3755-length-11211-cov-5.297598_pt1 | contig 11211 bp, 7 predicted proteins | sample MGYA00519776_ERZ827363 | MGnify/ENA primary metagenome ERZ827363 (study PRJEB31778, sample SAMEA3449288) | human gut metagenome | biome: human gut; feature: human-associated habitat; material: faeces | place: United Kingdom | collected 2010/2012 ...
CTCAGTTCAAAACTGCTATGTCCTTATGAAAATATGACTGTTTTGGCACATCTTAGCTGAATTAAATAGGAACCTTGCTCAGAAAATGCCTTGTCCGCTTGACTTAAAGAAGTAACCAACGGAAATATTCATCCATAAGGCCGCAGGTTGGGAAAAACTTTTGAATGGAAATTTGATCTGAGTCGCTTTTACACTTAAAACTATTATCTTGTTGGTATCTTAAAATGGCCTGTGCAACGGCGTTTCCCTTAGCCGCTTTTTGTAATTCTGATAGTAATGTCTCTGTGCTTTTGCTTGAAAAAGAAAAAGCATAAGGAATCAAGCGTTTGAGATGTACTAAAATACATTTATACTCAATTTGAAAATTATTGGAATATCCACATGCAATACTTGATAATGTATGCTCAAGTTCCGCTTTTGATATTCCCATTCTGTTATCAACAGTAATTTTGGCTTCAAACGATATATCCTCTCCGGGAAAATCAATTTGCTCCCATTGCCAAATTAAATACCAACAAAAGAAGCAATACCGAATGGCAACATCATCAGTCGGATTGTGATCCCAAATCCCTTTATAGCAATTTAGGGCAGCAAGCCATTGTTCATTGTGTTCATAATCTAATATTGCCTTTAAGTCTGTGACTTGCATAATGATACCACCTTAATATTACAAATGGATTATTCTTATCTTTTAGGCCATGCATCTGAGATTTTTGCAGCTCCTCCACTTGCTGGATAAAAGATTTTGACACAAATTTCTACACCTTTATCAGCAAAGTTTTTGATCGAAGATCAATCTGTACAGATTGTTTTGATCCCTCCGGCAAATGCATCAACCGTTGTTCGTATTGTTTTAAATATGGGGACACATCGTTTGATATGTCCCCATAAAGCGTTGATTAGGATGTCTTTATTCAACGGTTCTTTTCGGGCAAGCAGAAATCTACTGCCGTGTTTTCTGCAGCAGATATAGTGATAAGGCGAGTATTTGAGAGCAGAAATACTCCTGGAGAAACATAATACCCATCTACCTTTTTACAATATCTTGAAAACACTTTTCGAACATCTGCCATCATTTGCTTGGAAACATTGTCTGAGCAAATTGTCGAAACTTCACCTTTCAGCAACAAGTTTTCGAATCGATGTCCACCGAGTGCCCAGACAATAGATGGCGTATTCAGTTCCTGAGATACAACAATTCTACTGCCTTCATCAGTAGGAATGATTTTGGGGCACAACGCCTGTGTGCGATTCAACACCAAAAACATATCTCCTCTACATTGCGCCGATCGTGCGTAGCCAAGATGGGGGTATTCAAGCAAGGAATCATACATTCTCGCATTCGGATACTCACTTTCAGAGAAGTTTTTGTACTCAATATATTGGAATTGAGTGTTTGCATCAACTTGTTTAACTATCTCTCTTAAATCGTCACTTGTTGTAAAATACGAAAACTGTGCTGCCATAACTTTACTCCTAATCAGTCAAAGCCTCTAAGAAGCTCAGGAAGATTTCCAAGTCCAGCTCCTTTAGGAATGAGAACAATTGATGAATCGCTACCAATCTTCTGGTTAATCAAATCTACACTCAAAGGGACGCAGTTCGATTTGAACCGCATCCCTCTGAGTTTATAATGTCCTTTATACCTTTTACATGCTTCTTGATTTCGGTTTTGCCAGCCTACCCCATCAATTACACGAGGCATGAAACAGCAAAAGTAGACTCTTCCATTGCGAGAAATGGCACTTTATTCTGATGAATGCTAATCGCCTATTGAAACCAATCCTGTGTTAGTGGATATTGCTTTTTGAGCAATATCCACTAAGTCTCTAAACAAGGCCACATTTTTTTAAAACCAACTCCAGTATTTGGAGCCTTGAGAGACAATCAATCGATCAATCCACTTCTGGAATCCACCTTTAATGTAAGCCCAATTCTCAACTCGTTCTTCTTGATCACCGTACAAAATGTAATTGGTATTGTTTTGTTCATAGCGATTCAAATCAAAAAGCAGAATGTCACAATCTCCCAAACATGTCACAAAAGGAAGCCATTCCGGTTTGAGGTCGTAACCCCATGTAGTAACTTTCGACTGTATTTCAGAGAGCTCGGCCAAGCTAAGAATATGGAATCCCCACTGGCCGTAATCCAAGTCTTTGAAGAAATTGGCACCGTTAGAAATCTTCAAGAATTCCTTGAATTCTGCAGGTAGTTGGTGATGGAGAACCGTCTCAAATTCAGCAATCTCTTTGTCTGTTGCTGCAGGATTCCATTCGAAGCCTACAGTTGACAAGAACCCCTTTTCGTTTTGAACAAGCAATTTGTCATTTGATAACCTTGCTTTAAGAGACTCAATCGGTTTCATGAATACCTCCTAAAAATCAATATCCCTTCCACCAAGGATTAAACTGGGTTTGATGATCGGGGCGTAATACAGGAACAAGATTGCCTTAACAAATTTCGAAGAAGAGGGCATGGCAAAGCCGCGCCCTCTTCTTCGCTATGAGGGGATTCTCTGATTGACCGCCGCTATCCCCAGTGGTGGCGTTTTACGCTTACGAGTCCGCGCCTAGAATATGCTTGGAGATGCCTGCAACATATTATATGTTTCTTTCTGGAGTAACTGCTTTAGCGAAATGCCCATAGCATCTGAATGGTACGCTATGAACACATCAAGATGATCCGATGGTGAGATAATTACTTGAGAGCGTGGAAATACAATCTGTATAAAACTATTGTACCGCAAACATGATTTCACAAAGATAGAAACCAATTTACTGCATTTCTTTCCGACAATGGCTTTGTTGATATTGGATATATTGTTATGTTCCAAAGCAATGTGTAAATCGGGCATTACCGAGTCATTTGCAGTCCAGCAATCATCGTACCGTACTATATAGCACTGATCATCTGGAATCGAATCAATAATGCAGGCAATAAAAGCCGACAGCTTATTCTCATATTTGCTGTATGCAGATAGAGTACAATAGCCTTCAACCACATCACAGAATCTCGGAATATCTGATTGCTTGAAGGATACCACCAAATTCACACCTTCAACAACATCCAATGCATCGAAGTCATAGAATGTTAACTTTGAAATCAAGTTTCTGTATTCTTCCTCGCCTACCGGAGAAAAAGCGTTTTTACTTGTTTTTGTTTTTGGGACCACCCGGCCAGATTTTTCGTCCATCGAAATCTACTTCCTTAACCTTTTTTCCTTTCGGATCAGAAACATCCCAGTGATCTTTATGTAGCTGATCCTTTTTCCATATATTTCCTTTTTTGTCTTTGTATCCTTGCCCATTTTTAAGTTTAGTGAAATCTTCCGGATTACTCTCCGGTGTCTTTTCACCGTCAGATGCTCCGCTCTTTTGGGACTTTTCTTTTTTGTTGTCCTTGCCCTGCTTTTTGTCGCATCCCGCCTTTTCAAAGTAAACTTTTGCAGCTTCGACAAGTTCAGTGCGAGTGGAATTTACCCATTGCCGTGTAACAGAAACAATATTACCTGTAAACGTAATACCATCAACAATAACGCTGGTTATATCATTCGCCAGCTTTCTACCAGCAGGACTGTTCATCCAAGCAACTAATTCAGCATATGTTAATACAACCAGTGTACCTGCTGCATAAATCAAAATGTCATCAGCGATCACGATTTTTCCTGTAATATCAACTAATGTTGTAGGATTATCGAAGGTATAAAGATAGTATGCAAGTTGTGCTGAATTCGGGACATATTTTTCAATTTCATATCGGCTCGCATCCAGAATTGGGTCAACCGCATCAAACCGCTTGTTCTCCGCATCGTACATTCTCGCCTTTGCGTAGAACTGGTTCAGCACATCGTCATACTCATGCGTTGCGTAGGTAATCTCCGGCAGCAGTCTGCGGAAGCCGCCGTCCACGGTGATGTCTGTGTACCGGCGCACCTCGCCCCAATCGGTGTAGTCTGCCCGTGCGGTCACACGGCCATACTGATCGGAGAGATTCACCACGCTGCCAAGGCGGTCGGTGTGGACGTAGGCCATATTGACGCATTTCTTGATGCTCTGCCCCCACCAGTTGCTGCCTTCGCCAATCGTCATGACCTGCAGCTTGTCCAAACCATAGGTGTAGAAGAAGTCATAGCCGTCCTGCTCGGACTTCATCAGCACCCGCTGGTCGATGTCCAGTCTGGTATAGTCAATGACATAATCCGTCTTGACCACTTCCGGCTTTTCGATGCCGGTCTCCACGCTGGGCGTCTGGCAGTGGAAGTCCGTATAGCCGTGGGTATTATCCTTCAGGATCAGCTCCGTGCCGACCCGCACGCCAAGACCGTTGAAGGTGTATGCGCTGACCTCGCCGGCCTTGTTGGTGCCCTGCACCATGCGGTTCGTCTCGTCATAGAGATAAGTTGCAATGGTGATATTCTTGGGTCCGGTGGTGGTAGGCGAACAAATCTCTTCTTCCTTCACCAGATTGCCGCGCTTATCGTAGGTATAGCCGTAGTCATAGATGCGGGTGATCTTCTGCTCATAGCCGCACACATGCTTGCTCACCATCTGGTTGAGGTCGTTGTACTGGTAGGTATCCTCTTCGCCCTTGGTGGGACCGCTCTGCTTCAGCAGGTTGCCCAGCGTATCGTAGGTGTAGGCATAGGCGAGGGTATCGTAGGGATAGACCTCCAGCCTGCGGGTGCTGCCGGTGAGCCGGTTCAGCGCATCATAGGTAAAGGCCGTGCGGCTCTTGAGATTTTCCGTAGCGTCGCTGTCCCGCTGGAACTCCGTCAGCACATTGCCCTCGGCGTCGTAGGTGTACTCATACTTGACCTTGGGCGTCTTGTTGTAGAGCTGGAAGGGATCGGTGTCCACCGTCTTGAGGAGGTTGCCCTCCGCGTCATAGGTATACTGCTCGATCCAGCCGTTGGGATAGGTCAGCTTGACAGGGCGGTTGGCAGCATCGTAGACATAGGCGTAGGTGCCGTCATCCGCGTCAATGACGCTGGTGAGGTTATACACCGCATCGTAGAAGCTGCGGGTCTTGCTGCCGTCCGGATAGGTAATGCCGGTCTGATTGCCCACGGCGTCATAGGTGTAGGAAACCGTGTTGCCTTTGTGGTCGGTCATCTTCTGGAGGCGGCCCAGCAGGTCCAACTCGAAGGTGTTGGTGCCGGTCCAGTCATCCATCTGCACCAGTTCGCCGACCTTGTTATACTGGTAGGAGACCTCCTTTGCCCCATTGTAATTGATTTTCTTCACCAAATCAAGGGCGGTGTAGGAATACCGGGTCACATAACCGTCCGCGTCGGTCTTGGAGACCAGATTGCCGTTGCCGTCGTAGACATAAACGGTACTGTCGCCAAGCGCGTTGATCTCCTTCGTGACCAGATTCCGACCATCGTACTCATACAGCGTGATCTCGTGGGAGTCCACGCCATTGAGGGCATCCACACGGTGGAGGTCGGTGGAAATGAGCTGGTCATTCTTATTGTAGGTAAATACGGACTCCGTGCCCAGTGCATCGATGGTCTTTACAATGTTTCCATTGCCATCATAGACATACCGGGTGGCATTGCCGTTGCGGTCCTTGACCTGCACGATGCGGTCTGTGGCATCATAGGTGAAGAACTGCGTATTGCCACGGCGGTCTTTCACACTGGTAACCCGATTCAGGGCGTCATAGGTATAGGTCACGGTGCCGGCAGCATCCGTCATGGAGGTGAGGTTGCCATTGGCATCGTAGGCATAGCTGGTCACAACGCCCTTGGCATTGGTCTCGCTCTTGACATTGCCTGCCAGGTCATAGGTGAATGTGGTCGCATTGCCCTTGGCATCGGTAACCTTGATGACCCGATCCCTGCTGTCGTACTCAAAGCCGGTAACATTACCCAGGGCATCCGTCATGGAGATCAGGCGGCCATCCGCATCATAGGCATAGGCGGTTTCCGCACCCTCTTCATTCACGGACTTTACCATACGGCCATCTGCATCATAGGTATTGTACGCGGTATTGCCTTCGGCGTTGGTGCTGGAGACTGCGCGGTTCAATCCATCGTAGGTATAGCGGGTGGTATTGCCGTTGCCGTCAGTAGAGGCAACCGTATTTCCCTCGTTGTCATACCGGAAGGAGAAGGTATAGCCCTCCGCGTTGGTATAACTGGTAAGACGGTCCAGCGCATCATAAACATAAGTAGTGGCATTGCTTTCGGCATCGACAGCCTTGACAATGTTCCCGTTATGATCGTATTCCGCGCGGGTTACGCCGCCATTGGCGTCCGTAACGGCAACAGCGCGGCCGAGCGCATCATAGGTGTAGCCGGTCGTATTGCCGTTGGCGTCTGTAACCGAGGTCATATTTCCCGTTTCGTCGTAGCGATAGGTTGTGCTCCCGCCCAGAGCATCGGTAACAGAAGTCACATTGCCGACAGCGTCATAGGCATATGCCGTTTTGCCGCCCATGGCATCCGTCATCTCAATCAGTCTGCCGTTGGCATCGTAGACATAGGAGATCACGCCGCCCAGTTCATCGGTGGCAGTCAAAACCTGACCGTTGGCATCATAGGTGTAGGCAACAAAGCCTCCATCCGCGTAGGTGATCTTTGTGGCGCGACCCAGCACATCATATTCGTAGCCGGTCACATGGCCCAGTGCATCCGCCGAGGATATCTGACGCCCCAGCGCGTCATAAGTGCTGGAAGTCTCCGCGCCCATGGCAGAGGTGGTCTTGGTCATCTGACCGTTAGCGTCATAGGTGTAGGAGGTCGTGCTGCCCTCAGCATCTTCCATGCGGATCAAACGGTTCTCCGCGTCGTAAGCATAGCGGGTGGTGTGGCCGTTGCGATCCGTAGCGGCAGTCAGGTTGCCGTTGGCATCGTATTCGCTGACGGTGCTCTTGCCGAGTGCATCGGTGATCTTTGTAAGGTTGCCGACGCCGTCATAGGTATATTGGGTGGTATTGCCGTTGGCATCCTTGACGGAGGCAGCACGTCCAACGCTGTTGTACTCGGTAGAACTGACGCCGCCGACAGGATCGGTGGTGGAAACCAGTTGACCGTTCCGATCATAAGCATAGCGCCAGGTATTGCCGCGGGCATCGGTCATGGAAACAATGCGGCCATCAGCATCGTAGGTATAGCGGGTGACCGCTCCGTTGGCGTCTGTTGCTGTGGTCAGATTTCCGCTGTCATCGTAGGTATAGCGGGTCACATTGCCCAGCGGATCGGTGATAGAGGTCACATTGTTCTGCGCGTCACGGGTAAAGGTGGTGACATGGCCCATGCGGTCGCTTTCGCTGATGTTGAAGCCGTTGCCATCCACCGTGTAGGTCTGCTCGCTGCCATCGGCGCCGATGACCTTCACCAGTTTGCCGGCCTCGGTATACTCATAGGAAGTGACTGACCCCATGGCGTCGGTGACTGTGATCAGGCGGCCCTGCCCGTCATAAATATAGGCGGTCACATTGCCCAGCGGGTCTGTCATGGACGTGCAGTTACCCTGAGCGTCATAGGTGTAGGTCGTCTGCGCGCCAAGCGCATCCGCTGCGGAAGTGAGATTGCCGTCGGCATCATAGACATAGGAGCGGGTCATTCCGCGGCCATCGGTAGCGGAAGTCATATTGCCCTGATGGTCGTAGGTATAGTAGCTCGTATTCCCGTTGCGGTCACGGATCATGGTCGGCATCCGATTGCTGTCGTACTCGAACCGCTCATAAGTGCCGTCTGCGTAAGTGATTTTGGTTTTGTTGCCCGCGGCATCATAGGCATAGGATGTGCGGTTGCCTTCACGATCCGTCCGGCTGGTAACCTGATTGAGATCGTTATAGGTCACCGTCTGGCTGCCGCTGGCATCTGTAGACTTGGTGATCCGGCCCTGCTCATCAAACCAGATCTCATGAAAATAGCCGTCCTCGCCGGTGCAGGTGTTGTGCCGCCCATCGAAATCGTAGGTAAAATCAAAGGTGCCGAAGTTTACGGCATACTGATGGACTACACGGCCCTGTGCGTCATATTCATTCTCTACATAGATCTCACCCTTGAGATTCTGAACAGAACTGAGATACCCGTTGCCGTCATACGCATAGCGCAGGCTGTCTCCATCAGGGTTTTCCACTTCAGTCAGGAGGCCGCCGTCATAGGACAGATGGATGCTGCGCCCTACGCTGTCCGTCACCGCAGCGATATTGTCACCGCTGTAGGAGAATGTAAAGCTGCCGGCGCCGTTGGACACGCTCTGGAGCTTGTCACCGTCATATTGGAAGGACAGCGTATTCCCACTAAGATAGACGATGCTCAGAATACGGCCGCTATTGTCGAAGCGGTAGATTGTCCCCGCCTTATCCATCATGGCGTAACCGCTGCCTGTCTGCACCAGCGAGTAATCACCGCAGGTGTCAAAGCTGCCGTCAAAGCCGATTGGGAAATAAAGCGTAACGGCTCTCGGCAAATGGGCGATCACGGAACGGCCGTCAAACTCCAGCGCATAGGAGAAGTTGGACGTCCAGCCGCCGCCAAGCCCGTAATTTTCATCCGCGTGGACAGATTCGTAGTAACGTGTAAATTCCAGATCATCCTTGCCGTACAGCGCAAGGTCACGGTAATTCCATGTAAAACTGCCGCTGAGCAGATCCACAGGGTCGCCGCTGCAGGCCAGTTCATCCCGAATTGCGATCAGATCATCCCAGGAGTTGATCGTCTCAAAGGTGTCAATAGCCTCACTTTCCTCCGGCACATCAAAACCGAGGAAGCTGTTATAGATCGCTGTCCGGGGCGTGCAGGGCTGCATGACGATGACGTAGCGGCCGCCGCTGGAAATACGGGTGAGGCTGCCGCTGTCATCCCTGTAACTGCCGTCCCACAGAACTATATTCTGGATGGTGTTTTCACTTTCTTCGGCAGCATCCGTCAAGCCGAAGAAAGCGTGTGCGCTGGGCAGGACAGAACTTTCCGGCAGATAGTCGATCTCCGCATTGATCTCCGGCTGCTCCTCCGGTTCCACGTCCGAAACAGCTTCGACAGGTTTTTCGGCAGGAGGCTCGTCCTCAATCGATGTCTCCGGCACATCTGCCATATTCGTTTCCTCCGCCCCCGAATCCATCGTATCCACATCGGCGGGTGCCGTGTCTGTATCATCTTCCAATAGTTCTGCATTTGCAGAGGGAGCAAAGGACTCCTCTATCGCCGTTGCAGACTCCGTATCCGTTGTCAGGCTTTCCTCGGAAGCCCCATCCTCCGATGTCTCATTGGCAGGAGATTTTTCCGTATCCATTGCTTCATCGTTGATGTCAGCGGACAAATTTGCTTCCGGATTTGGAGCATCTAGATTTTCCGAGGGGAGCAGAGCGTCTGTCTCTGCCATATCTTCCGGGGCAGGGAGCTCATCAAGGCTCACCGTTGCAGCCGCATCGTCCAGTCCGGCGAGGCGATTGCCCTCAAAGCCAAAAGCGTAGAAATCCTCAATCACTTCCGGCTGACGCTTCCCGCGGATCGTCTGATAGACGATATTCAGCCACTCATCTTCATCGATAGGCGAATAGCTCACCTGCTCCGCCGTATAAATGTCATCCCCCTCCTGAAGCGGGGCGATATTTTCCTGCACCGGAACGCCCACCAGTACGCCCAGTCGGCGGCCAAGGAACTCCTCACTCTGGAGTTTTCCGTGTCCATCCGCATCATCCTCCGGCGCATACGGCATGGAAACAATATCTTCATCCATATACGCGGGTTCATCCTTCATCTCATACAGTTCCAGCGTGACCGGCTGTGATCTCTCGATCACATAGATCAGCTTGAACCAGGAGTCGGGATAGGTCATATTGGCTTTTGTCAGGAATGCGTTGTCTCTTGACTCATAAGAGAAGAAGGACACACGCCGCCCGTTATCCCGGAGAGCGTACAGTCCCATGATCTTAAATTCGGCGCTGGCCGGTCGGTCAGCCGCCGTATCCTCGGCAAAGACTGCGGTAGGGAACAGTGTCAAAAGCATTGCCAGCGTAAGCAGCATCGAAATGAATTTGTTTCGGAATCGTTTTAGCTTCATTTGCTATTCTCCTCTCTACGATACATGACAGTGGATCTGCGGCGGATGTTGCCCCAATGACCACCTCCTCCAAAAATGCACCCTTACTCTATTCATCTCTTGACAGTGTCGATTTGTGACAAGTAGTTCGATTTTTTCTGCGATTTTTTGTGACGCATGCCATTCATTTCTCTGCACCGTAATGATCATCGGTACAGATGCACTCCTATTGTTTTCGCATGGGGAAAATGTAAAAATATCATGCGCATTATATCTATAAGAGCGATAAACGCCTTGATAGTCGATTTATTGTACGAATGACTCCCTGTATAATATGCGTATAGGCAGAATAGTACCGTGGCGCGTATTACAGGAGACGCTGAAGTATGATTGATTATCAGGAAATCGGAAACAACATTAAAATATGTCGAATCCGCTGCAATCTCAAGCAGGCTGAACTTGCCGAAATGGTCGGTGTTACATCCCAGCACATCAGCCACGTTGAGAGGTGTCAAACGAAGCCGAGCCTGACATTACTGGTGGATATATCGACAGCACTGCGCGTCGATCTTTACACTCTGCTTGGAAGCAACATTCCGGTTCATCCAGACGTCAGCATTTCTGTTGAATTTGCAAGCATGTTGAAAGATGCCGCGCCGGAGCAGGTCAAATTGTGCCTGTCTGTGTGCAAAACGATTATAGAGCATGGTGAGAGCCACCAGTTCAAATAAATCAGCTGCCGGCTGTTGATTGCATGGCAGCTGATTTTTTGGTGAGATTTTGCGAAGGAAGGGATTGTATGGATAAGCAGCAGCGAGAGTACATCCATCATTTGATGCTTCAATACTCTGATGCCATGGTCCGGCTTACATATCGTCGCGTAGGGGACTGGCATCTTGCGGAGGACTTGGTGCAGGAGACCTTTCTGACAGCGTGCTGTAAGTCGGAACGGGTATGCGGTCACAAGAAACCGGTGGCGTGGCTCTTTGAGACATTGAACAATTTGACCTTGCGCGAAAGCCGCCGCTTTTATCATACAGAGGTTTCGATTGAAGATATCGCTGAAAGCTATGAACTCACGGAACTTCCAATGGCCTGTCATATTCCGATGGGGCTAAGCGGATCGGAGCAGGAGATCATCCTGCTTCGCATCGATAATGAAGTGTACCCCATGTCAAGGACAATTTTGAATTTTAGGGGTTAAAAATGACCC
>ERZ827363.3760-NODE-3760-length-11204-cov-6.514217_pt1 | contig 11204 bp, 10 predicted proteins | sample MGYA00519776_ERZ827363 | MGnify/ENA primary metagenome ERZ827363 (study PRJEB31778, sample SAMEA3449288) | human gut metagenome | biome: human gut; feature: human-associated habitat; material: faeces | place: United Kingdom | collected 2010/2012 ...
TTGACCTTGCCCCTCCGTCCGCATGAATAAACTGGTCAACTGAAACGTCAAACATAGTAATGAGTTTAACAAAAAGGTTGAAGCTGGGATATTGACCTTTGTTCTCAATATTCATAATGGTATGGGAGTCACGGTCTACTAATTCCGCAACATAGGCTTGTGTCCAATATTCTGATTTTGCAAATTTAAAATGTGCAATCTCATTGCAGATTGCGTTTATTAAATAAATAACTTCCTAGGAGATATAAAAATATCCCTCCTAATATATCAGTTATTAGAAATTCCAGGTGATAAGGACTGTTCTTTAGAATCAATGAATTATCAAACTTTTCTTGTTTTTCTTCATGCAGCAAATAAGGCACATAATTTGCTTGTGCATATGGAGAAGAAAATAGATGTATATTGTGTATGGTTCTCTCTGCGCCCTCAGCATAAAGCGGATTATCTCGTAATTCCCCATCGATACTAAATAGAGTGGTTTGTACTGGCTGATTTAGAGTATGCACTGTTTCTTTTCCACCATATAAAAGCAGAAGGGTTAAACCGATTACAATAAATATAGAAAAAATTCTATTATTTATTAGAACGGAGAGTATTGTTGAAATTATTGCCACAGTTGAGATGATTATAAGGACTATTATAAAATTAATAAATAAATCAATGTAAGATATATTTAATTCATAATTCTGGAATATTCCAAGTAATATTGCTGATATTGTATCAGCTAAGAGCAAAAGTGTTCCTTCTATGATTCCAACGAGGAGTTCTGTTTTGTAAAATGTCGATTTATTATAACCACAAAATAATTTGTTGTTAATAGTTCTATTGTCTAACTCTTGACTAAGTTTTAGAGACACATTTATTGAAATGAATATACATATTAATGTAGTTTTATTAAAAAGGAAATATGGTATATTAACTTCAAAACCATACGTTGATCCAGATATCTCTAAAAAATTATAAACTAATAATAGTATAATTTCACCAATGTATATTATAGAAGTTAGTCTTCGTGATAATTCGACACGTAATAATTTATTCATGAACCATTCCTCCTTACTGTTCAAATTCATCGAAATAGAATTCTTCTAATGATTCTTCTGTTATTTCACTATTTTTACATTCATGAATTAAAATTCCGTCTTTCAGAAATCCTATATGAGTGACAATTTTTTGTAATTCATCAAGAATATGACTTGAAATTACTATAGTTACTCCGTGGTCTTCACTCAAGGCTTTAATTAAATCTCTAATTTGACGTATCCCGGAAGGATCTAAGCCATTTAATGGTTCATCAAGGAATAATAAATCCGGTTGATTAGCAAGAGCTAATGCAAGCCCTAAACGTTGTTTCATACCAAGGGAATACTGTATAAGTGGTTTACGTGTATCTTTTAATCCTACTATTTTAAGTAATTCAGAAACACTGTACTTTGGATTTTTTATCAAGGATAGCTGATATTTCAAGTTTCGTTTGGCAGACCAATACGGATATACTGCAGGAGTTTCTAATATAGCTCCCGTTTTTATGTTGTCAGCGATTTTTATCTGACCAGAGGTAGGGTTTTGTAATCCTAATAATAGTCTCATAAGAGTTGTTTTTCCAGCACCATTATTCCCGACTAATCCGTAAATAGAACCTCTAGGAATATGAATAGATACGTTATTCAATGCAGTTGTATCCTTGTATTGTTTTGTAATATTGGTTGTTGTTACAATGTAATTCATAAGGCTCCTCCTTTAAATATTTTGCTTTTTAAATATATTTACACTTACTAAAATGATGAACAGCGAAAGAATGACATCAGCAATCACAAAGTCTATATGATAGTCATGATTTTTAAATAGAAATGATTGTTTTGGCTTATCCTCTGGCCGTTCTGTGGTTATATATGAAGAAAAGTTACATTGAGCATATGGGGATAAGGTAATCTTCATATTTAATTGTGTCCGATAAGTAGCGTTTAGTTCTTCTGTAAAACTTTCTATTAAATCTTTTGACGCAGGATCGTTTTCCTCATTTATTTCTACAAATACACTTTCGTAGTCTGTTAATGTAGCAAGGGTTTTTCGACCACTATTTATAAGAAATATGGCAAAGAATACAAGTAAGAACTGCGTTATCAAACGTTTTTTCGCAAGTAAACTAAAACTACAAATAATAACAGAAACAGAACCAATTGTAATCATAAAAATCAGAGTATTAGTCATAATATATGAGAATGAATGAGTAAGTTCCTGTTTCCTAAGAAGGCAACCTAATAGATAAAATAAAGAATCAAGTAATACAAGGCTGCTTCCACATACGCTGCAAGCAATTACTTCCGCTATATAAATTTGGCTTTTTTTGTACCCTAAATAAAGTTTATTTTGTACTGTACCATAAGAAAACTCATCACAAATATAGACTGACATTAAAAGGGAAAGAACTATACAGATAAAATTTACATTCTCTAAAAAATCATCTCCCCAAAATAAAAATGGCACACCTCCTTTTAGACCAAGCATGTGAATCAAAAATAGAATAAATAGTACGACCAGATAATATAAAGATCTTAGATACCGTTTGATTTCTACAATCATAAGTTTTAATATCATATAACTCCCTCCTTTGACTATATTATGATGGCGAAAAGCATAAAAAGTAAAGCAAAGAAGTATTTACATTGTAGATAATAAGAATAAAAGAGTGATTTTACATAATGTAAAGAAGGTTTTTCTTTCTCTATTTTAGTGCAGGGGTTATATTTAAATTAATAAAAATATTTTTAAGGGAGGTAATCATATGAAAGTTATAAGCACAGAGAAAGCAAGAGAACTTCGAGCAGGTAATGCTCATTTTCATTGGGTATGTTTTGACAAACTTAACTTTATCAGTAAGCCATATTACTGCAGCCTATCAGAAGTAGGTAAAGTTGCGGATAGGCATAGAGATAAATATAGGAATCATAAAAAGAAAGTATTTATCCTTACTTGTCATAGAAAATGTGGGGAATAAGCGGATGTAAAGCCTATTTGACATGGATGTAAGGGTGTATTTGCTTGAGTAATTATGGAAAATAGTTTATCTTGAAGGTGTAATAGTTGTACGTATCAAACTTCGAAGAAAGGAGACAAAGGTATGAAAGCATTAACAGTTGAGAAAGCACAGGAAATTAGAGCGGGCAAGGGACACTATCATTGGATCTGTAGAGATTGGGCTAATTTTACAAGTAAAGCATATAGTTCTTATGCAGCAGCCGGAGAAGCAGCTGATGCTCATGTAGCGAAATATCCAGCTCATGCAGATAAGGTTAGCGTGTTCTACTGTGAAAAGAGTAGTTGTCAGTAACCGCAATAAGCAAATACAGAGAGGGTTGGATATTCCAACCCTCTCTGTATTTAGAAAGAAGGAAAGTAATATGAGAGGTTGTTTACAACATGATGAAAATGATTGTGGATTAGCGTGTATATTAACTATATGCAAGTTTTTAAAAATTTGTGTCGATGAAACAGCACTCAGAAAAAATATATTTCTTGGTAATGATGGATTAAGTCTATACGGAATAACAGAAGTGTTTCGTACTATCGGAATGAAATCGTTGGCGGTTGAAGGCACTAATATAGAGTTGTATTCTTTATTATCTGAAGAGAAAAAGCCTATTATTATTATGATAAATGAAGATGATGAATATCACTATGTCGTACTGTATAAGACAAATAATAGTAAGGTTTTTTTATGGGATCCGAATAAAGGAAAACGTATTATTACAAAAGAATATTTTGATTTAATATGGTCAAGTTATGCTATAATTATTACGGAGATTTTAGAAATAGATAGAGTGGTGCTACCTAAAAAGTCAGTATGTTGGACAGCTCTATTTCAACAGAAAAAGCTCCTTGCTTTATTAGTGATATTTTCGGTTATACTTATGGCAATTAGTGTAATTACAACCTTTTTATATAAGAATATAATTGATCAAATTGAAATAGGCATTCCGACATTTACACCACAATTAAAATCTTTTTTTATAGTGATGGGGGGATGCTATTTACTTGTAAGTATCTTGTCTATAGTAAAAGGAAAACTTATTGCTTACTTAAAAATGGAGCTGGAAATTACACTTCAAAATCAATTTGTGGAATCATTATTAAATATTTCTATTCAAAAAAAGGACGATTATACAAGTGGAGGTGTTCTGGATAGATATTATAGATTATCTGTAGTTGTTGAAACCATGTCCTCCGTATTTTCTTCTGTAGTTTTGGAATGTATTTCTTTGATTGCCGGAGCAATTATTTTAATAGGTATTAGTCCTATTATGTTCTATTTGGTCTTGGTTATAGTTGCTGCTTATATAATTTCATTTGTTATTTCTAAACAAAAACTCTTTAAATTAAGTAAAACTATTATGGACAAAGAATCTTTGTTAATAACACACATAAAAGAAACAATCGAGAATTTAATGTCTTTAAAGAGTTTTGAAAACAGCAATTATATGAAGAAAATGAGAAAGGAAATCAAATTTGTAAAAAATCAAGAGTATATTTTAAGCAAATTATCCATAATTTTAGGGGAAACTTTAAGGGCAATAGAACATATGGTTATGTTGATAATCTTAGCATATGGAATTTATTCAGTTATTGCAGGTAATATGTCGTTAGGTACGCTACTTGCATTTGAAAGTTTTATAGGCTTTTTCCTATCTCCGGTTAAAAATTTACTTGGCATTCTACCATCTTTGCAAGAAACAATACTTACGTTCCGTAGAATAGAAGATATATTTGCATATAATAAATCTACAGAAATTTCAGAAAGCAATAATGAAATTAGTGGAAAAATATGTGTAGATAACTTGGATATTGCATATGGCTATGATGTTCCTATATTAAAAAATATTTCTTTTACCATAGAAGCAGGTGAAAAAGTTTTTTTGATGGGCTCTAGTGGGTGCGGAAAATCAACATTAGCAAAAACAATCGCTGGATTGGTAAAATATAATAAAGGGGAAATCGTATGGGGGAATGACAGAAATTTAAACATTTCTGATTTATCAAAACAAGTCCTATATTTATCTCAGGAATCCGAAATATTTTCAGGTTCAATTCAAGAAAATATTTTAATGTGGGAAAAGGATTGTAACCAACTATTATTCGATGAAGTTATTGAGGCAATGGGAATTAGTCAAATGATGAGTTCCAGATCTCTTAGTTTAGATAGCTATTTATCGGAGAATGGCACTAATTTGTCCGGTGGTGAAAAACAGCGGGTTGCTCTTGCTAGAGCTATGATGCGAAATGTTCCAATATATATATTTGACGAGGCAACCTGTCATTTGGATTTTGAAAGTGAGAATCTTATAATAGATTATATAAGAAAAAAACTCCTGGAACAAACATGTATAATTATTTCGCATAACGCAAATCTGTTAAATGATAATGATATAGTTTTATTTATTGATAGCACTGGAAAGCTACATAAAAATAAGCATTCACATTTATTAGAAAATAACTTAGAATATAATCAGATAATAATTTCTCGGAATCCTGAGTGATTATTATCGGTAACAGCCGAAATGTGTACTTTGAAAAGTAAATATGATTCGAAACAGAAAAAAGAACATGGAAAATAGACATAACTGTCGCCATGCCTGAAAAATAGTGTATAATCCCGAGTTTGACACTTGTGAAAGTAAAAAATGGCTACAAACCCAGTAAATATGGGCACTGTAGCCGTTTTCCTTTTTGCAGCGATATGTACTATATTATTTCAGTTTTGATTTTATTTGCTTTGTATCTTTGATAAGAGTTCGCATATCTGTTTTGGTAATGAATTCATAATCCGTTCTAAAATCGAATGTTTTATGTAATGCATCGGTTAATTCGGTTCTTGTATAAGAGGGGATATATCCACTCGCTGTGTTCAGCAGTGTCATTTGCATTGAGCGTAATGTTTCCAATATCTGCTCTGCTGTATAAATATTTCCAAGTTCCTTTTCCAGTAAACGATAGAGCAGAAGGCTGATATAGCAGGTCATGAAATGGGCTTTTATCCGGTCTTCTCTTCTGACATATATAGGTCTTGCTTCGAATTCTGTTTTCATGATCCGAAAGTTTTCTTCGATTTCCCAACGTTGTCTGTTGATCCTTATGATCTCTGAAATATCTCCTTCCAGGTTTGTGATAACTGCATAAAAACCATCATACAATTCTTCTTTTTGGATTTGTTCTTCATCAAGATCATAAACTTGTTTTTCGGCAATCTCACCATCAGCAGTAACGGAAGTCTTTTTTACGAAGCGCATAGGATCGTTTTGATTTTTCCCTTTTCTTTTGCGTCCAGGTGCTGTGATTATCCTTTCAGCCCGTTCAATCTGCCGGGCACGGATTTTTCTCTGGTAGGCTTTGTACTTAGGGGAATAGGTGACAACTAAAGTCTCATCCATGTCACCTGTAACAACAGGCACTTCCTTGTAGTAGATTGTGTTATAGACCTCTTCATCCGATTCGTCCAGTGTACGGATATCTATAAATTGATCGGATCCAATTCTGCGGAACTGAGTCGGGTTCAGAGCAATCTCACGATCTTCCTTTTTCATTTTTTTCAGAGAATGCGTGATGATATAAGCCCGATTTCCTAAAGAATTGAATCTTCGGTTACTTGAACTGCCAAGTCCAGAATCAGAACAGTATATGAATTCACTGCAGTTAAAATCCTGAAGAATTTTGGATTCTAACGGCTTCAGAGTTGTCTGTTCATTCTGGTTTCCAGGGAAAATATCAAAGGCAAGGGGAAGACCGTCTGCGTCCATAAATAATCCCATAGTTACGATTGGATTAGGACGGTTTTCTTTGCTTTTTCCGTAACGCCGGAAATCGTCTTCCTCTTCAATTTCAAAGTAATAATTCGTACAGTCATAATAAAGGATTCTGTTATTTCGTGGATGAATGAAGTTTGAGTTTTTATATAGCTCACTTTGTATGAAATCAGACTCCCCTGCAATCACAGAAAGAGAACGATAAACGTCCTGGAGACTGTATTTAGGCGGTTCCAACAAGGACTGGCAGTACTCGTAGCTGGCCAGTTTGCTGGAAGGGGAAAGAATCCTCGCATAGACAAGATCTGTGAGTATTGCATTCAAATCATATTTAAATTTATGTCTGCTTTTAATTGTCCGGCAGACTTTATCTAAACGGAGCTGCGTGCATAGTTTCTGAAGGAACAGATAACCTACATTGAAAGAACGGCGTTCATTCATAGGGATAGCTGCAGCTTTGGAAAACTCTACAGAAACTTTTCCGGTATGCTGCTTATAAAGTTCGGTTTCCTTAGCTGCCTGTTCTTTTGCCCAGGTCATCAGTTTGTCTTCATTTCCATCGAACTGTTCCAAAAGAGCATTGTACTTCCCAAGTTTTTTGTAAATACATGAAGAGGCTTTTCCGTTTTCTTTGCGGAAGGAACGATAAATATATACATCTTTATTATTTTTGCTGCCTGTGATTGCTATGTACATGATAAAAAAATCCTTTTTTCTTCTAGTATACCACACTATTACAAACAAGTACATATCAAAACATAAAATTTGACATAAAAAATGTAGGTTTTATAAGGCCTGCAAGGTAATTTTTAATTATTCAACTGTCAAACTCCCGGGCTCTAGTGGGTGCGGAAAATCAACATTAGCAAAAACAATCGCTGGATTGGTAAAATATAATAAAGGGGAAATCGTATGGGGGAATGACAGAAATTTAAACATTTCTGATTTATCAAAACAAGTCCTATATTTATCTCAGGAATCCGAAATATTTTCAGGTTCAATTCAAGAAAATATTTTAATGTGGGAAAAGGATTGTAACCAACTATTATTCGATGAAGTTATTGAGGCAATGGGAATTAGTCAAATGATGAGTTCCAGATCTCTTAGTTTAGATAGCTATTTATCGGAGAATGGCACTAATTTGTCCGGTGGTGAAAAACAGCGGGTTGCTCTTGCTAGAGCTATGATGCGAAATGTTCCAATATATATATTTGACGAGGCAACCTGTCATTTGGATTTTGAAAGTGAGAATCTTATAATAGATTATATAAGAAAAAAACTCCTGGAACAAACATGTATAATTATTTCGCATAACGCAAATCTGTTAAATGATAATGATATAGTTTTATTTATTGATAGCACTGGAAAGCTACATAAAAATAAGCATTCACATTTATTAGAAAATAACTTAGAATATAATCAGATAATAATTTCTCGGAATCCTGAGTGATTATTATCGGTAACAGCCGAAATGTGTACTTTGAAAAGTAAATATGATTCGAAACAGAAAAAAGAACATGGAAAATAGACATAACTGTCGCCATGCCTGAAAAATAGTGTATAATGATCAAAGGATTATGCTACATTTAAAATCAACTTTGCTAGGGTGGATTCAAAGGGCAAATCCCAGACATCCAAATGCTGAAGCATGAGGATGTGATACAGGCGGCAGTACCACATCTTAGTTGAGCGGTGTCTCTGCCGCTTTCTAATTGAAAGTCTATTTTCTCACGTTTATTCGAATGTTCAGCCGAAGTCCTGGCATTGTATTCCAGTTTCCATTCTTCACTGTCACGAGGCGGAAAATTGATCAGTCTTGGATTATCTTTCATTGCAAGATGAACGGTTCTCCCATATTTGGAGTCTGAGCAGGGAGTGCTACAAGAACATCCGTATTTACGGCTGGCAAGCGGACAACGGAATTTTAACCGTGTCTTTGAAGGCTCAGAACCGCCATGATTCATTTTTCGTCCTGCTTTGCAGATAGGGACACCATCTTTTCCAATGGTAAAAGCTTCCAAAAACCCATGAGAATCATGCTTTGATGCAGGATTGAATAAAGGAAATAAAGGCAGGTCGCTTTCTGAGTTCGCTGCAACCAATATATATAAGTGGTAGCCATGGTAAAAGCATTCTCTAGAAGAATCATAACCGATGTCACAGTCAGGCTGGGAAAAGTAACGGTCACAATGGCAGGAAGTAATTCCACTTTTGGAACATTCGCAAATACGGTGCTTCCGTTCGCGTGCAGATGTTGTAACAGGCATTCCATCGCCGGCAATGGAAAGATTGGAGATATCAATCAATCCTTTGGATATGGAGATCGATAAAAATTCATGATCATAAATCTTGAAAAGAGAAGCATAAGGCTGTTCATCTATGGAAAAAGAAGAATGTTCCATAGATTGGAAAAGTTGTTCAACTGTGACTTTTCCAATGGGTTCTGCCTTATCGCCTTTTTGTTTTGTTTTTTTGACCTTCTTCTTTTTTATAGGATGGATATGAGGAGAAAGATTATCAGAATCAGAATCCTAAAGCCTGTCAAGGAAGTCATAGAAAGTGCCGACACCGGGAGTATCACCAAACTGGAATCCGCTGAGGATTGCATAGAGTGGATTTATCTTCAATTGAGCAGCCCAATCGGTAAGGAAATGGACTTTAAAATCAATGGAAATAAGATAAGAACGTTGCATACAGGAAGGAGTCCTTGGTTTTGGACCAAAGACAGAGTATTTGCCGCGGAGCAGTTCATCGGTATAAGAAAGATCGAGATTCCAAAAACGTTCGATGATGTCCCATGTTGATTTAGCAAAAACAGTGGGATCCGGATAATATTTACGAAGGTTTTCGAGTACAAAAGTTTGATAGGCGGTATGACCGCCGGAATTAACAGGTAACATAAAAATCGCCCTCCAGTCGATGAAAATAAAATATATTCAATCGGCTTCGCCGCAAATTTTGAGCGATTTGTCAAGACTTTTTGGACAAAAAAGTAGGGGATTTTAATAAAAAAGGAATCTGCAAGCCTTGATTTTACTGAGCTAAAGATTCCGAGAGATTATGATAATTAACGGGAGGTAAAAAAACAAGTTCAATGACCATAGCAGAAATGATTAAGAAAACAAGGCAAGATAATAATATGACGCAAGAGGAGTATGCTAATAAATTTGGTGTCACAAGGCAGACTGTTTCAAGTTGGGAAAATGAAAAAAGTATGCCTGATTTACAGCTGATCATAACTATTTGTAATACATATAATTTCTCGCTGGATTCATTATTAAATGAGGATCATAAATTTGTAAGCAAAATAGATATGACACAAAAAATTTTTCGTACTTTAAAAAGAATATTACCGATTTTCTGTATTATAGGATGTGTTTATGTAGCTGTTTTGGGGATTTGGAAAATAAATGCAGTGAGAAAAGAGGAAGGCTTTGTTTCTAATGTTAAAAGTTTGGGATTTGAGTTGGAAAATGGACTCTATGTACTGTACGATGAAGATATAATATATGAGTTGCCAAATCAAAAATTACCATTTATGAAATTCGGATTTAATCTTCAACAGATTACTTCAACATATAGAAATGAGAAGTTCTCTTGTAATATTCTTTTGAATTACGATGAGCAACAATACACTTTTAATATAGATTATGGCTTGGATCATCAAATTACAGGAACGATAGCGACTAACAAAACAATAGAATACAATGATTTATCAAAAGATGATGATACTGTATTGAATACATATAAAGATACAATAGAGACTATTTTATGCAAAATGGTTACATATTATGATGCTGCATATTTATAATATAAAAACCGAACAAATAAGGAAGTGGGCCTATGTAATTTGAGTTAAGAGGTACACTTTTGTTTAACTGTATAGTACTCTGTAGATAACATAATCGAAACTATCATAGCAGAATATTTAAAATTCTTTATGATAGTTTCGATTTTTTGATAAATTAGAAAAAGAAAGAATCAATGATTATTTTGAAATATATGAATGGAGAAAACAAGAATTTGTTAGAGTAGATAAAAAGTGAGTGAATATTCATCTGCAAATTATCGAGATTTATTCAAAAACTTATTCAGTCTATTAGGACAGGCAAGATGTAGTGAGGTGTCAAATTATAGGACACCTCAAACATTTATAAGCTGTTTTCTCGTTTGTTTTCAATAGATTCACGAAATGTGGGAGCATCGAGCAGTGCAGTGAAATTCTGTCTAATGATCTCCAGTGTCTTTTGCTTTTTCTGCAATTCCTGTATTTCCCGGATAGTAGCAGCCTGTTCAGATTCAAGATTTTCAATCTGCTTCTGGATTTTATTAGAGCTTGGGATTTTGGTAACACCGAGATCCTGAAGCTCTTTTTTTAGTGAATCGTGGAGCTGGTATTCTGCCTGA
>ERZ827363.3763-NODE-3763-length-11201-cov-2.851157_pt1 | contig 11201 bp, 9 predicted proteins | sample MGYA00519776_ERZ827363 | MGnify/ENA primary metagenome ERZ827363 (study PRJEB31778, sample SAMEA3449288) | human gut metagenome | biome: human gut; feature: human-associated habitat; material: faeces | place: United Kingdom | collected 2010/2012 ...
CGTACAGGGTGTACGCCGATGAGTTCATTTTCACAAAATCCGAACTAATTTCTCGTCCTCTGCCAGCTCGTATTTATAAAACAGTACCGCCGCCAAGAACAATATCACCGTCATAAAATACGACAGCCTGTCCCGGAGTAACCGCTCTTTGCGGTTCGGGGAACATCAATTTAACCGTACCGTCTTTTTGCGGGCAAAGCATTGCCGCCGCAGGCGGTGCTTGGTAACGTACCTTTGCGGTGATAAGCATATTTTCTTTAGGAAATTCACCCGACACAAAATTCACATCGTATGCGGTTAATTCATTTGAAAATTCCATTCCCTTTTCACCGAGTGTAATCGTATTGTTTTCCGCATCTATCTTCATAACAAACATAGGTCTGCCGTATGCACCGATACCCTTTCTCTGACCGATTGTATAATAAATCAAACCTCTGTGCTTGCCGATAACATTGCCGTTTACGTCAAGTATATCGCCCTCTTTAGGCTTGTAACCGGAATAGTCGGTTATAAATTTCGCGTAATCATCATCTTCAACAAAGCATATTTCCTGACTGTCAGGCTTATGTGCAACGCCAAGTCCAAGTTCTTCCGCCTTTTGACGTACCCAATCCTTATTATATCCGCCCAAAGGCATTAATGTATGTGCAAGCTGTTCTTGTGTAAAATTGTACAGCACATAGCTCTGGTCTTTCTTAACAGCCTCACTTGCACGAAGAATATACTTGCCGTCCTCACCTTTTTCGATTTTGGCATAGTGACCTGTCGCAACGTAATCAATACCCATAGCCAACGCTTTTTTTAACAATGCGTCAAACTTCAAATACTTATTGCATGCAATACAAGGATTAGGTGTTCTGCCGTGAATATATTCATCAACAAAATAATCAACGACCTTATCTTTGAACATATCCTTAAAATTCATCACATAAAAATCAATACCGAGCTTATCACACACACGTCTTGCGTCCTCAACCGCACTTTCCGCACAACAGCCCTCATGCTTCATATTACAGCTGTCCGAATACGTCCAAAGACGCATAGTCGCACCGATTACGTGGTATCCCTGCTCCTTTAAAAGAGCCGCCGCAACGGAACTGTCAACGCCGCCCGACATTCCTATCAATACACTTTTCTGTTCCAATTTATGTTTCCTCCTCAGATATTAAAACGGTAGCCTACACCCCATATGGTTTCTATATACCGCTCATTTTCAGTATTTATCTTATCACGCACACGCTGAATATGCACCGTAACGGTCGACACATCACCTATTGCGTCCATACCCCATATTCTATCAAATAAAACCTCTTTTGAAAAGGTATGGTTCGGATTTTCCGCAAGAAATAAAAGTAAATCGTATTCTTTTGCAGTAAGCGATATTTCTTTTCCGTCCACTGTAACCTTATGCGCATCTTTGTCTATCATAAGTTTACCGACTGTTATTACGTCACCGCTTTTTGATGTAAGCGTATCGTATCGCGATATATGTGCCTTAACTCTTGCGACAAGTTCGTTCGGTGAAAACGGTTTCGTCATATAATCGTCCGCACCCAAGCCAAGTCCGCGTATTTTATCTATATCGGTATTTTTTGCCGACAAAAATATTACGGGCGTTTGTTTCTTTTTTCTGAGTTCCGTTATAACCTCAAAACCGTCCATACCCGGAAGCATTATATCTATTATTATAAGGTCAAAATTTTCCGCAAGTGCTTTTTCAAGTCCCGTTGTACCCCTTGCCGCAATTTCACACTCAAAATCATTTATTTCAAGATAATCTCTTTCAAGTTCCGCGATACTGCTGTCATCTTCTATAATCAATATTTTTTTCATTTTATTCTCCTTAGATTTTCGGCAAAAATACAACCGCCGTTGTACCCTTACCCAATCCGTCACTTTTCAGCCATATCTTGCCGCCGTGTTTTTCTACAATCTGTTTTGCAATACCAAGTCCCAGTCCGCTGCCCTTAATACTCCTCGAACTGTCCACGCGGTAAAATCCATCAAACACGTTTTTAAGCTCATTTTCGTCTATACCGATACCGTTATCGCTTATATTCACGTACACACCGCCGTCACTGCACATTGTACTGACGGAAAGCGTCGGATTATCCTCACTTCTGTACTTCACCGCATTGTCTATCAAATTAGAAAACACTCGGCTCATTTTCTCATAATCCATTCTCACGATAACTTCATCGGTCGGAATATCTGTTTCAAGTTTTATGCCGTTTTTCTCAAGGTCAAGTCTGTAATCATCTACAAAATCACGCATAAACGAATTAATATCGCCCTCTTTAAATTCAAATGTCAGTCTTGATAATTCCAGTTTTGAAAATACGGACAAATTATTCACCAAATCGTCTATAACCTCCGCTTTTGTATGAATTGTATCAAGATAGCGTTTCATCTTTTCGGGTGTGTCGGCAATGCCGTCCTGTATACCCTCAACGTAACCTTTGATTGACGTAATCGGCGTCTTTAAATCGTGAGAAATATTTGCAAGGAGCATATTCCTCTCCTTTTTCATATACTTTTCACGTTCCCTGGCACGTTTCAACTCCTTACGCATCATATCAAAATTATTACAAAGCGTGTCTATTTCGTCATATTCACTTCCCATAACCTCAAAATCAAGGTTATTGGCACGAATATAATCGGCGGCTCTTGCAAGGTCATTTATTGAATGTTCAATACTTTTTGTCATCAATCTTGTGGCAACGGTAGTTGAAAGCACGACAAGCAACACGCATATCGTAAGCCACAACACCACATAAAATATTGCACTCGGATTACTTTTGAAAAATTCACCGACTGCCTGCAAAAAAACATACGGGTCAATCATTGATGCCCTTGATATATTTAATTCTTCGACAGGAAATTTTAATATAAATATCAGCACAAAACATACCGAAATAACACCTATCAGAAGGATAGGTGTTATCAGCATAATTATATTATATATCGCAAATTTACTTTTAATTTTCATAACATTTAATAATCCTTACTATCAAATATTATATACGATAATGTGTATAAAATCAAGATTGAGCCGAACAAAATTCCAATCTTCGATATAAGTGCTGTAAACGGAAGCACATTGCCGATCCAAATCTTGTGCCATTGTGAATATGCCGTAAATACCATTTGTCCGACAGGCGTTATATAGTAGTTCAAGTATTTAAAGAACACATACACAACTATACATAAAAGCATTGCAAGCGTCGGGCTTTTTGAAATCATATTTATGAGCAGCGCCATTGAAACTATCGCTATAAGCGGTATCATATTGATAAGATATGCCGCAAATGTTATCGGTACACTTCTTAAACTGTTGCCGGATACGATTTGAACGATTAACGAGATAACAAACATTGCAAGTGTCACCATACAACCAAGCACAAACACTGCCAATGACTTTGATGTCATAACTTTAAATCTTGTCAGCGGTCTTAAAAGCGACGCTTTCATGCTGTCCTCCTGTACTTCGCTTGCAAACAAATCCGTCACTGCCATAAATATTATAAGCGGAACAAGTATATCAAAAACAAATCCGACCATTTCCATTATCAGATTGCTTTTTATAACAACTTCACCGCCCGTAATCTTGCTTACAAGTACATTACCGCCAATTCGGAGAATACATATAATCGCACCTAAAACAGTTAAAACAAGATACTTTTTTTTCATAAGAAGTTTTTTAAGCTCACTTCCGGTATTCAAAATCAGTGCTTTCATATAATAATCTCACCCCTTCTGTCCTTAACAACACTTAGGAAATAGTCCTCCATTGACGGATGAAGTCTTAAAGCGTCCTCCGTAGTTGATGTTGCTATCAATTCGCTTTCATATATAACCGCAACCTTGTTGCAAGTCTTTTCAATCTCGCCTGCCATATGACTTGAAATAAGAAAAGTCACGTTTTTCTCTGCATTGAGTTTTTTTATAATTTCTCTGATTTCCACAACGCCCTCAATATCAAGTCCGTTTACAGGCTCATCAAGAATTATCAAATCGGGGTTAGATACGAATGCAACCGCCAAACCAAGTCTTTGTTTCATACCAAGTGAAAACTTACCCGCTTTATCATTTTTGTACGGCAGAAGATGTACAACGTCAAGTATATGTTCAATGCGTTTTCTGTCTATGTTTGGATACATATTCGCGTGCATTTTTACGTTTTGATATGCCGATAAATCTTTATATATCGCCGGTGATTCAATCAACGCGCCTGTTCTTTGCATAATACTTTCAAAATTATCGTGCAAGTCCATACCGAACACCTTAACACTGCCCTCCGCATTAACAAGATTAAGTATTGCTTTCATCGCTGTCGTTTTACCCGAACCGTTAGGTCCGAGTAATCCGAGAATGTCGCCCTGTTCAACGGTTAAATTCAAATTTTTGATACCTCTGCCATTGCCGTAAAGCTTTGTCAGATTTTTAATCTCGATTACATTCATAATCTCACCCCTATCCGTTTTTATAAATTATTCGTCATCTCCGTAATATGTGTCAACTTCCGAGTTATTAGAATACTCAACATTCGGAAGTGTGGAAATATCAACTCTCTCAGGCTTTGTGGTTCCGTAGTCTGACATATCCAGTGTTATATTAACTGTTGCCTCATGCTTTTCGCCGTTTGAATCATTGCCGACCATACTTGCTTCCGCATTCAAATTAGTAAATCTGCCTTCATTGTCAACCGTAAATTTCACTGATACGTTTTTAACAATCGGATCTGTTCCAAGCAAGATGTACGGATCACTGTCATCATCAGAATCAGCGATATTTTCTGAGAAGATTGCGGATAAGCCTGCATTCGCGACTTCAGGAATTTGAATTGCGTCAAGATTCATTTCATATGTTGAAGAATTATCATCACCTGACACATAGATTATGTTGTTTTTCAAATCACCAATCATTGTATCACCGATAAGCTCAACGAAATTAACCATTTTTTGATTTCTCTTATCCTCATTTGCATCTTCGGTATAGAATTTATCAAATCCTCCAAATAAATTTAGGTATTCAGATGCGTTTTCCTCAACAAGTGTTGTTTTTTCACCGTCATAATGCGTTGACGAAATTATATTGGTATCATCTTGAACCCATTCTCTGTACTCACTGTTATAATCATATGATGAAACCTTATTTTCCTTGTTGATTTTTACGTCACCGTTTCTGTCATACAATTCTTTCAACGTGTCGCTTGAAATTTCATTACCATCAAGACTTATCTTTGTTGTCATATTCGCGGTGTAGTTTTCATTTTTCATCAAACCTTTAACAGCCGTCTTAGCCACGTCATATCCGTTTGATGTGTTGTAGCTTGCGAATGCCGCTCCGGCTAACACCGTTACACCCAAAACCATACCGATTGCCATTGTTATTTTCTTCTTGTTAGATTTCATTTTAATCATTCCTTTCTATCCCAAACACTGTCTATTATTTCTATAAGGTACCTTATGATTATATTCTATCTGTTCTTTATAAACATTATATAATACAATTCTAAATAATTTATAAACAAATATAAATAAATTATAAAATCCAACAAAAAAACCACTTGTCCAACATAACATTGAACAAGTGGTTTAATATTAACTAATTAAGTCAGTCAAAATCAATTATTTCTGAACTGAATCGTCTTCTTCATAAGCCTTGTTTAGTTCGTCGATAACCTTTTGACCACCTTGTTGTAGCCATCTGTCTCTTTGAGCCTTCCACTCGTCTTCGCTGATTTGACCAACGATGAACTTAGTATTAGCCTCACTCATGATAGCGTCAAGTTGTGGACCTCTTGTTGAATATGTATCTGATACATATGGTTCAGCAGGGTTAGCAACTGTGTGAAGTTTGTTTTCATCATAAACTTCCTGAATCTTTTCAGCAACGTCTGTTGCATACTTAATTTGAAGTTCTGTAGCAACTATACCTGTTGAGAATTGGTTAAGGTCGTTATATTCTTTAGTTAGGTTAGCATCGTCCTTCTTAACTACATAACCGTCAGCGTCAAGGTCATAGTTTCTGCCTTCGATACCGTAGTTCATTAGGTTTAGAGCTTCCTGTTCATTAGCCTTATCCATTACGCCAAGAATGAAGTCAAGGTCTTCTTCTGTAGCAACAGATGTCTTAGGGAATACATAGTATCCGTCATAACCTGTTGTAGGAAGTGTTCTTGGTTCTGAGCTTGCGTCCTTTGTAACGTAACCGAATACGTCAACAACTGCGTTAGGATCGATAGCTTGGATATTTTGTGCAAGTCTTCTTGCTCTGTCGGCAACGTCGATGATTACACCGGCTTTACCTGATAGGAACTGCTCATTCCACTTATCTGATGAATATGTAGCCATATCTTGGTTGATAAGACCTTCGTTATAGCACTTGTTCATGAACTTAAGTGCCTCAAGATATTCGTCAAACATAAATGCAGGAGCAAGCTTGCCGTCCTTTATACCATACTGGTTAGGAGCGCCCATCCAAATAGCGATATTGTTAAGAGGACCGTCAAGGTAATCTGTAACGATCATACCGTATGTATCATTAGCGCCGTTACCGTCAGGATCCTGTTCCTTAAATGCCTTTAGTACATTATAGAAATCATCTATAGTCTTTGGCTGTTCAAGACCAAGCTTATCAAGCCAGTCTTTTCTGATTGAAACGCCGGCTCTACCAAGTTCTCTTGAACGATATACACCGTAAACTTTACCGTCGATTGATGTGTTGTGGTTTACAGTTGGATCTGTTTGAGCAAGATTTGGGAACTTTTCAGCATCTGTTAGCTTATCTGTAATATCCCAGAATGTACCTGCTCTTGAGTTTTGGATAACGCTTGAACTTCTTGAACCAACAAGCATAACCTGTGGATATTCACCTGAACCCATAGCAGCTGTAACCTTTTCGTCATAGCTTGTTGACGGTACCCAAGTGATATTTAGCTTTGTACCAAGAAATTCTTCAAGTTTTTGAAGAACAGGGCTGTCCGGTGATGCAGATTCTGTATTGTAAGCCTTTGTCATAACATTAATTGATGGATTTTCCTTGTCGATAGAAACTGCTTTTTTACCGCAGCCGGCAAGTGAACCTGTAAGCATTACTGCTGCAAGTGAAACAGTAGCAATCTTCTTCCAAGTTTGTGTCATTGTATTTTCCTCCTTAAAAATATATATTTTTCTCTAATTAAGCGGCTATGCCGCAATAATTCATTTAAAACTACCTAAAAAATTATTTTCTTAAATTAACTCTCTTAATTAACCCTTAACGGCACCGACCATAACACCTGCTGCGAAGTGCTTTTGTAGGAACGGATATACGATAAGAATAGGAACTGTACCGATAACGATAACAGCCATCTTCAATGTATCTTCCGGAATAAGCGCATTCGGGTCAGTTTGTGTTTCAGCTGTCTGCATTACGATATTTCTAAGCACAAGCTGGAATGGGAACTTTGTTGAATCTTCAAGATATAGAAGAGCACCAAAGTAGTTGTTCCAGTGACCAACCGCATAGAACAAACCGAATGTAGCCAAACACGGAAGTGACAACGGAAGTGCTATCTTTATGAAGATACCAATATCACTGCATCCGTCGATAGATGCGGCCTCTTCAAGTTCTCTAGGAAGTTCCATAAAGAAGTTTCTTACGATAATCATATTATACGCACTGATTGCACCCGGCAAAATAAGTGCTGCATATGTATCGTACATACCAAGTCCTTTAACAACCAAGAACAACGGAATCATACCGCCGCCAAATACCATTGTGAAAAGAACCATATTAAGCAGTGGTTTTTTACCTATAAGATTTGATCTTGAAAGACCGTATGCCATTGTTGTTGTAAAGAATAGGTTAATAAATGTACCTATTGCTGTTACACATACTGAAATTAACAATGAATGGAATACTCTTGTACCCATATCGTTCATATCAAAAATTCTTGCATAAGCGTCAAGAGTAGGACTATCAGGAATAAAGAAAATCGGTCTTGTTTGAATTTCCGCTTCAGTCGCAAAAGACGCTGCAATAACGTATATGAAAGGTATAACCATGATAACCGCTATAAGAGTAAGTAATATGTATATTACCACATTAGCAATTATATCACCGACACTTCTTCTTTTTATACTAATCATGTCTTATTTTCCTCCTTCTATTAGAATAGACCATCCTGACCGGCCTTCTTAGCAAGACGGTTAGCTGTCTGAATACATATGATACTGATTACAGATTTAAACAAACTTACGGCAGTTGAATAACCGTAGTTACCCTGTACTCTACCTATTTGATAAACGTATGTATCGAATGTTTCTGATGTGATTCTGTTTAGGTCATTCTGCATAAGGATGATTTGCTCAAAACCTGTATCAAGAACGCTACCCATACGCAAGATAAACATTGTAACAACTGTGCCCATGATTGCCGGCAATGTTATGTATATAAGCTGTTGGAAACGGCTAGCACCGTCAACGATAGCTGCCTCGTATTGTTCTACGTCAACACCTGCCAAAGCTGCAAGGAAGATGATTGTGCCCCAACCTGTTTCCTTCCAAATGTTTTGGATAAGAAGTACCCAATAAATTGCGATAGGACTTCCAAGTGCATTTAGGTTTTTACCTGTCATTGACTTTATGATTTCATAAAGCGCACCACCGCTCATACCCTCCATTGACGGAGTCTTAACAAGCATGAATGTGATAGATGCGATGACAACCATTGATACAAAGTGAGGTACATAAACAAGTGTTTGAAGAACTTTCTTATACCATTGTACTTTGATTTCATTAAGTAACAGTGCCAAAACAATCGGCAACGGGAAGAAGAATATAATGTTCATTCCCGAAATGATTAGAGTGTTTCTCAACAGTTGCAAGAAACTTGAGTCTGTAAAGAAGTTCTTGAAGTTATCAAAACCAATCCAACCGTTAAAGAAGTTTGAACCGAAGAACGGAATTCCTGCGTAGTAATCTTTGAAAGAAATAAGAATACCCCACATCGGAACAATCTTAAAGATTATAAAATACAAAAAACCGGGCAATAATAATAAGTACATCCACTTATCTCTCTTTATTTGTGCCCATCTTTTTTGCTTCGCCTCTGCTTTCTCCTCAGGTGAAAGCACGACTTTCTGAGCTTTAGCCATAGTAGACCCTCCCTAAAAAAGTTTACTGTTGTTTCAAGTCAATCGAAATCAGCAGAAACCGGGCAAGTATCCGCAAATTGCACAAAGACTAAAAACTGATAAATATATTATAGCTTATTTTATTAACTTTTGCAATAGATTTTGTGAATAAACTGCAAAAATTATTAATTTTTTTTGTGGTTTTGTATAAATTCACCACTCAAATTATGTTTTCGCACAAATATATTTAAAACGGTATTATTTATAATAACACTTCAACCGTTTAAAAGTCCATAAAAAAATCAGTGGTTTTTTGTTCAATTTAACGATAAAAAAATGACGGATTTTAATCCGTCATTTTTATTTGTTAATTATGACTAAAAGTTTTATTCGGCTAAGAATTTGTTAAGTCTGATAACTTCGATACCCGCAAGCATAACAATACCTGTACCGTGTGTATCGTTTAAGTTCCAGCCAAGTTCATACTTATAGTAGTCGGCAATAAACGAGAACTCACTTCCGCGGCATACGCCGTATACGTTACCGTTTGAGTCAACACTTGTCTTAGAAATACCTTTCCAAGCCTTGTATATAGCCTTAACGTACTTTTCAGGATTCTTTAGCCAGCCGAAACGAATACCTCTTGAGAACGCATATATGAACATTGATGTACAAGATGTTTCAGGATATGATTCGTGGTCGTTAAGTACCTGGTGCCACATTCCCTCATCATCCTGCAATGCAAGATAACCCTCGCATAAAGTGTTAAGAAATTCAATAAGGTCGTTTCTCTTTGGATGGTCCTCAGGAAGAACTTCAAGCAATTCTGTCATTGAGAACACTACCCAACCGTTACCGCGTCCCCAAGGAACATTTGTCTTTGAATCATATTTAAAGTCATAAACGTGTGACATAATCTTTTCTTCCGGCATAAACAAACGTTTCTTAAAACCGAAGAACTGATTTGCCGCATCGTCAAGATACTTTTGGTCGCCTGTAAACTGTGAATATCTTACAAGGAACGGAACTGACATATATAAATCGTCCGCCCACATAGTCATATTATGGAAGTGGTGCATCATTTCCTTACGGAAGAATGTACCATCCTCAAGTCTTGACTGGTGGTTGTAAATATAATCACCGACATAATCGGCAACTTTCTTTACGTCACGAAGTCCAAGATACTTGTTTACTTCAAGCATCATTGACGCAAACGAACCGCAGTCGTCAAGGCTGTCGATACTTGTAGCACCGCCGTACTGCTCTTTATCCCAAAGTGCATATTCAAGCGTATCAATACATAATTGAACGTGGTCTTTTATGTAATTCTTTATATCTTCCGAGCCGATTGCAATGGCTGTATGAAGAAGTCCGTACATTGTAACACCCAATGGGTAGTTCCAACGACCGAACAGTGTATTTTCGTTATACGGTCTTACGAATGTATCAGGTGCGTCCAATCTCCAATATGTAGCAGGCTCACCGACAATGTGAAGCATATCAGACGCAGTGTCAAACGGAAATTCAAAATCGTTTACGAATGTACCGATATACATCCATACGTCATCTGTACCCTTAACTCTTGCTGCACTTTCAAATTCAACAGTGTCACATTCAAGTGTGTAACCCCAGTCACTGCCATTGCAAATGCACTTTACATATATGTCATATGTGCCAAGAGGAAGTGTAGCGTCAAAAGTTTCTTTGCCGCCTTTTGTCTTGAACACTTCTTTCTTATTTATATACACAACCGTTTCACCCTTTGTATCAAGAGTAAACTTGTGTGTTGTGTTGTTAATATCGTCAGCAAATACCTTTGTGTAACCTACTGCGTATTGACCGTTAGGTGTACCGAACATACGAGTCAGCTGACCTTTTTTCATTTCGTCGTCAGACCAGTTTATTACAGGATAAAGCTTTTTGTCAAAGTCCTTTTCGCTCATACCGATTTCAAATTCAGGCACATAATCGTCCGGAACAAGTTCTGTAAATACAAAGCCCTCTTGACCGTCACGTTCCTTTGTCGGCATAAGTGTGTACATATCCCACTTACCGATCCATGTACCGAACTGACCGCCGA
>ERZ827363.3777-NODE-3777-length-11172-cov-4.424665_pt1 | contig 11172 bp, 9 predicted proteins | sample MGYA00519776_ERZ827363 | MGnify/ENA primary metagenome ERZ827363 (study PRJEB31778, sample SAMEA3449288) | human gut metagenome | biome: human gut; feature: human-associated habitat; material: faeces | place: United Kingdom | collected 2010/2012 ...
TCGGGCACCAGCTTGCGCGCGCCGGTCAGCAGCGCGTTCACATCGCTTGCATAGGTCTGCGTGTCGCCCGGCTCGCGCACGGCGGCGGTCGCGGTGATCACGGTGTTGCCGTGTACGGTACCCGTGACGATAACGCCCTTCGATATCGGCGTCGGCACGGGGTAGAGCGGCATGAGCGTGCGCGGCTCCTTGTCCAGCACCACGATGTTGCCCTGACGCCAGACCATCTGGAACTCCTCGGCGCCCACCATATGCGAGATGTCCGCGGCGCCGTTGCCCGCGGTATTGATCAGGTAGCGGCAGCGCACATCGCTGACGGGCGTCGCCAGCGTAAAGCGCGCGTTGTCGCCCGAGCCCGCGACTTCAATCGCTTCCACCGGCGCGGACCGCATAAACGTCACCCCGTTGGCCACGGCGTTCTCCAGCGCGGCGATGGCGACTTCAAACGGGTCGACAAACCCGGTCGAGGGACACCACAGGGCGCACGTGGCATCGGCACTGGCGCGCGGCTCCAGCTCGTGGATGCGTTCGGGGCCAATAATCGACAGCTCGGGCACACCGTTGACATGGCCATTGCTCCGCAGCTGCTCCAGATGCGCGCGGTCCTCGTCGCTAAAGCCCAACACCATCGACCCGGTGCGGCGGAACAGAAAGCCCAGCTCCTGGGCCCACGTGCCGTAAAGCTCGCAACCTCGGGCATTGACCTGTGCCTTAACGGTGCCCGGCGCCGGATCGTAGCCAGCGTGTACCAGGCCGCCGTTGGCCATCGACGCGCCCAGCGCAATATCGTTAGCCGCCTCGACCGCGCAAATGGACAGGTCAAACCGCGCGAGCTGCCGTGCGATGGCGCATCCGGTGATGCCCGCGCCGACAATCGCGATATCAAACGTTTCTGTCACAGTGCCTCCAAGACAAGTTGACAGGATGTCAATAAGACTATCCTACGGTCTGCACACCCCCAACGCGGCGGCAATGCGGCGAACAGCCCCGCAACACCCGCCAACGGCAGACGAAGGGAGGGCCGGTAACGTCGACAACCTCGTCTGCCACCCCTGGTGTCAGAGGTTTGTCTCGTTCTGTAACGGTAAACAGAAGAACTGGGTTCCAGATGTTACAGATCGAGACGTTTGCCAAGCGGACCCTCCGTTCGTCTTGATCTGTAACAGTAAGAGGGAATAATCGGTCCTAAGTGTTACAGAGTGAGATTTAAAGTCAGGGAGAGATTTTTCTGTCTCGATCGGGGGTGCGGACGATTTCTTGGACCGCGCCTAGGCGTATCCAAGCTTCCTGCGGTACTCCATCGGGCTCAGCCACCCGAGGGACTTCTTGATGCGCCCATCCCGATAGTACACGAGGTAGGCCTCGAGCCTTCCCATGAACTCCTCGGCCGTCACGCCCTCCCAGTCCCTGCAGTGGAAGAACTCGTTCTTGAGGCGCCCGAAGAAGCCCTCGCAGGCCGAGTTGTCCGGGCTGCAGCCCTTCGCGGACATGCTCCTGACCAGGCCGTTCTCCTCGCAGATCCCGATCCACTCCGGCCAGCGGTAGTGGCCGCCCCGGTCCGAGTGGATCGTCGTGCGCGCGCCCGCCGGCCTCGCCGCGCAGGCCTTGAGCAGGCTCGAGTTCGCGAGGCGCTTGTCGGGGTGCAGCCCGATCGACCAGGCGACGGGCATCCCGTCGAAGCAGTCGACGATCGGGCTCAGGTAGACCTTCTCGCCGCCCGGGAGCCTGAACTCGGTGATGTCGGTGAGCCACAGCCGGTTGGGCTCGTCGGCGCGGAACCTCCTGTTCACGAGGTTCTCCGGCGCCTTGGAGACCTCGCCGGCGTAGGAGCTGTAGCCCCGGGCGCGCCTCTTGTTGTAGACGACCTCGAGGCCCTCCTCGCGCATCACGCGGGCCACGCGCTTCTCGCTGGCCCGGACGCCCTCGCGGCGCAGGCGCGCCCAGACGGTGCGGTACCCCCAGCACCCCGAGCCCTCGCGGAAGATGCGCACCACGCGGTCGCGTATGTCGGCGTCGCGGTCGCGCGGCGCGGCGACGCGGGGCCTCCAGTACTCATAGGAGCTCTTCGATATCCTCAAGAAACCTGTGATCGAGCGGGGGGGGGCAGGGCGGTCGCCCGCCTCAATCTCTCGCCGAGCTCGCACTTGCTCCTGTTCGAGATCGAAGCCGGGTCCCACCCTTCCGCTTTTAGGTCGGCCAACACCGCCCTGAGCAGCAGGTTCTCTATCTGGTCCTCGTTGAGCCCGGCGAGCGGGCCGGTCGCCGGCGGGGCGTAGATCGACTTGTCGGGGCCCAAGCTGGCCTCCTTCCGTGGCGGTTTCCTCGCCACGATTCTACAGCGCGCCCCGGTGTAGCTGTGCGGGAGGTGCCCCGTCGCCCACTTCTTGGCCGCGCCCACCGAGACCCCCGCGAACTTCGCGGCGGCGGTGGGCCCCATGCCGTCCTCCGTCGCCAGGAGGAAGAGCTCGACCTTCTCCCTGCTGTACATGCGGACCTCCAGTCCGGACCGCCCCGCGGTCCAACTTTCTGTCCGCACCCCCATCTGTAACATCTGGGGATCTTTTGGGGTCCAGATGTTACAGATTTAGATGAACCTATCAGTCGGTTTCGAATGTCTAAATCTGTAACGGTTAGACCTGTTTTTGCCGAGTTGTTGTTACAAATTGAGATTTAAGTCGGGTAGAGAATGGTTTGTCTGAATCTGTAGCATCTTGGACTGTTTTTGCCGAGTAACTGTTACAGATTGAGACATTCGGCCAGGACGTTTTCATTTGTCTCAATCTGTAACAGTTAGCTGATGATTTGGGTTGTAGATGTTACAGATCAAGACGAACCTTCCGGCGGATTTTGAATGTCTCGATCTGTAACAGTAAGAGGGGTTTTGGGGCCCAAGATGTTACAGATTGAGATCTAAGTCGGGGAGGGACCCCTTTGTCTCGATCTGTAACATCTGGGACCCGGATTCCGCTCCCACCTGTTACAGATTGAGATGTTTGTGTCCGCGCCAGCCTCGCCCCTAGCCGTGGTCCCATATAAAGAAACCCCGTGGTAAACTTGACCGGACTGTTAATATTCCGAAAGGTACACCCCAATGTCCAAGTACATCTCCGAGCTTATGTCGCCGCAGCTTATGGGCGTCGTCTATGCCTTCGTTGGCTTTATCATCGCCCTGTATGTGCTGTCGGTCGTCTATGTGTTCATCGACGCTCGCCGTCGCGGCGCCAGCGCCTACGTGGCATGGGGCATCATCGCCCTTATCCCGTTTGTGGGCCTCATCGCCTACCTGGTCCTGCGCCCGCACTCCTACGCGTCCGATCGCGAGGAGCAGGAGCTGGACATGGCCCTGCGCGAGCGCCAGCTTGCCCAGTACGGCACCTGCCCGCAGTGCGGCGCGCCCATCGAGAAGGACTTCGTCGTCTGCCCGGTGTGCGATACCCAGGTTCGCAACGTCTGCCCCAGCTGCCATCGCCCGCTCGATGCGCACTGGAAAGTCTGCCCCTACTGCCGAACTCGCATCCAGTAACGCATCCATCGCCGGGCCGGCCGCAAGCCACGGGCGCCGCACGCGCCACAAGCCACACACGCAACCTGCCCCACACGATGAAGCATGCGTAGAAAATCGCCCGCCGTGCCATTAAGGTGCGGCGGGCGCTTGTATACCAAAGCAACCTGCCTATAATGATGCAAGTCAAAAACGCCGAGCGCATCGCACGCACTTGCATCAGGCATCCGAGAGGAGAAAACATACCCATGAAGGCACTCTACAATGACGGTTCGGTGGCCGAGCTCCCGCAGGACGAGGTCACGCACGTCATCCGCCACTCTGCCGCACACATCATGGCGCAGGCCATCAAGCGTCTGTACCCCCAGGCCGATTTTGCCTACGGCCCCGCGACCGACAACGGCTTCTACTACGACGTCGACCTGCCCGAGGGCGTCAAGATCAGCGAGGACGACTTCCCCGCGATCGAGGCCGAGATGAAGAAGATCGTCAAGGAGAACCTCAAGTTCACCGTGTACGAGAAGCCCCGCGCCGAGGCCATCGCCCTTATGGAGGAGCGCGGCGAGAAGTACAAGGTCGAGCACATCGGTGACCTGGACGACGACGCCCGCATCACCTTCTACCAGCAGGGCGACTACATCGACATGTGCGTCGGTCCCCACATCTGCTACACCAAGGCCCTCAAGGCCTTTAAGCTCACCGGCGTCTCGGGCGCCTACTGGAAGGGCGACAAGGACAACAAGATGCTCACCCGCATCAACGGCGTCGCCTTTGCCACCAAGGAAGAGCTCGACGAGCACATGCACATGCTGGAGGAGGCCAAGAAGCGCGACCACCGCAAGATCGGCCGCGAGATGGACCTCTTTATGATGCGCGACGAGGCCCCCGGCTTCCCGTTCTTCCTGCCTAACGGCATGATCCTTAAGAACACGCTGCTGGACTACTGGCGCGAGATTCACCACAAGGCCGGCTACGTGGAGATCTCCACGCCGCTCATCATGAATAAGCAGCTGTGGAAGACCTCGGGCCACTGGGACCACTACAAGGACAACATGTACTCCACCGTCATCGACGACGAAGAGTACTGCATTAAGCCCATGAACTGCCCGGGTGGCGTGCTGGTGTACGCCTCCAAGCCGCACTCCTACCGCGAGCTGCCCATCCGCGCCGGCGAGATTGGCCTGGTGCACCGCCACGAGCTGCGCGGCGCCCTGCACGGCCTGTTCCGCGTGCGCTGCTTTAACCAGGACGACGCCCACCTGTTTGTGCGTCCCGACCAACTGACCGACGAGATCGTGGGTGTGGTCAACCTCATCGACTCCGTGTACCAGAAGTTTGGCTTTAAGTACCACGTTGAGCTTTCGACCCGCCCCGAGGACTCCATGGGTTCGGACGAGGACTGGGCTCGCGCCGAGGAGGGCCTGCGTACCGCTCTTGAGCAGCTACACATGGACTACGAGGTCAACGAGGGCGACGGCGCCTTCTACGGTCCCAAGATCGACTTCCACCTGGAGGATTCGCTCGGCCGTACCTGGCAGTGCGGTACCGTCCAGCTTGACTTCCAGATGCCGCTCAACTTTGACCTGGAGTACGTGGACGCCGACGGCACCAAGAAGCGCCCCATCATGCTGCATCGCGTGTGCTTTGGCTCCATCGAGCGCTTCATCGGTATTCTGATTGAGCACTTTGCGGGCAAGTTCCCCACCTGGCTGGCTCCCGTGCAGGTCAAGGCGCTTCCTGTCTCTGAGAAGAGCCGCGACTACGCCCACGAGGTGTGCGCCAAGCTGGAGGAGGCCGGCATCCGCGTGGTCTGCGACGACCGCGACGAGAAGATCGGCTACAAGATCCGCGAGGCCCGCAGCATCGACCGCGTGCCCTACATGCTCATCCTGGGCGAGAAGGAGGTCGAGGCCGGCAACATCTCCGTCCGCGATCGCTCCAACGAGACTGTTCAGATGAGTGTTGACGAGTTTGTTGCGAAGGTGACCGAGGAGATCAAGACTCGCGCCTAAGGCAAGCTGCACAACAATTAACAAAAGCGACCGTCCATAAAGGGCGGTCGCCTTTTTCATGTTCAAATAATAAAAGCCGCTGGTCGGGCGGCTTTTTTTGTTGCACAAAAAGGTACAGGTTTTTGTATCTTTCGACAGACGACATTATACGAGCAATTAATCAGCGTTTGCCCAGATTACGCAAAATGTACTGCTAGTAGGTACATCTCCATACCCCCCTACAAAAACCCGTACTTTTGCGACTGCGCCTAGCTGCGAGCGAGAAGCCTGTTCTAAACGCCCCTGCATTTGCGTTCATCGCAAAGCCAAAAGAGGGGGGGCGAGAACATGGAACAGACGGCACGGCGGCAAGAGCAGCTGCCGGGCGCATTTAACGGTGCCACCACCAGCACCCAGCACGGTCGCGTCCGCTGGTATCTGGTCCACACCCCCAATGGAAAAGAGCGCGAGACCTGCGAAAAGGTCCGCCGCATAATCCCGCACAACCTTATGCAGGACGCTTTTGTGATGCAAAAGGAGTTCTGGTTTAAGCGGGACGGCGCATGGTCGCTCCAAACCAAACCCATGTACAAGGAATATTTCTTCGTCGCCACGCACGATGCTGCCGCGCTCGATAGGGCTTTGGCTCAGTTGAGCTTTGGCTGTCGCATCGCCGGCAGTAGGGAGCGGGCGTACATGCCCATGCCGGACGATGCGCAGGATTGGTACCGCAGCGTTCTGGATGACGACGGCGTGGTACGCAACAGCGTCGCACGCATAGAAGACGGCGTGTTGCACATAGAGCAGGGTCCCTTGGTGGGGCAAGAGGCTCGCGTTAAAAAGATCGACCGTCATAAACGCTGGTGCCTGGTAGACGTGGGCGATGGCGATTCCGTTTTTAGGGAGCTGCTACCGCTCGACGTTCCCAGCAAAACGTAAGGGAGACGTTGCACCAGCTATTCGTTCGCATTTTTGAATTTACCGATTGGGGGATCCCTGGGGAACGGGGACGTAAGTTTGACTGTGGCTGCTAAAGAAGTAACAGAGAGCAATGTGCCCGCGGGGGCGGCGCTGATTGCTCAGGCGATGGACCGGCGTGAGGGCGCCGGTCGCTACAAGGCTATGCAATCCATTATAGACTGGGATAATTCGCGCCTGGTCTACCGTGTCGTGAAGCGCACGTTCGACATCGTGTTCAGCGGTGCCGCGCTCGTCCTCATCGCGATCCCCAGCCTCGTACTCGCCGCTGCCATCCGCTTGGAGAGCGAGGGGAGCCCCTTCTATAGCCAAATCCGCGTGGGCCGCACCCGTTCCGACGGTAGTTTAACCACCTTTCGCATGTGGAAGTTCCGCAGCATGTACAGAGATGCCGACGAACGCCTCGCCGAGCTCAAGGAGCAAAACGAGATCGCAGGTGCCATGTTCAAGATGAAGAATGATCCGCGCGTCACCAAGATCGGGAAGTTTATCCGCAAGCACTCCATCGACGAGTTCCCGCAGTTCCTGAACGTATTCCTGGGCCAGATGTCCGTCGTGGGCCCGCGCCCGCCTCTGCCCAACGAGGTCGCGGAGTACACCGAGTTCGACCTGCAGCGCCTGGCCGTCAAGCCCGGGATAACCGGCTGGTGGCAGGTGACGGAGCGCAACTCGACCGGCTTCGACGGCATGGTCCGCCGAGACCTGGAGTACATCGCCAACCGGGGCATCTTCACCGACCTCAAGATTGTGATCCTCACGGTTATTGAGGTCATCACCGGTAAGGGTGCGTGCTAATGCTCGAGGACTATTCGAAATACTCTGAGTTGAATCGCGTTCCCGTAATCGATGTTCCGATCACGGGAACCAATATGTACGAGTGTGTCGAGTTTCTTACTCGTCATATAGATGAGCTTCACGGTGAGTATATTTGCGTCTCCAATGCGCACACATCGGTTATGGCCCATGACGACCCTTCCTATTGGGCCTGCCAAGCTGACTCCCTCATGTCCGTTCCCGACGGTAAGCCCTTATCGGTTGTCGGACGAAACACAATCGAGTCAATGGGGCGCGTGACCGGACCGGACCTGATGCGTGAAATATTTAGCATTTCCGTGCAGCAAGGATGGACTCATTACTTCTACGGTAACGAGCAGAAGAATCTCGAGGCTCTCAAAGATTCACTGCAAGAGGAATATCCGGGTTTGAAAATCGCCGGCATGGAGCCTTCGGTCTTCCGCCCACTCTCCGATAGCGAGAAACAAGACCTATCGCGACGCCTCGCAGAATCGGGCGCAGACTTTGCATGGATCGCTTTGGGCGCACCCCGTCAGGAAGTCCTCATGCATGAGCTTAAAGGCGGCCCTCAACCGTTGATGATAGGCGTTGGAGGCGCGTTCAATGTTCTCGCTGGCGTGGTGCCAGAGGCGCCGATATGGATGCAAAACCTGAGTCTCGAGTGGCTATACAGACTTATTCAAGAGCCAAAACGGCTTTTCAAACGATACCTCGTAACCAATACGAAATTCCTCTTTTACCAGTTTACAAAAGCCAAACGTAAGGAAGGCAAATAGATGAAAGATTCGACCACCTTTAAAGACAAGACCCTGATGATTACGGGCGGCACCGGCTCGTTCGGCAACACCGTGCTCAAGCACTTCATGAACACAGACCTGGCCGAGATCCGCATCTTCTCGCGCGACGAGAAGAAGCAGGACGACATGCGCCACCGCCTGCAGGAGAGGTCCCCCGAGCTCGCCTCCAAGGTGCGCTTCTTCATCGGCGACGTCCGCAACGCCCAGAGCGTGCGCGACGCCATGCACGGCGTGGACTACATCTTCCACGCCGCAGCCCTGAAGCAGGTGCCCTCCTGCGAGTTCTTCCCCATGGAGGCCGTCCGCACCAACGTCATCGGCACGGACAACGTCCTGCACGCTGCCATCGAGGAGGGCGTGGACCGCGTCGTGTGCCTGTCCACCGACAAGGCCGCATACCCCATCAACGCCATGGGCAAGTCCAAGGCCATGATGGAGTCCATCATCTACGCCAACGCCCGCAACGGCGCCGGCCGCACCACCATCTGCTGCACCCGCTACGGCAACGTCATGTGCTCGCGCGGCAGCGTCATCCCGCTGTTCATCGACCGCATCCGCAAGGGCGAGCCGCTCACGGTCACCGACCCCAACATGACCCGCTTCCTCATGAACCTGGACGAGGCCGTGGACCTGGTGCAGTTCGCCTTCGAGCACGCCAACCCCGGCGACCTGTTCATCCAGAAGGCGCCGGCCTCCACGATCGGCGACCTCGCCGAGGCCGTCCAGGAGGTCTTCGGCCGCGTGGGCACCCAGGTCATCGGCACCCGCCACGGCGAGAAGCTCTTCGAGACCCTCATGACCCGCGAGGAGCGACTGCGCGCCGAGGACATGGGCGGCTACTACCGCGTGGCCTGCGACTCGCGCGACCTGAACTACGACAAGTTCGTCGTCGACGGCGAGGTGGAGACCCAGGCCGACGAGTCCTACACCTCCCACAACACCGAGAGGCTCGACGTGGAGGGCACCATCGCCAAGATCAAGACCGCCGAGTACGTGCAGCTGGCGCTCGAGGGCCGCGAGCACGAGGCGGTGCAGTAGGGTGCGCGTCCTCGTCACCGGCGCCAGGGGCTTCGTCGGGAGGAACCTCTGCTGCGCGCTGAAGAACATAAGGGACGGCAAGGACCGCCGAGCGAAATGCCAGCCGCTCCTTCCCCTCGAGGTCATGGAGTACGACGTCGACTCGGCGCCCGCCGAGCTGGACGACTACTGCTCCCGCGCCGACTTCGTGTTCAACCTGGCCGGCGTCAACCGCCCCAAGGACCAGGCGGAGTTCATGGAGGGCAACTTCGGTTTCGCCTCCACGCTGCTGGACACCCTCGAGCGCCACGGGAACAAGTGCCCCGTCATGCTCTCCAGCTCCGCGCAGGCGAGCCTCTCGGGACGCTTCGAGGGCTCCGTATACGGCGAGTCCAAGCTCGCGGGGGAGGGCCTCTTCCGCGAGTACTCGGAGCGCACCGGCGCCCCCGTGCTCATCTACCGCTTCCCCAACCTCTACGGCAAGTGGTGCCGCCCGCGCTACAACTCCGCCGTGGCGACCTTCTGCGACGCCGTCGCCAACGGCCGCCCCTACACCGTGAACGACCCCTCCGTGGAGCTGGAGCTCCTCTACATCGACGACCTCGTGGACGAGATGCTGGGCGCCCTGCTCGGCGAGGAGCACCGCTGCGGCTACGAGGGCCTCGACCGCGTCGACGGTGATGATTTCTGCTACGTCCCTAAGACCGACGTGAAGTCCCTGGGCGAGATCGTCTGCCTGCTCGACGGCTTCCGCGACAGCCGCGAGACGCTTGCCGTTCCCGACCTCACCGAGGGCTCCTTCTCCAAGAAGCTCTGGAGCACGTTCCTGTCCTACTACGAGCCGGGCAACTTCGCCTATAGCCTCAGGCCCAATACGGACGCGCGCGGCTCGTTCACCGAGTTCCTGCGCACGCCGGAGCGCGGCCAGGTCTCAATCAATGTTTCCAAGCCCGGCATCACCAAGGGCAACCACTGGCACATGAGCAAGTGGGAGAGGTTCCTGGTCGTCTCCGGCACCGCGTCCATCAAGTTGAGGAAGGTGGGGGAGGACGCCGAGGGCAATCCGTTCCCCGTCGACGAATACGTCGTGAGCGGCCCCGACATGCGCGCCGTGGAGATGATCCCCGGCTACACGCACTCCATAACCAACCTGTCCGACACCGAGGACCTCGTGACGGTCATGTGGACAAACGAGCCCTTCGACCCCGAGAACCCCGACACCTACCACGAGGAGGTCTAGCCGCATGGGCAAGGACTATTCCGATATCGCATTCAGGGACGACGGCCGCCTGAAGCTCCTGGTCATCGTGGGCACCCGCCCCGAGGTCATCCGCCTGTCCGAGGTCATCAAGAAGTGCCGCCGCCACTTCGACTGCCTGCTGGCGCACACCGGCCAGAACTACGACTACACGCTCAACGGCATCTTCTTCCGCGACCTGTCGCTCGACGACCCGGACGTCTACCTGGACGCCGTGGGCGAGGACCTGGGCGAGACCGTTGGCAACATCATCGCCGCCTCCTATAAGCTCATGGCGCAGGTCCAGCCCGACGCGCTGCTGATCCTGGGCGACACCAACAGCTGCCTGTCCGCCATCGCGGCAAAGCGCCTGCACATCCCCATCTTCCACATGGAGGCCGGCAACCGCTGCAAGGACGAGTGCCTGCCCGAGGAGACCAACCGCCGCATCGTCGACGTGATCTCCGACGTCAACCTGGCCTACTCCGAGCACGCCCGCCGCTACCTGAAGGACACCGGCTGCGCCCCGGAGCGCACCTACGTCACCGGCTCGCCCATGGCCGAGGTCCTGCGCGCCAACCTTGACAAGATCGAGGCCTCCGACGTCCTCACCGAGCTCGGCCTGGAGCCGAAGAAGTACATGCTGCTCTCGGCCCACCGCGAGGAGAACATCGACACCGAGGCGAACTTCACGAGCCTGTTCACCGCCATCAACGCGCTGGCCGAGAAGTACGACATGCCGATCCTGTACTCCTGCCACCCGCGCTCCCGCAAGCGCCTGGAGGCCACCGGCTTCCAGCTGGACCCGCGCGTGCGCATGCACGAGCCCATGGGCTTCCACGACTACAACTGCCT
>ERZ827363.3786-NODE-3786-length-11152-cov-10.517617_pt1 | contig 11152 bp, 9 predicted proteins | sample MGYA00519776_ERZ827363 | MGnify/ENA primary metagenome ERZ827363 (study PRJEB31778, sample SAMEA3449288) | human gut metagenome | biome: human gut; feature: human-associated habitat; material: faeces | place: United Kingdom | collected 2010/2012 ...
CCACATAGTCCCCGGGCTTGATGTCCGAAAGGCTGGACAGGGCGTTTTTGTTCTTCTTGCGCTTTTTGGCTTCGGCAGCGGCTTCCTCGTCCAACCCGTGACGGCGGCTGGAAAGCACCGCCGTGTGGGCAAAGGGAAAGGTGCACCCGGCGGTCAGATGCCCGGGCAGCACCTGCAAAATGCCCTTGGCGGGGCGCACATCCCGGCTCATGCTCACGGCATAGCCCTTGTCGGCAAGGTCACGGGTCAAAGCGGCTGCGCCCTTGGGCGTACCGGCAAACAGGGTGACGGCGTAGCCTTGGGCGATGAGCGGGTCTAAGTCCTCCCGCAGGGAGGCAAGGTCGCCGTTCCAGTTGGGGGCGGCAAAGGCCTCGGCGTTGATGAGGTCTTTCAGCTTGAACTCGTTCATCCCGCGCAGAAAGTTCTCGCACAGCAGGGTACTGTTGCTCTGGGCGGAAATGACAAGATCGTCCATGGTCTGGTACAGCACATCCAGCCCGGGGCAGAGCACGCCCTCTTCCAGCAGTCCGGTCAGCTCCTCGCTGCGGCGGAACTCAGTGGCCTTTTGGGCATCCCGGATGCCGCCAACTTCATCCAGAATGAACAGCGGCGCGTCCAGATGGTCCAGCAGCGTGGCGGGGGCGGGGTAGCGGATGCCGTAATATTTATCCATGGCCTCCGGCATCAGGCCGGAATCCAGCTGGGAAAGATCGGCTTCGGTGGCCTTTTCCAGCGCGGTGCGGTGCTTGCCGCGCGCCTTTTTGATGGCGCTGCGCAGCGCCTCGGCAGTCTCGGCGGTGCTGCCGAACAGCACCTCGCGGGCAGGGGAGAGGTATATTTTTTCCAGTGCGCCGTCCCGCCGCTGGGTCAGCAGGTCAAAGGAGGACATGGAGTCGATCTCGTCGTCCCAGTACTCCACGCGGGCGGGCTGACGCATATCCGGCGCGTAGATATCCACGATATCGCCGCGCACGCTGAACTGTCCCGGGCCGTCCACCTGACTGCGCCGCACATACCCAGCGGCAAACAGCCGTGCCACCAGTGCTTCGCGGGTATACACCATGCCGGGCTTTAAGGTGAGGGTATTCTGAATGAACTCGGCCCGGGGCACGGTGTACTGCAAAAGCGCTTCGGCGGGCACGCAGACGGCCTGCAGCCGCCCGCCCGCCAGTGCGCCCAGCACCGAAAGGCGACGGTACTCGTACTCGCGGCCTGCACCCTCCACCGGGCGCAGCATAAAGTCGCGCGGGGGGAACACCGCAGCAGTAAGCCCCAGCGCCTTGAGGTCGTCCGCAAAGTGGGTGGCCTCGGCCTCGCCGGGGGTCACGATGCAGAGCACCCGGCTAAGGTCTTTTTGCAGTGCGGCATACAGCAGCGCCCGGCCTGCGGGCGGCAGACCGAACAGCGCCGCCGGCCCGGCCGAGCCAAAGCTTGCGGCGACCTTCTGATATTCCGGTGTGGCCCTGAGTAAGGCTTCGTACATGGAAAAACCTCCTTTCCTGTCAGGATGCGGGAGAATGATTTTTACCCGTTATACTTGCTCTGTGCCAGACTGAGCTTGCCGTCCATGATAAGCTTTGCAGCGGCTTCAAGGTCGGCGTAGCGGTCGGCGATGGCCTTGGCGTCCTCCGGCGGGAACTTGCCCAGCACCCATGCGGCAAGGTCGTAGTCCGGGTGGGGCTTTGCGCCGATGCCGATGCGGATGCGGGGAAAGTTCTCCCCGCCCAGCCGGGCAATGATGCTCTTCAGGCCGTTGTGTCCGCCCGCAGAGCCGGAGGGGCGGATGCGCAGCTTGCCGGGGGCTTGGGTGATGTCATCGCACAGCACCAGCACATGGTCGGCAGGGATCTTGAAAAAGCCCGCCATAGGGGCGATGGAATCGCCGGAGAGATTCATGTAGGTCAGGGGCTTCAGCAGCACCACCTTGTGGCCGTCCACCTCGCCCTGTCCCCACAGGCCTTGGAACTTGGTTTTGCCCACAGAGATGTTCCACTTGTCGGCCAGCGCGTCCAGCGCGGCAAAACCGGCGTTGTGGCGGGTGCCATCGTACTTTGCTTCGGGGTTGCCCAGCCCTGCAATGAGCCAGATATCGTTTTCATTCATGATATGATAATACCTTTTCCTGATAATAGTGTGATACAACATCTAAGTATAACATACGCGCGCGCAAAAAGATATACATTATAAGCAAAAAATGCCCCCATGCCGCAGGGCACAGGGGCAGAAAAACACTATATTACAGGTTCAGCGTGATGGCAGAGGCCTTCCAGCGGCCGTCCTCCTTCACCATGGTGATGGTGCCGGAAACCTGCGCGGCGGCGGTGCTGTCCGTGGCGGTCAGCAGGGCGGCGGAAAAGTCGTAGCAGTTTTCTGCCCCGGCGCGCTTTTTCAGGGTGAGGTCAGCGGGCACCAGCTTGTCGCCGGACTGCCCTGCCAGCGCGGTGATGCGGGTGGGCAGACGGTTCGCCATGATTTTGTCAAGGCAGTCCGCTGTCATGGCATCGCCCAGCTGCGCCTGAAGAAAGGCGTACAGCCCATCGGTGTCCACAGCAGCAAGCCCCGGTTCACTGCCGGAGGGCGCAGCGGCGTCCACGGCCTGCTCCACGGCAGAGGAGCAGGAGAGCAGCTGCTGCACCACGAACTCCGCCTGCTTTTTGGCGGGGTCGCTGCGCAGGCGGGTCAAGGCGAACACGGCGGCAACAGCCGCGAAGAAAAGGACAAGGCTCAGCGCCTTCTTACGAAAGCTTTCAGACTTCATACATGGCTCCCTTCCGACAGAGCGTTACTTGCTCTGCTCGTTTTCCAGTTTCTGCTTTTTGGCGATGTAGGCTTCCATCTTGGGCTCTGCCCAGCCGTCCAGATTGGTCTGGCGCTCCCGGGCGATGCCCAGCGCCTGTGCGGGCACATCCTTGGTGATGGTGCTGCCGGCGGCGGTGTAGGCACCATCGCCCACCTTGACCGGGGCCACAAGGTTGGTGTTGCAGCCGATGAAGCAGTAATCGCCGATCTGAGTGCGGAACTTATCCTTGCCGTCGTAGTTGCAGGTGACGGTGCCGCAGCCGAAGTTGCAGTACTTGCCCACATCGCTGTCGCCGATGTAGGTCAGGTGGCTCACGGTGTTGCCGCGGGCAAAGTTGGAATTCTTGGTCTCCACATAGGCGCCCAGATGCACGCCGTAGTCGGTGACGGTGTTCACCCGCACATGGGTGAAGGGGCCGATGTTGTTGTGAGGGCCGATGTGGCTGCTGTACACCTGACTGGCGTTGACGGTGCTGCCCTCGTCTACGATGCTGTCCTCAATGAGGGTGTTGGGGCCGATGATGCAGCCCGCACCGATGACCGTTCTGCCGCGCAGGATGGTACCGGCCAGAATGACGGCACCCGGGGCGATGACCACGTCCGGTGCGATCTGCACGGTGCGGCTGTCGATGATCACGCCGTTTGCGATGTGCTGCAGCAGAATGACCTCGCGGGCGGCTTCGGCGGCATCCAGCTGCTCACGCGCTGCATTCAGCGCAGCAGAAGAAACAGAATTTTCCATACGATAGATCTCCCTTCCGGCACGGCGGCTCCCGGCGGGTGGATGATAAGGCCCGACCCGGAAAAATGATGCATCCATATCCAAAGATGGATACAACAGAAGCTTTGCGCCGACAAAAAAGAAAAGCTGAAATTACAGGGATAGAAAGTTGTATCCAACAGACGGATAATCCGCGTCAGAAAACGAAAAACCTCTCGAACTTTCTCCCATTTTATACTACCTTAAAACTTGGCAAATTTCAAGGGATTTGCATAAAAAATAACAGACAAATTCGGGATTTTGCATGGTGGAAAGGAATGGATTTTCTGGTATAATAGTTTAGCATTCATAAAACAATGTTCATCGTACGTTCAAGACAAGGCAAACGATGAGACCGCGGCTGCCATGCCGCCGGTCACGAATGGGAGGTAAACAACGCATGAGCAAAAAGTATCTGTACTACTTCAGCGAAGGCAATGACGCTTTCGGCGGTGACAAGGTCACCATGAAGAACACGCTGGGCGGCAAGGGTGCCGGTCTGGCCGAGATGACCGCAGCCGGTATGCCGGTGCCGCAGGGCTTCACCATCACCACCGACGCCTGCACCCAGTACTACGCAGACGGCCGTCAGATCAATGACGAAATCACTGCTGACATCTTTGAGCACCTCAAGGGCTTGGAGAAGATCACCGGCAAGAAGTTCGGCGACAACACCAACCCCCTGCTGGTCTCCGTCCGTTCCGGCGCACGTCAGTCCATGCCCGGTATGATGGACACCATCCTGAACCTGGGCCTGAACGACGAGGCTGTTGAGGGTCTGGCTAAAAAGACCGGCAACACCCGCTTTGCATACGACTGCTACCGCCGCTTCGTGCAGATGTTCGCCGACGTCGTTATGATGGTCCCGAAGAGCCTGTTCGAGGTCGAGATCGACAAGATGAAGGAAGCCAAGGGCGTCAAGAACGACGTGGACCTGACTGCTGACGACCTGAAGGAACTGGTCGGCACCTTCAAGAAGATTTACGAGGAGAACGAAGGCCGTCCCTTCCCGCAGGATCCCCGTGATCAGCTGATCGAGGCTGTCAAGGCCGTGTTCCGCAGCTGGGATAACCCCCGTGCAAATGTCTACCGTAAGATGAACGAGATCCCCTACGAGTGGGGCACCGCTGTCAACGTGCAGCAGATGGCCTTTGGTAACTCCGGCGACCGTTCCGGCACCGGCGTTGCATTCACCCGTGACCCCGCCACCGGCGCTAAGAAGCTGATGGGCGAGTACCTGATCAATGCACAGGGCGAGGACGTTGTTGCCGGCGTGCGCACTCCTTCTCCCATCAGCCACCTGAAGGATCAGATGCCTGAGGTGTACGATCAGTTTGTCGAGATCGCTACCCGTCTGGAGAACTACTTCCGCGATATGCAGGATATGGAGTTCACCATTGAGGACGGCCACCTGTATATGCTGCAGACCCGTAACGGCAAGCGTACCGCTCAGGCTGCTCTGCAGATCGCCTGCGATCTGGTGGACGAGGGCATGATCTCCGAGCAGCAGGCCGTGGCCATGATCGATCCCCGCAATCTGGATACCCTGCTGCATCCCCAGTTTGACGTCGCCGCTCTGAAGGCCGCCACTCCCGTGGGCAAGGCTCTGCCCGCCTCCCCCGGCGCTGCCTGCGGCAAGATCGTCTACACCGCCGAGGATGCCAAGGAGTGGGCCGCCCGTGGTGAGAAGGTGGTTCTGGTCCGTCTGGAGACTTCTCCCGAGGATATCGAGGGCATGAAGGCCGCACAGGGTATCCTGACGGTCCGTGGCGGTATGACCAGCCACGCTGCCGTGGTGGCCCGTGGTATGGGCAAGTGCTGCGTTTCCGGCTGCGGCGCCATCGTCATGGACGAGGAGAACAAGCAGTTCACGCTGGCCGGCAAGACCTATCACGAAGGTGACTGGCTGAGCCTGGACGGCTCCACCGGCAACATCTACGACGGCGCTATGCCCACCGTGGACGCCAGCGTCAGCGGCGACTTCGGCCGCATCATGGGCTGGGCCGATAAGTTCCGCCGCCTGAAGGTCCGCACCAATGCCGACACCCCCCACGACGCCGCCAAGGCCCGTGAGCTGGGCGCTCAGGGCATCGGCCTGTGCCGCACCGAGCATATGTTCTTCGAGAGCGACCGCATCGCCGCCATCCGCGAGATGATCTGCTCCGACACCGTGGAGCAGCGCGAAAAGGCTCTGGCCAAGCTGCTGCCCATGCAGCAGGGCGACTTCGAGGGTATCTACGAGGCCATGGAGGGCAATCCCGTCACCATCCGTTTCCTGGATCCCCCTCTGCACGAGTTCGTCCCCACCGAGGAGGCCGACATCGAGCTGCTCGCCAAGGATATGGGCAAGAGCGTTGCCGAGATCAAGAACATCATCGCCTCCCTGCATGAGTTCAACCCGATGATGGGTCACCGCGGCTGCCGTCTAGCCGTCACCTTCCCGGAGATCGCCGCGATGCAGACCCGTGCGGTCATCAAGGCTGCGCTGAACGTCAACGCCGCGCATCCCGAATGGCACATCGTGCCCGAGATCATGATCCCGCTCGTCGGCGAGGTCAAGGAGCTCAAGTACGTCAAGGACGTCGTCGTCAAGACCGCGGACGAGATCATCTCCTCCGTCAAGTCCGACATGAAGTATAAGGTCGGCACCATGATCGAGATCCCGCGCGCCGCTCTGACCGCGGACGAGATCGCCAAGGAAGCGGACTTCTTCTCCTTCGGCACCAACGACCTGACCCAGATGACCTTCGGCTTCAGCCGTGACGACGCCGGCAAGTTCCTCGGCGCGTACTACGACAAGAAGATCTACGAGAACGACCCGTTCGCCAAGCTCGATCAGGTCGGCGTGGGCAAGCTCGTGAAGATGGCCGCTACCATGGGTCGTGAGTCCAATCCCGACATCCACCTCGGCATCTGCGGCGAGCACGGCGGCGATCCCGCTTCCGTCGAGTTCTGCCACAAGGTCGGTCTGGACTATGTTTCCTGCTCCCCGTTCCGTGTGCCCATCGCCCGCCTTGCTGCCGCACAGGCTGCGATAAAGGAGATGTAATTCTCTGCCTCGACGCTTACAAAACGCATAACAGCAAGCCTCCGGTCAATGACCGGAGGCTTGTGTTTTACGGGAGTGTATGGTAGGATAGCCGTGAAGCAGGATACAAACCGGAGACCGCAAACGGAGGAAACATGAAAAGAAAGGGAACGATCATTCTTGCGATGCTTCTTGTATTTGTTATAGAGGTTTGCTTGATCTACACACTCAAGGGCAAAATGGACACGCTTTTGCAGTTTACGAAAATTTTTTCGGTATTCCTGCTCGTCCTGCTTGCGGGTCAGCTGAGAGATGCGGGAAAGAGCGAGTAAGCGTTTCAATCTGCTGAAGAGTGACAGAAGCCACAGATAATAAGAAAAAGAGGAGCGCCGCTTGGCGCTCCTCTTTGCTGTGCAGTTTTATTTCGCTTATGCCAGAGCGGCAGTGATAATGGCCATCGAATAGACCTCCTGCGCGTTGCAGCCGCGGGAGAGGTCGTTGATGGGGGCGTTCAGGCCGAGCAGGATGGGGCCGTAGGCGTCGAAGTTGCCGAGACGCTGGGCGATCTTGTAGCCGATGTTGCCCGCGTTGATGTCGGGGAAGATGAAAGTGTTGGCGTGGCCGCCGACGGCGTCGGAGATATGCTTGGTCTTGGCGACGACGGGGGAGACCGCCGCGTCGAACTGGAACTCGCCGCCGATGGGGGTGTTGGGCATTTCGGCCTTGGCCTTCTCGCAGGCGTTGCGCATCTTGTCGACGTCCTCGCCCTTGCCGGAGCCGAGCGTGGAGTAGCTCAGGAAAGCGACCTTGGGATCGACGCCGAAGATCTTCGCGCACTCGACGGTCTCGCGGCAGATCTCGACCAGCTCGTCCTCGGTGGGCTTGATGTTGATGGCGCAGTCCGCCATGGCCAGCACCTCGTTCTCACCAGACGCGGCGGGACGGACCATGATGAAGCAGGAGGAGACGATGTTGCTGCCGGGCTTGGTCTTGATGAGCTGCAGCGCGGGACGCACGGTGTCCGCGGTGGAGTAGGTCGCGCCGCCGAGCAGGCAGTCGGCCATGCCCATCTTGACGAGCATGGTGCCGAAGTAGTTGCCCTTCTTCAGCGCGTCGCGGCACTGCTCGGGCGTCATCTTGCCCTTGCGCAGCTCGACCATCTGCTCGACCATCGCGTCCATCTCGGGATAGTTCGCGGGATCGGCGATCTCGGCGCCGCGGATGTTGAAGCCGGCGTCCTCGGCGGCCGCGGCGATCTCCTCGGGATTGCCGACGAGCACGGGCTTGAGGAAGTTACCGGACAGCAGACGGGCGCTCGCCTCGAGGATGCGGGGGTCGGTGCCTTCGGTAAAGACGATGGTTTTGGGGCTCTTTTTCAGGGTTGCGATCAGTTGACCAAACATATAGAGATTCCTCCGAATTTCTGTGCCGCAGGGGGGCGGCAGGAATTAACGGGAACAGTATACACCTCTTTTTTTCGCGTCTCAACACCAAATCATAAAAAATTTACAATTTTTCCATGATTTTTTGAAATGACGAAAAACAGCCGAAAATCCGCAGATGTTGTGCCGAAGGTGTACAAAAACGCGCAGATGTGGGGCGGCGCCCCGCCGCCGCGCGCCGCAGGCGGCGAGTCTTTGCGGAAAGCGGGGGTTGACGCGGCGGGAAAAAGAGGGTATTATAGCATTTGTTACAAATTGTAACCTTTTTTAATGTCTTATGAGCTCGCGGAGTGAACATGGAACAGCGCAAAGGGAAGAGACAACTGAATCAGGGCGTGCGCGTCAAGCGCACGGAGGAGAAAGAGAAGCGCGCCGACCGGAGCGCGGAGCGCACCCGGGAGGCGACTGCCGTCAGAGCGAAGCGGACGACGGAGAGCAGAGCGGCCCGCGGCGCGGAGATGTCGCTGGGGCAGAAGCTCAAAGCGATCCACGGCAAGGTCCGCAAGGCGGTGCACGAATCCCGCGAGCGGAATTTCCCGGAGTCCAACGGCGTGGCGGGCCAGCTGCTGCTTTTGCTGTGCGGCCTTGCGGCCTACTGGGGCACGCTGGGACGCGAGAAGCTGCGCCTTGCGCGGCGCAGCCATATCCGCCGCACCGGCGGAACGTCCCGCGCCGCAAAATGGTGCAGAAAGAAGTATTACCCGCTTGCCTTCGGCGGTGCGGCGCTGGTGATCGCGGCGACAGCTGTTTTTGTCTCGCGCTATACCTTCGGCACCACCGTCATTTACGAGGGACAGGCGCTCGACACCGTGGCGAGCGAGCTTGAGGCGAAGCGCGTCACGGCGAGCATCGCGGACATCACCTCGGAGACGTTGGGCAAAACGTTTACGTTCTCCGACAGCTCCATTCAGTACACGAGCGGCCTGGTCGAGCGCAGCGCGGTCGTGGACCGCGCCGAGCTGGAGGAGGAGCTGACCGACGAGATGGGCCTTGTCACGCAGGGCTACTCCCTCTACATCAACGACGAGCTGATCGGCTCGACGCAGTATGAGGGCGCGCTGGAGGGCCTGCTCGACCAGCTCAAGGAGAGCTATATCTCCGAGGATACGCTGACCGTTGACTTTGTCGAGGACGTCCGCATCGTCAAGGGCTACGTCCCGACCGAAAGCATTATGAACCTCGGCCAGATCGCCGAGATCCTCAACTCCACGAAGGAGGGTGAGGTGACCTACACGGTCGTCAAGGGCGACACCTGGAGCGGCATCGCCAACAGCCATGGCATGACGACCAAGGAGCTGCTGGCCATCAACCCCGACTTCGACATCAACCGCCTGCAGATCGGCGATGAGCTGACGCTCTCCAACGCCGTGCCGTATCTGACCGTTATGGTCACCGAGCGGCAGAACTACGTCGAGGATATCCAGTACGACATCACCTACACCGACGACGCGACCATGTACAAGGGCGACTACAAGGTCCTCTCCAAGGGCGTCTACGGCACGGCGGACGTCGTGGCGGATGTCACCTATGTCAACGGCGAGGAGACCGAGCGCACCGTCATCTCCAGCGTCACGCTCACCGAGCCGGTCACCGAGCAGCGCGCACAGGGCACCAAGGCGCGCCCGAGCTGGTATCCCACCGGCAGCTTCCGCTGGCCGACGAGCGGCCGCATCACCTCCTACTTCGGCTACCGCAACACCGGCATCCGCGGCGCGTCCACCAACCATAGGGGCATTGATATTTCGGTGTCCTACGGTACGCCCATCTACGCGGCGGACGGCGGCGTGGTCAGCTTCTCGGGCTACAAGGGCGCGATGGGCTATGTGGTCATTATTGACCATCAGAACGGCTTTAAGACCTATTATGAGCACAATTCCTCGCTCTTGGTCTCCGCCGGACAGACAGTGTACAAGGGCCAGCAGGTCGCCAAGGCCGGCCGCAGCGGCGTCACCAGCGGCGTCCACTGCCACTTCGGCATCCAGTACAACGGCACCTATTATAACCCGCTGAACTATCTATCCTGACCCAAATTTGAAGGGGCGTCCGATCGGACGCCTCTTTTTTTCGGCAAAACGGCAGTTTTTTCATAAAAAATGAGCCGCCGTGGCAATAAAAGGCTTGCAATCGGCATAAAGCTATGGTAATATGCTTATGTTATTTCAGTCGGTCAGGCAGAGTGGACTTTCGGTCCGCTCTTTCTTTTGCAATTTTTGCCTTGAACAAACACTTTTGCACACGAAAGTGAGGGAGCTATGAAAAAGGTAACGGAGATTGTCGCGGAGCTCGCCCGCCCCGTTGTGGAGGAGCACGGCTGCACCCTGTGGGACGTGGAGTATGTCCGCGAGGCAGGGCAGTGGTACCTGCGCCTTTTGATCGACAAGCAGGGCGGCGTGGACATTCTGGACTGCGAGGCCATCTCGCGCGTCGTGAGCGACCTGCTTGACGAGGCGGACCCCATCGAGGGAAGCTATGTCTTTGAGGTCGGCTCCGCGGGAGCCGAGCGCCCGCTCAAGCGTCCCGCGGACTTTGAACAGTTCATGGGCGCGGACGTGCTGCTCAAGACCTACAAGCCGCGCGACGGGCGCAAGGAGTTTTCCGGTGTGCTCGCGGGCTATGACGACGGCACGGTGAGCCTGACCGTCGGCAGCGAAACGCTGCGCTTTGAAAAGCCGGAGATCGCGCTCGTGCGTCTCCGCTGCGACTTCTGACAACCACCACTTTATCATAAATAATAAGGAGCTTATTTCCATGAAATGCGATGAAATCTTTGCCGCCCTTGCGATGCTCGAAAAGGAGCGCGGCATTTCCCAGACCTTTATGATGGATAAGATCGTGCAGGCGCTCACCACCGCCTACAAGCGCGACCACGAGGGCGTGGAGAACGTGGTCGTGGACGTGGACGAGGCAAAGCGCGATCTGAAGATGTATGTGCAGAAGGAGGTTGTCGAAGAGGTCGAGAACCCCGGCACACAGATGTCCCTCGAGGACGCGAAGAAGCTCTCCGCCAAGTACGAGGTGGGCAGCATCGTCAATCTTCCGGTCGATAACGTCGAGTTCGGCCGCATCGCCGCCGGCAACGGCAAGCAGGTCATCATCCAGGGCCTGCGCGAGAACTTTAACGGC
>ERZ827363.3789-NODE-3789-length-11146-cov-3.157154_pt1 | contig 11146 bp, 9 predicted proteins | sample MGYA00519776_ERZ827363 | MGnify/ENA primary metagenome ERZ827363 (study PRJEB31778, sample SAMEA3449288) | human gut metagenome | biome: human gut; feature: human-associated habitat; material: faeces | place: United Kingdom | collected 2010/2012 ...
CAGGTCGGGATCCGTCGAAATGTCGAAGGTCACCGTGGCGGAGAAACCGCCCGAGTTGGAGCTCGACGACTCCATGTAGATCATGCCGGGAGTACCGTTCAGCTCCTGCTCGATGGGCGTAGCCACAGCCTGCGTCACGGTCTGCGCATCGGCACCTGGGTACGACGCCGAGATACGCACTACGGGAGGTACGATCTGGGGATACTGGTCGACGGGCAACAGTGCCAGGCCGATGAAACCCACGATCACGATGATGATGGACAGCACCGTCGAGAAGACGGGCCTGTCGATAAAGAAGTCCGCTTTCATAGGCTACTGTTGTTTTTCGGCCTCCTCATCGCGGCGCGGAGCGACCGGTTCGACTTTCATGCCGTGCTGGAGCTTGTGGTATCCCTCCACGACGATGTCTTCGCCCGACACCAGTCCGCGCTCGACGACGATGTTCTGTCCGATTTCGGGCCCCGTTTCGATGAAACGCTTCTCGACAATGCTGTCGGGACGCACCACGAAGATGTAGGCCCCGCCCTTCTCAATCACCACGGCCTTCGACGGCACGACAACGGCATCCTCACGCACGTCGAGCAGCAGCCGCACCTTGGTGAACTGCCCCGGCAGCAGGATGTGGTCGGGGTTGGCCATCTCGGCTCGCACGGAGAAGGTACCCGTCTGCGGGTCGACCTGCGGATCGGCGAAATCTACCAGGCCGCGGTAGGGGTATTCCGAGCCGTCGGCCAGGGTCACGGTGATGTAGGGATCCCACTTGCGGGTCGAATCGCGGTGCCCGAGGTTGACGTTGCGCGCCTTGCTGCGCAGGTAGTCGAGGGCCGTCATGCTGAAATCGACACGCACGGTATCGCTCTTCACGACCGTGGCGAGCAGCGATTTGCCGCTCGGCCCCACGAGCGTACCGATGTCGGCGTTGCGTTCGGAGATATAACCCGCAATAGGCGACTGCACGGAGGTATAGCCCAGGGTCATCTGCGCCTGCGTGAGGTCGGCCTCGCCGACGGCCACGTCGGCCACGGCACTCTCGTAAGCCGCCGTGGCATTGTCGAGTTCGAGCTGGCTGGCGGCACTCTGTTCGAAGAGCGGACGGATACGGTCGAGGTCGCGCTTGGCTTTCAGCGCCTGCGCCCGGGCCTTGTTCAGCTGCGCCTTGGCCTTGTCCACGCGCGCACGGTAGACCCGGGGGTCGATCACGAAGAGGGTTTGTCCCTTCCTGATGTAGGTACCTTCGGCGAAGAGCATCTTTTCGAGGTAGCCCTCGACGCGGGCGCGGATTTCGACGAACTGCTGGGCGCGGATGCGGCCAACGTAATCACCATAGATATTGACGTCTTCGGTCGTTACGGGTTCCACCGCCACGACAGGCAGGACGACTGCGGCGGGACGCGGCCGGAGCAGGATGACGAGCAACACCGTCACGACCACAAGGCCGGCAATGACTCCGATCCACTGGCCTCGGCTCAGTCTTATCCGGACATGGGCGACACGGGAGGCCGCTTTTTTCACACCGTTCAGGTTCAGCTCCTGCAAATTCGGTTTCAATTTGTCAAATTTCATAAAGCACTAATATCATTGGGGGCAGCAAAACGGGGTTCAAACCTTGCGCCAGAATTGCAGGCAGCCCTTTAAAACATTTATTGACAGCAAAATATCTACCAAATACCAAATCAAATATATACAAAAATCTGTGGAATAATTCTACATCCGTGTGGAATTATTCCACAACACCCCGGCAAAGCGTCCGTCTGCCCGGAGTCTTGCGACGGCCGGAGCCGTAACCGACGCATCCGAACGCATTGGAGGCAACTGCCCCGGCTTCGCGGCGCAAAGGTAACAAAACAAGTCCGGGCAGGCGAAAAAATGCGCCAGGAAGGTTACAGCAAATCCGGCCGGAATATTATCCGAAACGGGCACATTTCCGGCCGGGAAGCCATAACTTCGGGGGAAGCATCTCCGACGGGAAGGCACAAAAAAAAGACCCGTACGGGTCTTTTTGCCATATCGCGGCAACGCTGTCCACCGCATCACACACCCCGCCTCACGCGGTGTTCTACACATCTGCGGAACAAGCTGGAACCAAGCGGAAATTCCACACTCAGAGGGCTCATTTCCGATCGCAAACGAGGCGGCCTTCCCCCATCACCTTGAGGATCCGGGCGCTTCCAGAGGGCTCACCCCCCCCACGGTTCTCTCCATCCTCGGGGAAACGAATGTCGATCGGATGGGCAAAGACAAAACGCGCACCGGCGGTATAGGTCGGATCGACCCAGATGCGGCCACCGAAGATCATGGCTATCTGGCGGCAGATGGCAAGGCCGAGGCCCGTGCCCTTCTTCTTGTTGCCATCGAGTTTCTCGAAACGGTTGAAGACCATCTCCTGTTTGTCGAGCGGAATACCGGGGCCCGTATCGGCTACCGAAAAGAGCACTTCGCGGTGTGCCTCGTCTATCTCCACGCCGAGTGTGATACTCCCCTGGGAAGTGAACTTGCCGGCGTTGGTGAGCAGGTTGATCAGAATCTGCGACAAGCGGTGGACATCGGTTACAAGCATGTAGGAACCCACGGCACATTCGAGACGCCCCTCGACACCTTCCTGCCGCGTATGGGCGGTCGTCATGAGCACATGCTGGCAGACCTGCACGATCTCCTCGGACGAGCAGTTGAACTTGATCTTGCCGCATTCGAGCGACGAAATGTCGAGGATGTCGTTCAGCAGCGTGAGCAGCATCTCGGAATTGTTGACCACGATGGCGCAGTACTCGGCACGTTCCTCCTGTGAAAGTTCTTCGCCCTGCATCAGCGACGAGAAGCCCACGATGGCGTTGAGCGGCGTGCGGATCTCATGGCTCATATTGGCCAGGAACGCCGATTTGAGCATGTCGGACTCTTCGGCCTTCTCGCGGGCGACCACCAGCTGTCCCTCGCGCTCTTCGAGCGTGCGCTTGAGACGCCGCGTGCGCAGGAAAAGCGCCGCAACGAAAACCAGCAGCAGCACCAGCAGTACGATACCCGCCACGAGCAACTCGATGTAATGGGAATATTTCGAGAGTTTGGCCGCTACGGTATCCTCGACCACACTCCCCTTGGGCAGGGCGTATTCGGCAATCTTTAACTCCTTGAGCTTGCGCGAATCGAAGAGGTACTGGCCGTCCGTAAGGCGGAAATGCGTCCCGTCTATCTTCCCCGAGGCGTAATACTCCTTGATCTGCGATGCGATGACCGAGGCGGCGTTCTCGTATTTGGGGACATAGCCACCCACAGCCACGTCGCCGATGCCGATCTGGGATATCGAAAAGACCGGTATGCGCGGATTGAACTGCACCAGGTCGTTGAGCGAACGCTGCATGAGGTACTCCCCGTCGCGGCCCACACGCCAGGTTCCGAGTATCGCCGCGGAACGGTGCGACAGCGAGGCATAGGTCTCATGCATCGCATCATCCCCCTCGCGGCTGTCCACCAGCACAAGGTTCATGTCGGGATAGTTTTTCATCTCCTCGCGTACGAGCGCCTGGAGGGAAATACCCCCGTAGGTGTTATCCGAGATGAAGGCGATGTTCTCGGCTTCGGGAAAAAGCGAACGAACCAGCTCGATATTGCGGCGGACGTCATACTTGTTGAGCATACCGCCCACATTGTTCAGGCTGTCCGTCATGTTCATGTAATTGATCGAAGGGGGCAGCCACATGCCGAGACTGTCCTCCGGCGGCGGGAGCACGATGCCGTTGGAACTGACATAGCAGCAGAAGCACATTACATCCTTGGGGATATGCCCCAGCGAGACGAACGATGCCCATGCCTCCTGCCCCAGCAGGACGATGGCGCGAAGCCCCTTGTTCTCATACCGGGAAATCATGTTCTCGGTCTGCGACATCCAGATGGGTGCGTCGTTGATGCTCTTGCATTCGAGCGTTTCGACATAGATATCGCACGGGATGCCCGAAGCCATGATGTTGCGTTCGAACTCGGCGATGAAGCCCGACATGCGGCGCGTATCCGGATTATACGAGGAAATAATCAGGATACTCTCCCTCTCCTGCGGCGCTTGAGCCCGAAGCAATGCGGGCAACAGGGCGCAACACAGAAGAAGAAATATCCGATTTTTTTTCATTGGGTTCCTGGTCATAGTTTCCCTTTCTATCGCGAAAGCAGCGCCGCAATCCGCGTACGGAGTTCATCCGCCCGCAGAGGTTTGGCAAGACATTCGTTGAAACCGGCCTGGAACATGCGGTAGCGGTCGGTTTCGAACGCATAGGCCGTGAGTGCGATAACGGGGACGTCGGGCGAAATCTCCCGCACGCCCCGAAGCGCCTCATAGCCGTCCATGACGGGCATGTTGATATCCATCAGCACCAAGTCGGGGCGGCAGTCGGCGAACAAGGCGACGGCCTCCTCTCCGTTCCAGGCGTGCAACAGGTCGTAATCACGGCGCAGCAACACCTCGACGAGCTTATAATTACTCGGATTATCCTCGGCAACCAGCAAGCGGGGACGGTTGCCGACCGGATTTACACTATTGTCACACTCCATCGCTTCATCGGTTTAACAAAATCGCCCGACAGAGGCAAAGACCGGACAATTGCACAAAAATACCATTTTTTTGATTAATAATAAAATATTTCCCTTTAAAAATTAACAGCACCCCGAAAACAGGACGGGAAATCCGGGCGTTTTTGACATATAAATTACCTTAAAAGTTTATAATGCCAATTTTTTTACCGATATTTGCACGGGGTATCCGGATCAGGAGCGGGAAACGACACGGGTTGCAACGCCCGCTCCGGAATTCCAGGTAAATTTAAATAAACAACCGCCCGGAACCGGACAACGAGCATGCGACGCTTCCCGTTCCGGAAAAACCCAATGACAACGAACCGCCGAACATGAACCGCAAGAAAGTACTGATCGTAGACGACAAGGAGCAGATCGCCAAAATACTTTTCGCATACCTTCACAAGGATTACGAATGCTTTTACATGCAGAACCCGCCGCAGGCCATCGAGTGGCTCTCGCGGGGGAACATGCCCGACCTGATTATTTCGGACATCCGCATGCCCGAAATGCGCGGCGACGAATTCCTGGCATACCTCAAGCTCAACGAACTCTTCAAGCAGATCCCGGTCGTGATGCTTTCGAGCGAGGACAGCACCTCGGAACGCATCCGCCTGCTGGAAGAGGGTGCGGAAGACTATATCGTCAAACCGTTCAACCCGCAGGAACTCAAAATAAGGATTAAAAAGATTTTGGATTGAAGTACCCCGTCATCTACATCAAAGGCAGAGGCAACCACACGGCCCGTTTCACGGAGCTGACCGAGGGACAGATGCGTATCGCAGGGGATATCGGCGCAGCCATGGGCAAGCTCATGCCGCTCAAGGACGACCACGCCTTCATCCTCTACGAACAGCAGGGCGAGGAGGACATCCGCAGCATCCGCTTCCTGCGCTCCTGGTTCCCGGGTGCCGGCATCATCCTCATCATCTCGGGGCAACTGACCGGGGAGGAGCGGCGCGCATACCTCGGAGCCGGTGTGAACAGCGCCGTGCCGGACGACATATCGCGCGCAGATTTCCTCCGCATACTGCAATTCATGACCGACTATACGTTCGTCCACAAACCCGTCGCAGGTAGCGGGAACGACGTAGAGTTGTTCCGCATGCCGCTCTGGAAACGGGCGTTCGACATCGCGGCATCGCTCTCGGCGATCCTCCTGCTCTCGCCCCTGCTTATAGCCGTGGCCGTGGCCGTCAGACTCGACAGCCCGGGGCCGGTCATCTATAAGTCGAAACGCGTGGGAAGCAACTACCGGATCTTCGATTTCCTGAAGTTCCGCTCGATGCACTCCGACGCAGATCAGCGGCTCAAGGAGCTGGAGGATCTGAACCAGTATGCCTCTGAACCCGTCGCCGAAGACGATGCGAAGATGGCGCTCAACGACGACGAGATCCGCAAACTGCTGGCGGACACCGAAAACGGCATGCTCTATGCAGACGATTTCGTGATCCCCGAGGAGGCCCATCAGCACCAGCTGGAAACCGAACAGGAAAACGCGTTCGTGAAGATCGAGAACGACCCCCGCATCACGCGCCTGGGGCGTTTCCTGCGCAAATACAGCATCGACGAACTCCCGCAGCTCTTCAACATCCTGCGGGGCGACATGTCGGTCGTGGGCAACCGCCCGTTGCCCCTCTACGAGGCCGAACGCCTCACGAGCGACGAATATATCGAACGGTTCATGTGCCCCTCGGGCCTCACGGGACTGTGGCAGGTCGAAAAACGCGGGCAGGCGGGGAAACTCTCGCCCGAACAGCGCAAGCAGCTCGACATCGAATACGCCCGCAGGATGTCGCCGTGGTTCGACCTGAAAATAATCCTGCGCACGTTCACCGCATTCATACAGAAAGAAAATGTTTAAAACCCAGCAACATATGAAAAGGGCCGTCTTCACACTCTGGCTGCTGCTGGCTGCTGTCGCCGCAACGGCGCAAAGCGAGCCTACACCACCCGAATTCGAATACAGCGACCTGCAACGGCTTACTCCGGAAGATTACATCGACATGCAGCTGCCCCCGCTCCACGTACTGATGGAGAATGCGCGCCATGCACCGCAGGTCGGCTATTACGAGTCGAACCGCGAGATCGAGGAGCGCGAACTGAAAACCGTGCGCCGCAACTGGATGCGCAATTTCAAGCTCAACGCCAACTACAACTACGGATCGTCGGACATCTACAACCAGAATTATCAGGACAGCAACATCCCGATATGGACGACGACCACGACCGGGCGCGAGCAAAGCTGGTGGAACGTCGGGGCTTCGCTCTCGATCCCGCTCGACGAGATTTTCAACCGCCGCAACAAGATCAAGCAGCAGAAGAAGCGTATCGAGAACACCCAGTACGACCTCGACCGCTGGTACGACGAGTTGCGCATGAAGATCATCGACGCCTACACCACGGCCGTCGAGCAGCTCTCGATCCTGCGGAGCGCCGCCGAAGCCAAGATCACGTCCGAGGCACAATACCGCATGACCGAAGTGGACTTCGTCAAAGGCAAGCTCGACGCGCAGACGCTGAGCCGCCAGAAGAGCCTCGAAAATTCGGCGACCCGCGAATACGAGCAGGTGCGGCGCAACCTCAACGACGCCCTGCTGCGGCTCGAGATACTCACGCACACGCCGATCATCAACAAACCCATATCAATGCCCGGGGTGTCGAAAGAAGCGCCCGAAACCGAATAGCATATGAATTACATCGCCTATACCGCGCGGTTTCTTTACCGCATCAAGTGGTGGCTGATACTCTGTCCGCTGCTGGTCGCACTGCTCGTCTACCTGAAGATGGGTACCAAGCCGCGCAACTATAAATCCACGACGACGATCTACACGGGCATCGTCTCGGGATACGACATCACGACCACCGAAGGCTCGCGCCAGGACTGGAACGTCATCAACAACGCGATGGACAACCTGATCAACATCATCCTGTCGCAGTCCACGCTCAAGAACGTCTCGCTGCGCCTCTACGCACAGGGGCTTACGCATCTCGACCCGGACAACGACAACCAGTACCTCTCGGCACGTACTTCACGGTACCTGCTGAGCAAAACCCCGCCGGACGTCATGGAGCTCGTCGACCACACTTCGGAAAAGAACACTTACGAGAATCTGCGCAAATACGAAGAGATAGACCATAACAACCACGTCTACGGCATGTTCCACTGGAGCCCTCCGTATTACAGCTACCAGGCGCTGAGCCAGATCAAGGTCAAGAGGCTGGCCAACAGCGACATGCTGGAAATCAGCTACGAGAACGACGACCCGTATATCGTCTACAACACGCTGATTATCCTCAACGACGAATTCGTCAAGCAGTACCGCGACCTGCGGTTCGGCGAGACGAACAACGTCATCGCCTATTTCGAATCCGAGCTGGAGCGGGTGGGCAACAACCTGCGCAACCTGGAGGATTCGCTGCGCGACTACAACGTCCAGCACCGTGTCATCAACTACGACGAGCAGACCAAGCACATCGCCGCCCTCTCGCGCGACTACGAATTGCGCTACGAGGAGATCCTGCTGAACTTCGAGAGCGCCGAGAAACTGCGTGCCTCGATCGAGGGGCAGCTCGAAGGGTTGCAGGAGACTTTCCGCAACAACGCCGAGTTCATCGAGAAACTCCATAAGATCGGGAGCATCTATTCGCGCCTGTCGGCCGCCGAGGCCTTCCAGCCCGAAACCGACGGCACGGAAGGTATTTCCGACCGGACGGCCATGCCCGCCAGCCGCAACGACACGGGGCAGTTACGCAGGAAACTGAGCGAGGAGACCCGCAGCCTGCAGGAGCTCACGACGAACATCGCCAACCAGCAGTATACGAAGGAGGGACTCTCGGCAAATTCGATCGTGACGGAGTGGCTCGCCGCCGTGCTGCTGGCCGAGAAATCCCGCGCCGAACTGGCGGTGATGAAGCTCCGCAAGCAGGAACTCGACCAGAAATATACGCAGTTCTCGCCCGTGGGCTCGACCCTGAAACGCAAGGGACGCGAAATCAACTTCTCGGAACAGTCTTACCTCTCGATCCTCACGGCGCTCAATACGGCCCGCCTGCGCCAGAAGAACCTGCAGATGACTTCGGCGACGCTGAAGATCATCAACGCCCCGGTGCTTCCCCTGGAGGCTGAACCGAGCAAACGCAAGATGATGGTTGCCGCAGCAGGCCTCGCCACGCTCCTGTTCGTACTGGGATTCTTCATCCTGCTCGAACTGCTCGACCGCACGCTGCGTGACAAAGTCCGCGCCGAGCGCATCACCAAGGGGCGGGTCATCGGGGCCTTTCCCGGCAAAGCCTATTTCGGGCAACGGAGGTTTACCAAGCAATACCGCGAGATCGCATCCCGCTATATCGGCAATGCGGCAGTCAACTATTTCGACCCGGCCAAACAGCCCAACGTACTCAATATCCTGAGCACCGAGCGCGGGGACGGAAAGAGCCTGATCGCCGAACACTTGGCGGCATTCTTCCGCGAAGCGAACATGAAAGTCCGCATCGTATCGTGGAACAAGGATTTCGACATCGAACGCAAAGAGTACCTGCTGGCCGAGAAACTCGGGGATTTCGTGCACGACACCCCGGGCGAAGTTCCCCTCGCCGAGGCCGACGTAGTGCTGGTGGAATACCCGCCCTTCGCCACGAGCTCCGTCCCGAAGGAGTTGCTGCGCCATGCGGCGCTGAGCATCGTCATCGCCCCGGCGAACCGCACGTGGAAAGACACCGACCAGCTACTTTTCGAGAAGGCCGAAAAACTCTCGGGACGCACCCCCGTCGTCCTCTGCCTCAACTGTGCGGGGCGCGACGTGGTGCAAACCTTCACGGGCCTGATGCCCCCTTACAGCCGTCTTCGCAGGCTGGGGTATCAGATCAGCCAGTTCGGATTCACGGCCGTCAAATAAACTGCGGCACGTCATGGAACACTACGGCAGCATAACCACCCCGGTCAGCGTGCCCCGGCTCATCGTCGGGGCAATGCTTGCCGCCGGCGTGGCCGTGCTCATCATGGCGTTCACCAAATACGGGTTGCTCGCCGGCCTGGCCGTCTCGGTGATCCCGGCTGCACTGTGCATCCTGTGGGTCACGCTGCGCAACCCCGCCATATCGATGCTCGGGCTGTTCGTGGTCAACTATTTCATCATGACGCTCACGCGTTATGCCTACGACCTGCCGTTCGGGATGATCCTCGACGCACTGATCTTCTACAACTTCCTGATAATAACGCTGCAAGCCCTGATGCGTCCCATCGAATGGAAGCGAGCCAGCTCGGGACTGACCGTTGTGGCGGCGATCTGGATGGCCTATTGCATCCTCGAAATAGTGAACCCGGAGTCGGTCTCGGTCGCGGGATGGTTCTCGTCGGTGCGGTCGATCGCGTTTTATTTCTTCTTTATCGTCGTGCTCACGCAGCTCACGATGACCGAGTACAAATACCTGAAATACATGCTCGCCGTTTGGTCGGTGCTGACACTGATCGCCGTCGGGAAAGCCTGCATGCAGAAATTCTTCGGCTTTAACGCCGCGGAGAACTACTGGCTGTTCGTGCTGGGCGGCCGTTCGACACACATCATCCACAGCGGCGTGCGTTACTTCTCGTTCTTCAGCGACGCGGCCAATTTCGGCGGCTCGATGGGGCTGTCGATGGTCGTATTCTCGATTTGCGGTAGTAGAGTGCCGAAATCGAGAATACGACAACTCGTGGATGAAGCTCTACCTGCTGCTCGTGGCGGCCGCGGCATGCTACGGCATGCTGATCTCGGGAACCCGCAGCGCACTGGCCGTACCGTTCGTGGGCTACTCGGCCTTCATCATGATGTCGCGCAACATCAAGATGATCGGCGCGGGTGTTTTCCTGATCATCGCAGCCTTCATATTCCTGAAATTCACCACCATCGGACAGGGAAACAGCATTATCCGGCGTGCCCGCAGCGCCTTCAACACAAACGACCCCTCGTTCCAGGTGCGCCTGGCAAACCAGGCCAAACTGCGCGAACTGATGGCTGACAAGCCTTTCGGCGCCGGACTGGGACACGGCGGCGGCAAGGCCAAGACCTTCGCCCCGAATGCGGCATTGTCGCAGATTCCGACCGACTCGTGGTTCGTGATGGTCTGGGTCGAAACGGGCGTCGTCGGCATCCTGCTGCACATCGGCATCCTGCTCTACATACTGGCGCGTGGCGCCTACCTGGTGATCTTCAAACTGCGGAACACCCAGTTGAGGGGATTCACGGCGGCGCTTACGGCGGGAATCTCGGGTATCGTGGTCATGGCCTATGCCAATGAAATTCTGGGACAGATCCCCACGGGCGCCATCCTCTACATGAGCATGGGTTTCATCTTCCTCGCGCCGCGTTTCGACCGCGAACTGGCGCGCAAGGAGATACTGGACAGGGCGATGTCCGCACAACGGCCACACGCAAGGGAAAATTACGAATAGCATGAAACCGCTGATTTCGGTCATATCGGTCAACTACAACGGCTACGCGCTTACCTGTGCCATGGTCGAATCGCTGCGGCGGCACGTCACCTCGCCGCTGGAGATCATCGTGGTGGACAACGGCTCCACCGACGAAAGTCTGGAACAGGCCCGCAGCTA
>ERZ827363.3791-NODE-3791-length-11140-cov-2.696527_pt1 | contig 11140 bp, 10 predicted proteins | sample MGYA00519776_ERZ827363 | MGnify/ENA primary metagenome ERZ827363 (study PRJEB31778, sample SAMEA3449288) | human gut metagenome | biome: human gut; feature: human-associated habitat; material: faeces | place: United Kingdom | collected 2010/2012 ...
TCGTATTTTCGTCGGTCGTAATAGATTGATATGCCGATTGGAGATTTACTCTTCCATTGCGTATAGGTCTCCGAGTGTATATTTGCCTTTTTTTGTGCTGTAGCCGGGAATAACATACTTATCCCCAACATGAAGAATAATAGCCGCCTCATAAATATGCTTTTGGTTTATTTATGCAAGTATACATCTTTTTTTAATGAAGAGTATAAATATTCTTCAGTTTAACTTTAAAAATCCTATATAGGATATTTTTATTTGATTTCCTTACTTTCTCCTTCAGCGAGAATGTCTATTTTAGGTTCTTGAAAAGTCTTGTTTGTCGTGTGTTTATCCAGCGTTAGCAATAATGACGGTAGAAGTATCAAGTTAGATAGCATGGCTGCCAATAACGTGATGGAGACCAAAATACCCAATGCAACCGTACCACCGAAATCGGAAAGAGCAAAGATGCCGAATCCGAAGAACAGGATGATAGCATTGTAAATCATACTTTGTCCTGTTTCCTGTAGGGCCAATACGGCAGAAGATCGTATGCTCCAGTTTGTTCCTTGTAACTCTTGGCGGTATTTAGCGAGATAATGGATCGTTCCATCAACGGAAATACCGAAGGCGATGCTGAATACCAGGATCGTGGATGCTTTGATCGGGATGCCGAAGTATCCCATGATGGCAGCCGTGATAATCTGTGGAATGATATTGGGGATCAAGGCAACCAGTACCATACGTTTACTCTTGAACATCCAAGCCATAAAGAGAGCAATAAGAAGGATGGCTAGTGCTAGCGAGGTAAAGAGGTTAAATACAAGATATTGAGTTCCTTTAAAGAAAATAATACTTGAACCAGTGACCTTTACCGTGTAGCGGTCATTCGGGAAGTATTGTTCAACAATATTGTATAATTTGTTTTCCTTTTCCTGCATTTTCTTGGTCCCGATGTCTTTTACCCGGAAACTGAGGCGCACCCGTTGGAGGGTGGAGTCAACGAAAGAGTTTGCTTGTCCGCCAATCTCTCCCGTGGATTGGGAGGCATATTTCAAGATGAAATTCTTGGTCATATTTGTCGGGAGCTTGTAATAAGAGGGTTTCCCGTTATAGAACGCCTGGTTGGCAAATTTGATGACTTCAATGAGGGAAATGGGTTTGGAAATATCTTCGTCTTTTGATAATTCCTCGGAGAGTTTATCCAGTTTTTGGAGATTAGGTAAGTTCAATACTTGCTTTGGTTTTCCGAAGTCAACAGTTACCTCTAGGGGCATTAATCCGTCAAAATTTTCCTCAAAGAAACTTAGGTCTTGTCGAATCGGGTCTGTTTCTTTCAAATCGTCCACCATATAACCCGTGGATTTCATGAGAGTAAGTCCGATAATTCCAAGGATGACAACGGAAATGGCAACTCCGTACACGACATTCCGACGATTTAAGATAAGTTGAATGACACGTTCCAGCGTTCCGGTTACTGTTTTATTGTGCAAGTGTTTGATTTGTTTGCTATCCGGCTCCGGCATGAAACTGAATCCGCAAGGAATCATGACCAAACACACAAGGTACACGAATGTGATACCGATGGAGGCGGTTATTCCAAATTCCACGAGGATTTGACTCGAGGTCACGATGAAAGTTGCAAAACCGGCAGCTGTGGTCAAATTGCTTAGGAATGAGGCATTCCCGATCTTTTGAATCATACGTTGCAAGGCTTTGATTTTATTCCCGTGACGATCGTATTCTGCGTGAAATTTGTTGATCATGAACACCAAGTTCGGAATACATATCACGATCAACAGAGGTGGTAACATGGCAGTGAGTAGCGTGATTTTGATGCCTAGCATGGCCATAACACCGACCGTCCAACTGACACAAATCAGCACAATCAATAAACAAAAACCGATGATGCGGAAGGAACGGAAAAACAGGTAGAGGATGAATGTCGTGATCAATAACGACAGGATGATGAACATGTACATCTCTCCCTTGATGTTTTCTGCGTTGACCACCCGGATATAGGGAAGTCCCGAATAGTGCATCTGGAGGTTATGTTTTTTTGAGAAATGTTCGGTAATCTCTAAAATATTCTTTACTAATCCTACCCGTGCAGGAGAGTTCATCACATCAGCGGAGACGGAAACCATCATTCCATAGATGTCTTTCTTTTTGTTGAACAGCGTTCCGTCGTAGAATGGAAGATTTTCAATGATATTCACTAAGCTGTCCAGTTCTCGTTGATCCTTGATATGGTTGGGAAAGATGGGTTGGATGTCAAATTTTTTATTCAGCGTATCCTTGTGAAGATTGAATGAATGGGTAATATCCACGAGAGCCACAATGCCATGAAGGGCTTTCAGGCTATCGCACATACTGATCCAGTCATTCATTTTGTCGAGCTGGTAAAAGTCTTTGTCCTGTATGGCAAAGACCATCACGTTTCCTTCCTGTCCGAATTTCTCGTGAAAATCAAGGTAGTCTAGGTATGCGCTATCCGTGGCTGGTAACAGGTTCGAATATTCATATGACATTTCCACTTTAGGGATTTGAAATCCCATGAAAACGGTGATAAGCAAGACCCCAACAATAAAGGCCACTCGGTTACGAAGAAGAATCCCTGCAATCTTAATCCACATGATATTTTTTATTTGCGCATTTGTTGGCAAAAGTAGGATAAAAGTGTTTAATCTTTTAAGAGTTTCGGATTTTTTTTGTGACGATTAGCATCTCTTGCCGTTTTTTTGGCAAAATTATTGTTTACGGCCTCGTTCAAATCTACCCCCGTTTGATTTGCCAAGCATACCAATACCCAAAGAACATCACTCAACTCTTCTGCCAAATTATCCTTCTCTCCTTCCTTGTACGACTGTTCGCCATATTTTCGAGCCATCACCCGGGCTAGTTCTCCGACCTCTTCTACCAGAATGGTCATGTTTGTCAATTCGTTAAAATATCTTACCCCGTGGGTCTTGATCCATGCATCTACTGCGGTTTGTAATTCTGCGATATCCATTGTTACCAAGTTAAAAGTTAAAAACTAAAAGATAAAAGTTATTCTTTTGATTTGAGCGTTTTTACTGTAGCGACGAGCATTGCTATTAATTCTTTATTCTCCTTTTCTAAATTAGTTAAATTATTTTTATCAATATATCCCGTGTCTTTTAAAAGATTAAGCCAATAACTTGTTTCATTTGCCTCTTTAAGGCTAATGTAAAACTTGTTGATATAATCTGCGTGACTTTGTGCAAATTCCGCCTCACGGATTAATGCACCTATTGAAGTTCCACTTCTCAGAACTTGATTACTGATAACGAATTCCTTTTGTTCTTTTTGAAGAGATTGTGCAAGTTTTACGATTTGTATGGCAAAAGTATAACTTTTATCCTGTAGAATAGAATTCATGTAACTTTTATCTTTTAATTTTAAGTTTTTAGTTTAACGATCATTGTCGATTCTTGGAGTCGACAATGATCGTTACGGGTCCATCATTGGTTAATTCGACTTTCATGTCAGCTCCGAATTGTCCGGTTTGAACTTCTTTGTGGAGTTCTTGGCTTAGGGTTGCGACGAATTTTTCATATAACGGAACGGAGATGGCGGGAGGGGCGGCATCAATATACGAGGGACGGTTGCCTTTTTTGGTTCGAGCCATGAGGGTAAATTGACTGACGGCGAGAATTTCACCACCGGAGTCTAGGATGGATTTATTCATTACTCCATTCTCGTCATCGAATATACGGAGATTTACAATTTTGGAAGATAGCCAGTTAATGTCTTCATCCGTGTCATCGGCTTGGATTCCTACTAATATGAGCATCCCTTTATTTATTGAAGAAAACAATTGTTGCTCGATGGTAACACTGACACGTGTAACTCGTTGAATAACTACTTTCATCTTGAACTTAGTCTTAAAATTTAGAGTGAAATATATGAATTTTATTCATATACTCCACTCCAAACTCTAAATTTTAAATCTACATTCTAGACTATTTTTTTCTAGCGTATAGTTCTTTGATTGCGTCAGCTAATCTCTTAACACCTTCGATGTTCATTTCCTCGCTCATGTAAGAGAAATTGATACGCATGGTGTTTTTACCCCCACCGTTAACGAAGAACACGGTTCCGAGTACGAATGCCACGTTCTTTTCGATAGCGATTTGGAATAATTCCTCTGCATCATATCCTTCCGGTAATGTCAAGAACAAGAACAAACCACCTTCCGGGCGAGTCCAAGTAACACCTTCCGGCATATATTTCTCGAAAGCACCTAACATGGCTTCCAGTTTGCTACGATACATATCAACGATATTCTTCACGTTGGCATCGAAATAGTTTTTCTGGAAGAATTTAACCGTGATTTTCTGTAAGAAAGCAGAGGTACAAAGGTCTGTACTTTGTTTTGCCTTCACAAAGTTGTCAATCACCATCGGGTGAGCAAGAACCCAACCCATGCGGAATCCCGGCATGAAGATCTTGGAGAAAGTTCCCAACGTAATTACATTACCTTCTCCATTATCTAAGTCGTACAACATACGTTGCGGTTTTCCTGAGAAACGTAGTTCACGGTAAGGGCTATCCTCAACAACCATGATCTCGTATTTCTTGGCAATATTCAGAATTTCGATTCTTCTGGCTTCCGGCATGGTCATACCTGCAGGATTCTGGAAGTCCGGAATCAAATAGATGAATTTCGGTTTTTCCCCTTTAGCCTTCATTTCAGCCAAAGTCTTTTCCAATTCCACGGCACTCATACCTTGTTCGTCCTGAGGAATACCAACGCCTACACCACCGTAAGAGTTGAACGCACCGAGGGCTCCAAGATAAGAAGGTAACTCGCAAATATATTTGTCTCCACGGTTCAAGAAAATCTTACCAACAGTATCCAAACCTTGTTGAGAAGAAGTGATGATCGTGATATTTTCTTTTGTAACATAGCTCAAGCCTTGATCCCGGTAACGTTGAGCAAGGATTTCCAATAATTCAGGAACTCCCTCAGTTGAACCGTACTGGCAAGCAGCAGCACCATCCGTGGCAATTACTTCCGCACAAATTTCTTGTAATTGTTCTAACGGGAAAGATTCTTTAGCAGGAAGACCCCCGGCGAAAGAAATAATTTCCGGCTTTTGAGTTAATTTCAACAACTCTCTGATAGCAGAGCGCTTCATCCCTTTGGCGCTGTCTGATAGAATTTCTTTGTAGTCGCTAACCATGTTTATTCTTATTTAAAGTGAATACACGCTGTTAAGTATTTGTGTTGCGAAGTTAATAATAAGTTTTTGAAATAAAATTTTTCATATCAGTTTTTTATTAAAATCGATTGCGGTACTTTCATTTTGTATGTTTTCTTCATCTGAAATTTTTGTAGATGATGTATTTTTATCATTGTTATCACTTTCTATAATATTACTTTCAATCTTTTTATTTATAGTATTTTCAGTATTATTACTATCTTTTTTGCTAAAAACAAATATTGAAAATAATATAAAGCAAATAACTAAACCTATGTATACCCCTATGGATTTCTTCTTTTCTTTATCCATTTTTATGCACCACCTTTGAATAATTCTAACTCTTCTGAACTTGCTTCAATACTAAATGAAATATTTCCTAATCCATTTATAGATAATATACAGTTCCCTTGCTCTAATCTAGGTATAGATGATAATTCACTATCTGACAGTTGACCATTAAATACATTTGAAAGTGTATCTAAGGCATTACTATCTTGTTGCATTATAAATTTATATTGAGTTAAATCAAACATTGTCTTTATCTTTTCAAACATTTCATTGTTTAAGTTACTTGGTGCAATATCTCTTATACTTTGAGTTGCAAAAATTAATCCACCGAAATACTTTCTTGCTTCTCTTTGAAATCCAATTAAATATTCTACAGCAGTAGGATTATTAGAGTTAATTATCCTATGTGCTTCATCTATTAGTATCATATATTTTATACATTCATTAAATGACTTAGTTTTATTATCATACAAGGCTTTTTCTTTTCTACCTTGAACTAAAGCATTATTCCAAAGTAGAGTTAATATATTAAATACTTGTGCATTAAAGACTCTCACATCAAATTGTGTTAAGTTTCTAAGGTCAAATGATAATATAGGTTTATTAGTTATATCATCAACCGTAGAATGTCCATCAAATAGATTTTTATAATCTCTAACTATACTTTCTATATTAAGAATAATTGAGTCTAATCTTTCTATTTTTGTTTTAGGTATTTTAGGATTAATAATTTCATTTTCAATATCAGTATAAAGAGTTTCTTTTATGTATTGTAAAAATTGACTCATTGTAGGATATTCATATACACTATACTCACATGATTTATTTTTTTCAATTCCAAAATGATGATAAAACTTATTTAACAATTTATCAAATTCTCTTTGTTCTTCAACACTACAGTTCGGATTTAAGAATTTATACATTGTACTAACTTTAGCAATATGAACCATAAAAGACTCTTCATTATTCACTTTATTAGTGTTTTCATCTACTATAGTTGCTAATATTTGAAGAGGATTTATCATACCATTTGTACCATCAAGTGATACTGTACTTCCACCTAGTTCTACAACTAAATCTTTAAATTCACCTACTATATCTAAAATTCTGATAGTTTGTCCTTGTATTGCATTATCTAAAACTAATTTTTTAAGTAATGTGGACTTCCCAGCACCCATCATTCCGAAAACAACTGCATTATATGACTTTCTTTTATTATCTTTAGTAAACAAATCAAATAAAACATTTCCACCAGTTGTTGTAGTTCCTAAATAAATTCCTGTTGGGTCATTTAATTGTGTAAAATGAAAAAAGTACCCTCCACCAAGACTTGATGAAGGGATCGCTTTACCACTTCTTTTATTTTTTAAGTTTATCTGCTCTGAATATGGATTGAATAAAGAACACCATTCATACTCTTGTTCATTTAAACAAATAGTTGCTCTATATCCAAGTCCTTCTAATTCTTCTAATAAATCTTTTACTTTTTCTTCTAATCCAACTTTTGTTTTATCTGCTAAGTAATACCTTATATGTACTAATTTTATTACTTCGCCAAAGTTCGTTATGTCATCTGCTAACTGATGTAAACTTGAATATGTACTTTGTGCTTCAATCGCATTTACCTCATTGGTTTCTTCCTTATATCTATTTTTTTGCTCTACTAAAGATTTATTTATACTCTTTAATGCAGTTCTCTTTTTTTCAGTTGATATATCTATCGTTGTTATTACATTTTTCATTGATGTTAATTGTAATAACCAAAAGTAATTTACTTGATTTTTATACTCATAAAGATGTACTACTGTTTCGTAGCCATCACCCTTTTTTATAAATTTTTCATCAAATTTAATTCCACCTTGTGATTGAACTTTTGTAACAAAAAATGGATTAAAGTCATATGATTTATTACTAATCTTACCAAACATAAGATACCTCCATTTTGATTTGAATTATTTTTTAAATATTATAATAAAAAAGAGATATAGAAATTAATCTATATCTCAAAAAGTAAGTTTAAAACTCAATGGATTATGTTATAATATAGTTGTAGTATATGTATAAAAGTAACTGAAATCTATTTGATCATAGAGTGATATTTCTAACAATTATAATTTATTTAGCTTAAACAAAGCTACTCTTAGTTTTCGACGACAAAGAGTGGCTTTTTAATTGGACAGTATTATGTTTTAGAATTTTGATTATTTAATTTAAACAATATCTTTATTTTCTTCTCATTATTTATCTTTTTTAATTTCATAGAATCACTACTTAATCTAAGTAATAGATTTTCTCTTTCAAATATAGCCTTTTCATTTTCTGCAAAGAAAAATAAGTAAAATTCTTTATTTTGCCTATACTCTTCTAAAAACTTTAACTCATTAAGTCTTTTTTCTAAAAAATATCTATGGTTTGGATTTTTAGAATTTTCTAATTTATTTATTATATTTTGTTGCTGATTATATGTATTAACTGGAAATTGCATACATACTATCTTTATATCGTCTTGATACCCCCTTAAAAAGGACGTTAAATCTAAAACATGAGAATTAACTTCATCTATATTTAAAGAGTATATATCTTTACTCTCTATTTGTAGTATATTCATATAACCATATGTAGTTTTAAATATACTCTTATCTTCTACAATATCTATAATTGGAAATATATCCATGATAGTTTTATTAATCTGTTTTAATTCTTTTTTGTATTCTTTTTGTTTTTCATTTTTTAATTTTCTATTTATCTTTAAAACTTTCACAATTTCCCACCTCATAATCTAAAGAATGATACGTTAAATTATTCTTAGTAAGCAATATATAAATAGCTTGGTATACTCTTTTACTAGGATTTGTAGAACTTTTTAAGATAAAGAGTAGGCTCAATATTAATAAAAATACATAATATTGAAATACAAGTCCATCATATATGGCACTACTTGTTATCCATGCAAAAAACAATGTTCCAAGAATAATTATAAAGTCTTTTATATATATACTTTTCCAAAGTTTATTTTCACTTGATATTTCTTTTGGTATTAAAAACATATTTTTTTCCTTTCAAAAAGAGATAGTTCTAACTATCTCTTTTTATTATCAAATATTGTCTTATTCTTACTTTTTATTTTATCTATAGAATTTGATGTTATCCTTCCTAAACTTCTTCCACTCTCATAGTTACTTTTAATTAAAGGCTTATCTAATATAGTTTGCTTAATATGTTCTGATAGTGTTCTAGGCTGATTTGAATTATTCTCAACCTTAATATCTTTATTCAAAGGAGTTATGTTGTTACTATTTGAAGATTTCACACTTCTACTTAAAGATATATGCTCTAAATTTGATTTATTTTGTACACTAGAAGTTTCTCTTATTTTATCTAAATTACTCATTTCTTTATCTAATGAATTTATATTTCCACTTAATGGTTTAGGCTCTAAGTTTGATTTATTAAAGTCATTCATGCTTTCCTCTAATGGTTTATCTGATAAAGTATTACTTTGCCCTAACTCATTTAGATTGCTTATTCCTTCATCTAGTGAAATTAAATCATCAGTTAAAGATTTAGAATCTGTTATTTGTAAACCACTTGTATTTTCAATACTTTCATTATTTATATTACTCGATTCTTTATTAGATAAATTGTTACTTTCATTTACTGATTGCATATTATTATCACTTGATGTATTTACACTATCATCTTTTGATATTTGGAAACCATCTTTAGAATCCATTTGATAGTGTAAGCTAGAATCTTTACTAGAAATATCTTTATTATCTTCTATATTAGATGAATTGTTTTTTAAGTTCATAGCATCCTCTAATTTACCACCTTTATTTGCTTCTCTAAATCCTTTCATAAATCCCGATGCCATACTTCCCCCACCAATAGCACTATTTTTAATTGAATTGGCTATAGAATCTAATCCTTTAGCTGTTGAAATTGCTCCTTTCATTCCCATATATCCAGCACTAACAATACTCCAACCACTTTTAACTCCACTATCTATACCAAATATTCTCTCTATTAGATTCGGACCATCTATAACTGCTATTGATGCTCCTATTAGCAATATAGTTTGTGTTATACCTTTTGAGTTTTCTGATGCCCACGAAGAAAACATTAAATACATTTTTAAAAGTACTGATATTAAAAATAGTACTACAAAGTTTGATACAATATATCTAATTACTTCTTTTAGTTTTTGACCATTTGCTATATCTGCAAATGAATATAAAAGAGCAAATAATTTTACAAATCCCAATTCAAATATTATCCTTGAAACCTTAAATAATGTTGCTAAAAGTGTTATTGTCGTACAAGAAAGTGTTGTAAGTATCACAAAAAAATCAAAGTTGTATCTATAGTATTCTTCTTTTCCTAGTCCTAAAAATCCATTTCCAAGTGCTTCTTTTTTCTTTTGTCCATTTGGGTCTAATGATATTTTATTTTTAAATACATCTTTATTTTTAACTAATGATGCATCTACTATTTCATCTATATTTATAAGACTTATCAAATCTTCTTGTATATTATTCTTTTTACTTAAGTTGAAATTATTTTCATCTAAGTAATATAAATCATATAAATTATCTTTTATTACTTTATTTGCTGATAAATTATATTCCGACTTTAAACCCAATGCTCCTGTCGTTGTCATTTTTTCCATATGGCTCATAAACATTGGAAGTAACATAAATACGGCTATAGATAATGCAATATTTTTAAATACATTATTTACTCTGAACTCTCTATCAAATATTAATTTATATCCTAAGAAAACAATAGATAATGCAAGTATCACCCATGCTAACGGTAATATTTCATCTATAAAATCATTTAACTGTTGACTCGAAAAGAAACCATTTAGTGAGTATATTTCATTTACCACCGTTTCAATACCATTTGATATAAAGGCTAATAAATTTATAATTCCCCACCCTATACCTCTAATTAGAGTTTTAAGTATGCTCGTTAAATTAAATATTTCACTATTACTAAGAATACTGATTATTTCACTTTCTCCCACCTATTACACCTACTTTATTTCAAATATTTACAAAATAAAAAGAACGAAATTACAACGAAACAGTTGGAAGTAATGAAATAAATGTTTTAACTTTGACGGCGAATCGGTTCGCCTTTTTGCACTCAGAGAAAGGCGATAAAAGGGAACCGGGTGCGAATCCCGGACAGTCCCGCTGCTGTGAAACTCCGAACAACGTCCTGAAACGATCTGAATGGCCACTGGCGGCAAACGATAACGTCGGGAAGGCATCAGGACGGGAGTCAGTCAGAAGACCTGCCGGTTCAGGTGATGTTTTACCGTCCCGAGGGTTGGATGTTAAAACGTGGAAAGTTTAATCATTTTTTTTAATCCGGATCGTTCTGCTGAATGCAGACCGTTTGCGGTGTGTGATAACGATGGAAAAAGTTTGTCCTCGTTGCGGAACACGTTTTGCATGTTCCCTCGATGCTGTTATGGATTGCCTCTGCGCGGGCGTGGCTCTGGATGACGCCCAGCGTCGGTTCATAGCGGATAATTACGACGATTGCCTATGCAACGACTGCCTTCGCATACTCAGGGAGACCTTCTACTCGACAGGGATCAATCCCCGGTATGCTCCTATTGTAAAACCTAA
>ERZ827363.3797-NODE-3797-length-11128-cov-2.921340_pt1 | contig 11128 bp, 11 predicted proteins | sample MGYA00519776_ERZ827363 | MGnify/ENA primary metagenome ERZ827363 (study PRJEB31778, sample SAMEA3449288) | human gut metagenome | biome: human gut; feature: human-associated habitat; material: faeces | place: United Kingdom | collected 2010/2012 ...
CTTGCATGTGTTAAGCACGCCGCCAGCGTTCGTCCTGAGCCAGGATCAAACTCTCAATAAAATGGTATCTAAACAGCTCTCGCTGTTCAAACCTTTATCGAGCTATTTGTCATAGCTTGCAAAACTTTTTATCCTTGCCTTCCGCCGTAATTGACTAAACCGGCTTCCGGCAAGCTCGATGTCTTTTCAGACACCTCATATCTGGTGCTTCTTTGTTCTTCGTTGTTTAATTTACAAGGTACACGCTCCAACCGCGGAACGAATTTTAGATTACCACATCTTTCCGACCTTGTCAACACTTTTTTTGTGTTTCTGCAATTTTTCTTCACTCACGACGGAGGAAGGAAAACCGTTGTCGGAAAGCCGTCCGCTTTTCGCGAACAGGTCGTATCTTAGCACGCCGCCGGAGCTTTTGCAAGTCTTAATTTTGTATTTTTCGTTTTTCGGTCAAACGGCACAATCAGAGCCGCTTATGTCCGTCATAACTGCTAAAAATAGCAGGAGAGAGGCGGGCAAAGCCCTCCTCCCTCCGAATATTTGACGGCTTTAGCCGTTGCAGCCGACGCCGAGCATCTGGCACAGCAGCGCAAGCAGAGCAGCACAATTCATAGCGCGTGAGCCTCCTTATCGGTAGTTTCGTCTTGATCAAGGACGCCGTCTATGATACCGCGCAGGCGGGCAGAATGCAAATGCAATGTCTTCCAGCGTTTTTTCTTGTCAGGAAAAGCGGCGCGTGCTATACTATATATTTATTATGAGACCCGCCATTTCATCGACTGCCAAAGGAGCGAAGAGATGAATCCCAAACACACCTTAAACGAATATGCCGACGCGCTCGCACGCGCTGGGCTTCTGACCGCAAGTACACTGACGCCCGCAGCAGAGGGTACCGTCATCGACTGTCTGAGCTACGACACGCGCAGCCTGCACGGCACCTCGCTGTTTCTCTGCAAGGGCGCACACTTCAAAGCGGAGTACCTCTCTGCGGCGCTCGCACAGGGCGCGGCCGCCTATGTCGCCGAAAAGCCCTACCCCGTTGACGCGCCGCAGCTGCTTGTGAGCGACATCCGCTATGCGATGGTCGTACTCGGCCAACTCTTCTACGATCATGTGACCGGCAAGCTCACAAGCGTCGGCATCACGGGCACCAAGGGCAAGAGCACGACCGCCTACTACGTCCGCTCCATCCTCAATGACTGGCTCACGAGCGAGGGCAAGCCTCCATGCGCCATTCTCTCCTCCATCGACAATTATGACGGCGTCATCACCGAGGAGTCGCACATCACGACGCCCGAGGTGCTGGAGCTCTATCAGCATTTTCAGAACGCATACGATTCCGGCATTTCCCATCTGGTGATGGAGGTCTCCTCGCAGGCGCTCAAGGTCGGGCGCGTGCGCGGTATGACCTTTGACGTGGGCGCGTTCCTGAACATCGGCACCGACCACATCAGTCCCATCGAGCACCCGGATTTCGCGGATTACTACGCCTCGAAGCTGAAGCTCTTCGACAGCTGCCGCGTCGGCTGCGTCAATACCGACGCCGACCACGCCGCGGAGACCGTCGCCCACGCGAGGTCGGGCGGCTGCGAGCTCATCACCTTCGGCAGCCACGCAAGCGACACGGTCTTTTGCGAACGGGTCGAAAAGCGCGCCGACGGACTGTATTTCACCGTGCGCTCGCCGAAGTACAACGGTGAATTTTCCATCACGATGCCGGGTCTGTTCAATGTCTCCAACGCGCTCGCCGCGATGGCGATCTCCATGGCGCTCGGCGTGCCGGAGGAATTTGTCCGCTCGGGTCTGCGCAAGGCGCGGGCGAACGGGCGGATGCAGGTCTACGAAAGCCGTGACAAAAGAGTGACCGTCATTGTGGACTACGCGCACAACCGCATGAGCTTCGACGCGCTCTACCGCTCGACAAGGGTGGAGTATCCCGGCAAGGAGATGATCTCCGTGTTCGGCTGCCCCGGCTCGCACGCGCTCCAGCGCCGCCGCGACCTCGGCGAGCTGAGCGGCGAGAACTGCGCCTTCGTTTACATCACGGAGGAGGACTCCGGCGAGGAGCCGTTCGCGCAGATCGCCGCCGACATCGAAAAGCACGTCAAATGCCCGCACCTCGTCTGCGAGGACCGCGCCGAATGTATCCGCCGCGCCATTCTTGACCATCCCGAGCCGCACGTCATCCTGCTCACAGGCAAGGGCGAGGAGACGACCATGAAGCGCGGCAGAGAGTTCGTCCCCTTCCTGAGCGACGTGGAGCTGACTCTCAAATATCTGGCAGAATATGACGAAAAGGAAGCGAAGGCATGAAGAAAAAGGACTTTCTGCCCATCATTCTCGGCAGCGACGAGAACGCCTACGGCACGGCGCGTCTCTTCCGCGAGGCGTACCCCGAGGTCACGCCTCTGCTCGTGTGCACCGCGCAGCTCATTCCCACGCGGCACTCGCGTCTTTTTGACTGCCGCATCATCGCCAGCTTTGAACGCGAGGAGGTCTTTCCCGACGCGCTGCTCGGCGTACTGCGCGAGTGCTCCAAGGACTACGAAAAGCTGCTCGTCATCCCCTGCTCGGACTATTATACCGGCCTGCTCTGCCGCCATTATGACCACTTTGAGGGACTGATCGCGAACCGCTTCATCCCCGAGCAGCTGCTCGAGACCTTCGACACCAAGGATCGGTTCTACGCGCTCTGCGAGCAGTACGGTCTGGACTATCCCAAGACCGTCATCGCCGCGCCCGACGAGCGCATCGAGGTCGCCGACCGTCTGCCGTTTGACTTCCCCATCGTCGTCAAGCCGGAAAACTCCAACGCGCTCGACTACCTGCGCTGCCACTTCGAGGGGCAGAAGAAGGTCTTTTTCTTCGACACCAAAGAGGAATACCTCACGATGGTGCGCAGTATGAACGGCTCCGACTATCGCGGCAAGCTCATCCTTCAGGAGTTTATCCCCGGCGGGGACGACGCCATGCGTGTGCTCAACAGCTACTCCGACACGGACGGAACGGTGCGCGCGATGTGCCTCGGCCAGCCGGTGCTCGAATACTACGACCCCAAGAGCGTCGGCAACTACGCCGCCATCCTCTCGCGCGGCGACACGCTGCTCTACGATAAAATGCAGCGGTTTTTGCAGGCCATCGGCTACGTCGGCTTCTCCAACATCGACATGAAGTATGACAGCCGCACCGGGCGCTATGTGCTCTTTGAGATCAACCCGCGGCTGGGTCGTTCGAGCTTCTTCTGCCGCGCGGCGGGCATCAACATGATGAAGCTGCTCACCGAGGACGTGGTCTACGGCCGCCGTGGGAAGTGCATCTACAACGAAACGACCGCGCTGTGGTCCAACGTCCCGCGCGGCATCCTGACGAGGTATGTCACCTCCCCCGCCCTGCGCGAGGAGATGAAGCAATACAAAGCCCTGCACACGCTCTGGTACGGCGGCGACCTCGCCCCCGCGCGCGTGTACCGGCTGGCAAGGTATTACGCCGCACAGTACAAGAACTTCGCGCACTATTATTTTGATAAGAGCAAAGAGAAATGACGCAGAAGCGCCGGCACGGAGCCGGCGCTTTTCCTATTTCACAATGTCGTAAAGCTCCCGCAGATCGCGGATCTCGTAGTCCACACGCAGGCTCTCCGGCTTCGGCGCTTTCTTCGGATTGAACCAGCAGCACGCAAGTCCATAGTTGTTCGCACCCTGAATGTCGCTCGTGAGCGAATCGCCGATGACCAGACAATTTTCCCGCGTAATGCCGTCGATGTGGGCGAACACATAGTCAAAGTATTCCACGGACGGCTTCGCCGCGCCCGCGGTCTCGGAGATGAACGCCTCCTCAACGTAGGGCGCGAGCGCCGACCGCCCCAGCCGCCCGCGCTGGACGGCTTCGACCGCGTTGGTGATGAGATGGATATGGTGTGTTTCGCGCAGCTTGGCAACGACCTCCGCGGCATGTGGCATAAGATAGGTCGCATTGCTCAAGCTCGCCAGATGGACGCGGTTGCACGCTGTTGGATCGAGGCCGCGAATGCCCTCGGCGGCGAAGAAGGCGTGAAAGCGCTCGAGCACCGTTTCGTCCTTTGTCAGCTCGCCGCGGTCGAACCTTTCCCATGTTGCGTTGTTGATGACCTCGTAGCGGTCGAAAAGCTCCTGTGAAAAGGGCAGGCCGAAGGCGTCGCACACGGCGCGGAAGGCGTGAGCATTGGCCTCATCGAAGTCAAAGAGCGTGTTGTCGGCGTCGAAGAGCAGATAGGGATAACGTGTCATAGACGGGTCTCCTTTGATTTTTTGCCATGATACCACACTCTTTTGCGTTTCGCAATCAAATTTCCCCTGCCGCGCGCATAGAGTAGGAGGAATGGAAAGGGGGACGCCTATGGAAAAAACGATCGCCGTGCTCGGCGGGGACCGGCGCATGGCGCTGCTCGCGCGTCTGCTCGCGGAGGACGGCCATCCGGTGCGGACGTGGGGACTCGCCGCCTTCGGTATGGAGGACACGGCGTTGGAGGAAGCGGCGCAAGCCGACCGCGTCGTGCTGCCCGTGCCGCTCTCGCGCGGGAAAAATCTCAACTGCACCGCTGCGGCGCTGCCGCTGTGCGGATTGTTCGCGCTGCTGCGTCCGGAGCAGCGCCTCTACGCCGGCGGCGTGAAGGCCGCCGACCGCGAGGCCGCGGCGGAATTCGGCCTGACGCTGACCGACTACCTCTCGCGCGAGGAGCTGGCGGTGCGCAACGGCGTGCCGACGGCGGAGGGTGCCATCGAGGCGGCGATGGCCGCGACGGACGTGACGCTCTGCGGCACGCCGTGTCTGGTCATCGGCTTCGGGCGCATCGGCAAGCTGCTCGCCCACCGTCTGCGGGGGCTGGGCGCGGAGGTCACGGTCAGCGCGCGGCGGCTGGACGATCTCGCGTGGATCGACGCCTTCGGCTACCGCGGTCTCCGCACGAACCGTCTCGCCGGACGGCTCGGGAGCTTCCGCGTCGTCTTCAACACCGTGCCGCACATCGTGCTCACAGAGGAACTGCTGCGCGAACTGCCGCGCGAGTGCGTGCTGCTCGAGCTGGCATCACAGCCCGGCTTCGACCGTGCGGCGGCGGAGGCGCGCGGGCTAAAGTGCATCGCTGCGCCGGGACTTCCCGGCAGGGCCGCGCCGGAGACTGCGGCGCGCGCCATCAAGCTGACCTTGGAAAAAATATGGGAGGAAGAAGCATGAGAACCGAACGCATCGGATTTGCCCTCTGCGGCTCATTCTGCAATCACCCGAAAATTTTGATGCTCTTTGAGGAAATGGCAGAGAGCTTTGAGCTGGTCCCCATTCTCTCCGAAAATACGGCGCGGTACGACACCCGCTTCGGGCTGGCCGACGATCTCATCGCGCGCGTGGAGCGCGCGGCGGGGCGTCCCGCCATCCGCACCATCGTGGAGGCCGAGCCGTTCGGTCCGCAAAACCTGGCCGATGTCCTCGTCATTGCGCCCTGTACGGGCAACACCCTTGCCAAGCTCGCCCACGGCATCACCGACGGGCCGGTGACGATGGCGGCAAAATCACATCTGCGCAACGGCAAGCCCGTGGTCGTCGCGCTGGCGACGAACGACGGTCTGAGCGCGAGCGCGCCGAATCTCGCCGCGCTCCTCAACCGGAAGAACTACTACTTCGTTCCCTTCGGGCAGGACGATCCGCAGGGTAAGCCCACCTCGCTCATCGCTGACTTTTCACAGCTCGTGCCGACCGTTGACGCGGCGCTGCGCGGCGTACAGCTCCAGCCGCTGCTGGTAAAATAGGCGCAAAAAACGACCGCATGAGCGGTCGTTTTTTCATTCCTGTAAAATGCTCAGATAATCCGCGACGCTGCCGAGGACAAATGTCGGCTGCACCGCGCTGCCGGCGAGGTCTGCCTCCTTCGTCTCGCCCGAGAGGACGAGCACCGTGTCGATACCCGCGTTCACGCCGCAGGCAATGTCGGTGTAGAGCCGGTCGCCGAGCAGCACCGTCTCCTCTGCGGAAAAGCCGCCGCGCGCCATCGCAAGGCGCGCCATATCGGGCCGCGGCTTGCCGATGACATAGGGCCGTCGTCCGGTCGCGCGGAAAAGCATCTCGCACACGCTGCCGCAGTCCGGCACAAAGCCGTACCACGTCGGGCAGACCCAGTCGGGATTGGTGGCAAGGTAGTCCGCGCCGCGGTTCAGGAGGATGCAGGCGTCCTCTAACTTCTGAAAGGTCAGCTCGGTGTCGAAGCCCATCACCAGGGCGTCCACCGCCGCGTCGCGGTCGTCCGTCAGGCGCAGTCCCGCCTGCGTGAGCTGCCGCTTCATCGACTGCGTGCCGCAGACGTAGAGGAGCTTTTCCGCCATGCCCTGTGCGTGCAGATGCGCGACGAGCGCGTCCACGCTCGTAAGGAAGTCGGAGATCTCCGTCTCCACGCCGAGGCGGCGCAGCTTCTCCACATAGCTCTCCGCCCCGCGGGAGGAGTTGTTCGTCAGAAAGCGGTACGTCCCGCCGCGCGAGCGGATCGCGCGCAGGAAGTCCGCCGCGCCGTCAAAGAGTCGTTCGTCCAGATAGAGCGTTCCATCCAGATCGAGCAGGAAAAGCCGCTTGGCGCGGAGCCGTGCAAAGTCGGGCATGGCTCAGGCCTTCTTTTTGCCGTCGATGGCGATGAAGAAGAAGGAGCTGACGGCCAGCAGGAACGGATAGAACAGATTCGGAATGATCTCAAACGCGGAGACCTGATACCCCAGCTCGTGCGCCGCGGCGATGGCGACGAGCATCTGCGCGCCGTAGGGGATGATGCCCTGGAAGATGCAGGAGAAGGTATCGAGAATCGACGCCGCCTTGCGCGGCGTGATGCCGTATTCCTCGCTCATTTCCTTTGCGATGGGATTCGCCATCACGATGGCGACGGTGTTGTTCGCGGTGGCAATGTCCATCGCGCCGACGAGCAGGCCCATGCCGATCTGTCCGCCGCGCTTGCCGCGGAACGCTTTTCTGATCCAGCCCAGCAGCGCCTCAAAGCCGCCGTACTCGCGGATGAGGGCGCAGATGGCGGAGACGAGGATGGCGACCATCGACGTTTCAAACATGCCGGCGGCGCCGCTGCCCATGTTCTCCAGCAGCGCCTTGACCGCAAGCACGCCCGTCCGTCCGGTCGCGCCGGTGGCAAGCACGATAACGGACCCGGACACAATGCCGATGAGCAGCACCACGAACACGTTGATGCCGATGATGCCGCCGACGAGCACCAGCACATAGGGGATGATCTGGATCAGGTGATAGCCGGGGATCTCCGCAGGGACGACGTCGGCGTTCAGCGTCAGCACGAGGATGAGCACGAGCGTCGCGAGCGCCGCGGGCAGAGCCGATGCACAGCGGCAGGGAATAGCCGCTTGCCGCGGCAATGGGGATGGCGATGGGCGTGATGAGCGTGATGGTGCCGACGCTCGTGCCCATGGCGGTGGAGACGAAGCAGCTGACGACGAACAGCACCGCCACGGCAAACCTGGACGGGATGATCGAGAGCATGAAATACGCCACGCTCTCCGCGCTCGAGCGGCCTACCACGCCGACGAAGATACCGGCGGCAAGGAAGATGAGCAGCATCGTCACGATGTTCTTATCGCCGATGCCCTGTCCCATCAGCGTGAGCTTGTCGTCAAAGCTCAGCGCGCGGTTCTGGCAGCACGCCGCCAGCAGCGCGACAAGAAAGATGACTACAATAGGGATGGAATAAAAGCCCATCGGGATCTTGAGCACATACTCAAAGATAAGTCCCAGCCCCAGGTAAAGGAGCAGGAACTCAAGGATCGGCAGCAGCGCTGCGGGATTGGCTTTCTTCTGCATAGTGATTTTTTCCTTCCTGATTTTCTCTCTCGTATTCTTAACACACCCGTGTGCGGAAACGGCGGCTCACTCCGCCCAGCGGAAGCTCTCGCGGCCCGCGCCGAGCTGAAAATGGTATTTGACGATGCCGAGGTCCACATGGCTGTAGCTGCCGCCCCGGCTCTCCGCCCGAACGGTGTCGTCCGGCAGGAGCGTGAAGCGGAAGCGCTGCTGGTTCATCGCCGTGGGCGCGAGCAGCGCCGCCTTGAGGCCGCGGCCGAACCACTCGGGCAGCGCGCGGTCGGCGCGGTACACCTCGCGCATCGGACGGCTCTCGTGCGCCTCGCCCTGCTCGGCCCCATAGCCGAACGCGATCACACACACGAGCCGCTCGTCCGGTGCGAGCACATAGCTCCTGCGCGCGACCGCTTTTGAAAAGGTCAGGCCCACCCAGCAGGTATTGAGCCCCAGCGTCTGCGCGAGCAGCACAAGGCGTTCGCCGAACCAGCCGGCGCGCTCGTCAAGATCCTTTGCGCGCTTTCCGGCAAGCACGATGTAGTTGCACACGCCGCGGAATTTCCCGTAGTGCGCAAAAAAGCCGCGGAACGCCATCGGCTCATTCATCACGAGCTGGATGTGCAGTCCGCCCTCGGCGTTGCACGCGCGGATCTCCGCGCGCAGCGCGTTCACGATCGCCGGCTCGACCGGCTTTGTCAAATAGGTACGCACGCTGTGGCGTGCGGAGATCGCCTCCTGCACGGTCATGGAATTTCCCTCCTGTTCCCATATTCCGATCAATTGAATATTCATTGTATCACAGGAATTTTAGAAAGAACAGCCATATTTTGAACTTTTTTCAATTTTTTGCCTCTCGGGGACGAAAAAAGGAGGCCGCCGCGTCCGCGGCAGCCTCCTGCGTCAGTCTTGGGTTTTCGCCGCCTTGACGGGCAGCACGAGCTGCATGGAAAAGATGCCGCCCCGTGCACGGAACTCGCACAGTCCGCCGCGCCGCTCGGCGATCGTCTGGATGCTGCGGCAGCCGTAGCCATGCCCCGCGCGCTCGGAGACCGGCAGGCCGTCGCGCATGACAAGCCCCTCGGCACAGGGGTTTTGGATCTCCACGAGCAGCTTGCCCAGCCGCACGCCGCAGTAAAGCGTCACCCAGCGGTCCGCCTCCGGCTGATCGGACACGGCGCGCAGCGCGTTCTCCAGCGCATTGGAGAGCACGGCGCACAGCTCGGTGTCGGAGACCGACAGCTCGCGCGGGAGCTTCGCGTCCACCTCCAGCCGAACGCCCATGCGCTGCGCCTTTCCGGCGAAGGAGGAGCAGAGCAGATTCACCAGCTCGTTGTCGCAGTAGCGCTTGGGCGTGATGCGCTCAATATCCGAGCGCACCTTGCGGATATATTCCTCCGCCTGCTGCGGCTTTCCCGCCGCCAAAAAGCCGTCGATGGCGTTGAGATGGTGGCGCATATCGTGCTGATAGACGGCGGTCTGCACCTCTGCCCGGCGCAGCGCGTCCACCTCGATCTGCGACTACTTCAATCCGGCCTCGAGCATGGTGCTCTGCATCTCCGCCTGCGCGCGGCGGCTGCTTTGGGCGTGATAGGCTGTGAGAAACATAACGTAAAAAATGATGAGCGCTGTGGGCAGGAACTCGTTGATCGCCCCGTAGCCGCGATAGAGCGCGTCGGAATAGACGACCGTGGCGTAATCAAAGAAATAATACGCCACCGGCAGGCTGCCGAATAAACGCAGCGACTGCGGCGAGGCCATCATGGCCGCGTAGGCCGGGCGGACGAAGAAGCGGTAGAGCAGATAAAACAGCGGCCCGATCACCAGCGTGTAGCAGATCTCGCCGATCAGCTCGGAGTGGGTAAGCGCCGTGACCACCAGGTCCACCCAGCGCGGGAGCTGGCAGCAGAGGTAGGCCGTGCAGATGCTCACCAGCGCCACGTCGACTTTCTTCTTTAGAATGAAGATCAGGATGAGCGCCAGCGGCAGGTGAGTGATGAGCGGGTAGAGCTGCCGCGCCATGTCCGCACCCAGCGCCAGCCAGCACACGCTCTGGATCATCAGAAACAGCGGGCAAGCGGCAAAAACAAGCGTTCTCTGCTTCGTATTCTCCCAGCCGCCGGAGATGAAGGTGCTGAGGAACAGGCCGTAGAGCAGCACCAGCCCGTAGTTAAAAACGCCGAGCGTGGTCAATACGGACATCGTCTCACTCCTCCCTCTGCGCGAACAGCAGCTTCATATAGTCCTTTTGAAGCTGGGGGTATAACAGGCGTGAGACCGGCAGCTCGCGCCCCGAAAAGGTACGCAGGCCGGCGGGCGAAAGCTCCTCGATCTGCAGCATATTGACGATGTAGGAGCGGTGGATGCGCATAAACTCCGGCCGCGCAAGCAGGGCGTCCTCGTATTCCTTCATCGAGCCGACGACCTCGCGCACCTGCCCGTCGGCAAGGTTGAAGTAAAGGTGCTTGCCGTTGACCTCCACATAGGTGAGCTGCGAAAACGGCACGCGCACGATGATGCCGCCGGTGCGAAGCGTAAGCGCCTCCTGCGGGCGGCGCTCACGCAGCTCCAGCCGGTCAAGGATGGGATAGAGCGTCTTGGTTCGAATGGGCTTGAGCAGATATTCCAGCGCCTTGACGCTGTAGCTGTCATAGGCGAAGCCGGGGGACGAGGTGAGGAAGATGATGTCCGCCGCCTTGTCAAAGCCGCGGATCTCGCGCGCGGCATCCATGCCGTTCAGCCCTGGCATCATGATGTCGAGCAGGATCAGGTCCGGAGCCTCTTTCGACGCTTTCTCTATCGCTTCGTAACCGCCCGACGCCGTGACGATCTTGTACTTGGCGCGGCTCAGCACGGCTTTCAGCAGCATGATGTTGGTCGCGATGTCATCGACGGCGAGGATCGTGTAATCCTCCGGTTTTATGGCGATGTTTTTCATGGGGAACGACTTTTTACAATGCAAATATAGTATTATTTTTCGCTCGTTATCAAAAACTTCAGGCCCTTTTGGCTTTTTCCCAAGCGCCCCGTCCCCGATGGGTCGCGAGGTAGGCCGTGCCGCGGAACACGTTGAGGTTCATGAAGAGAAAGTAGTAGGGGATGAACAGCAGGCGGCTGCGGCGTCCGCTGCGTTCGAGCGCCCGGCCCGCGAGCGCAGCGAGGTAGAAGGCGCACTGCAGGGCCAGCGTCACGACGTAAAGCGTCGGATGCCCCGACCACAGCAGGGCGACGTTGAGCGGCAGCAGGGCGACCAGCACCACGGGCGTCAGCGTCCAGCGCAGCACCCGGTGCGAGACGTACTGGA
>ERZ827363.3798-NODE-3798-length-11126-cov-3.149851_pt1 | contig 11126 bp, 11 predicted proteins | sample MGYA00519776_ERZ827363 | MGnify/ENA primary metagenome ERZ827363 (study PRJEB31778, sample SAMEA3449288) | human gut metagenome | biome: human gut; feature: human-associated habitat; material: faeces | place: United Kingdom | collected 2010/2012 ...
TTACCCCAACGCCGGTCAGTGCCACATCTCCATATCCCGGAATATGACCGATGTAAATTCTGTCTACTATATTATAAAGCACATTGATAAGCTGTGCCGCCACAGAAGGAACCGCCATAGAAAACATCAGTTTCCCCAGCGGTGCACTTCCGAGTCTTTCGTCTCTGTGATTCATTTGTATCGCTGCCTTTCTCTTGCATATTCTTTTGTATACTTGTTCTCTTATATACTCACTTTAGTATAAAAATTATTATATCATTTTCTTATTTTTGTGTACACATTCATTGCCGCTTTTCACATTACATTATTTCAGGCTCACATGCAGATAACTTCTTCCGGAAAGCGTCTTATTAAAGCAGATACTGCACACCACCAGAATACAGCCCAGTGCGAATCCCCACCAATTAAATAATGCGGTCAATACCAGTAATGCCAGACGCATGAATTTTAACGCATAACCAAGTTCAAAATTCGGCTGTGTATAATTGGCTACTGCCACAAAGGCCATGTATAACATGACTTCGCTGTTAAACCACCCCGATGCTACCGAAAATTCTCCCATAACCAGACCTGCGATCACACTGAGCGGAGTGCTTAACATACTTGGCGTATTCAGTGCCGCAAGCCTCAGACCGTCGATCGCTACTTCCAGCATCAAAAGCTGATAGATCAACGGTATATTCACTGTATCCTTCACCGCCACAAAGGCAAATACTTTCGGCAGCCAGTTCAGGTTCTGCATAAAAAGCAGGAAGACCGGCGTCAGAAATATCGTCATCAGATTGATCAGTGTTCTGGATATTTTCAGATAGACACTGGTCAGTGTCGGAAAATAATAATCATTGGCCTCTTCGATCATGTCAAAGATCGATGTCGGAAGTATCATCGCAGATGGTGAATTGTCTACCAGAATTACGACTTTTCCCTCCAGAAGACATGCCGATGCCGTGTCTGGACGCTCGGTGAACTTGAACTTCGGGAATGGATTGTACCATTTCCGTCTGAACAGACATTCCGCCAGACTCTGCTGGTTCATCCGCAGATCATCCGTATCCACACTCCGGATCTTGTCACGTACATTTTTCAACAGTTCCTTGTCTACCCTGTCTCCCATGTAGCAGAGTGCCACATCCGTTCTGGAACTGTCCCCGACTTCCATCATCTCCATGATCAGCGCCGGATGACGGATTCTTCTTCTCATCATTGCCGTATTATATACGAGTGTCTCTACGAAACCGTCTCTGGAACCTCGGAGGGACTTATCTTTATCCGGTTCTTCCACACTTCTTACCGGATATGTCCTGCAGTCGATCACAATACATGCCCGGTATCCATCAATGAACACACACGTTTCACCAGACAGCAGGCTTTTCAGTATCTGATCAAAATCAAACAACACTTCAACCTCAACGTATGGAATGCATGCGTTGGCAAACTCCCACACATCCTCTGGCATCTCTTCTTCCTTCACCTTCAGAAGTGCATCCATGATCTTCAACATCGTCTCTTCGCTCGTAAAACCATTTACAAAATAAAAAGAAGAACCCCTTCCTCCGATCAGCAGATCTCTTTGAATGAGGTCAAAGCTTTCCTGGATTGGAAGTGTTTCATTCATATATGCTACATTTTCTTCTCTTGTCTTAAAAACCGGGATTTCCTGGCGCGTCATGTCCTTCTCACCTCTTATATACATAGACTATACTTTCCAGTATGCCCCGGTTCTTAATATTTCATGCAGAATCCGTCATTTCCAGCTATTTTGTCGTGCTGCCGAATCCACCGTTCCTTATCTCTTCCACTTCATCATCTACCGTAATTCCATATTCCATGAAGATTCCCTGCATAAATCCCGTTCCTGCCGGAATTTCCACTGTTTTCCCTTCATTTGTATCATTGGTGATCTTTGCGAAAATATGCCCCTCATTATCTGAATAATAATAATCGCTGTCGATGATTCCTACTGTATTATTCAACTGCAGGCGGAATTTGAATCCCAGACCGCTTCTTGGATAGCACTGAAGCACCCAGTTATCTTCCATCTTCGCACGGATTCCGGTTGGAATCTTCGCCGTTTCTCCCGGTTTTAAAGTGATGGCTGCCGGCGCATAAAAATCATATCCTGCGGATCCTTTTGTTGCGCGTTTTGGAAGTTTTAAGGAATCATAGACTTCCCTGATCTGCTCATCGGAAGCTTCTCCGATCGCATCTGTGTATCCTCCTTTAAACTGTTCAAAACTTACCTTTTCAAATTTCGCAATTCTTTTTGCCATGTGTATGTCCTCTTTCTTATATTCTTTGTATTTTTATACATTTCTTTTTTATCACCGGATCCTTCTCTTTTGTATCCGGCAGCCACAAAAGAAAGCACAGCCTTTAAAGCTGTGCTTTTTACTGGCATATTCAGTATAACATCTTTTAGTTGCCACACTCAATACTGATTTCATTAAATAACGCCAGGATATCATCTACCGACATCTTGTCTTTTTCTTCTCCTTTTTTATCCAGGATCGCATTTCCCTGATGCATCATCACAAGACGGTTGCCATATTCGATCGCATATCTTAAGTTATGTGTAACCATGATCGTTGTAAGATTCTTTTCTTTTACGATCTTATCGGTCAGCTCCATGATCAGTTCAGCGGTCTTCGGATCCAGTGCTGCCGTATGTTCATCCAGGATCAGGAACTCGATCGGTGTCATGGTAGACATCAGAAGTGCCATTGCCTGACGCTGTCCGCCGGATAATGCACCGACTTTGACGTCCATCTTATCTTCCAGACCGAGTCCGAGCTGGCTTAGCTGTTCTCTGTAATACTCAATTCTTGACTTGTTCGTTCCTCTGGAAAGACCGAATACCTTTCCTTTATTGTCTGCCAGCGACATATTTTCCAGAATGGTCATGCTCGGGCAGGTTCCCATTGCGGGATTCTGATAGACACGGCCGATTCTCTGGTTCCTTTTAAATTCTTTCTGCTTTGTAATATCCAATCCGTTGATCAGGATCTGTCCGCCTTCTACCGGAATACTTCCACAGATAATATTTAACATCGATGTCTTTCCGGAACCGTTACTTCCCACAACAGATACGAACTCCCCGTTGTCGATCGTCAGGTTGAAATTCTGGAACAGACACATCTCATTTACGGTTCCCGGATTGTAATATTTATGAATTCCTTTTAACTCAAGCATTGGTGTTCACCTTCTTCTTTCTCTCCATACTGATGATAAGTACAATCAGAAACAGGACTGCTGTTACCAGTTTCATTGCCTGCGGATCAAAATTACGGAGTGCAATTGCCACACAGGCTTTATAAATGATTGAACCGATCAGTACCGCTGTTGTCGTACGCAGCATCGTCAGTTTACGGAAAATGCTGGTTCCAATGATCACACTTGCAAGGCCGATGACCATTGCTCCGGTTCCCATTGAAATTTCAAATACTCGCTCCTCCTGTGCAAACACACATCCGGCCAACGCTACCAGGCCGTTTGAGATTGCAAGTCCAAGGATCTTGATATTGCCTTTATCTTTTGCAAGAGACACTACCAGTACGTCATTGTCACCAACGGCTCTTAACAGAAATCCGGACTTTGTATTCAGATAAAGGTCCAGCAATACTTTACATATCACTGCCAGCACCAGGATAATGATCAATGTTGAATACGGTACAAGTGCATCCGGGATGATCTTATCCATCAGGTCATTTTTGAAAATAGTCTTCTGTGAAAACAACGGCACATTGGCCGTTCCCGCTATGTAAAGATTGATCGTCCACAGTGCTGTCATCATAATGATTCCCGAGAGAAGATCTCTGACCTTACATTTCACATGGATCAGTCCGGTGCAGATTCCTGCGACTGCCCCTGCAAGAAACGAAAGGATCAGTGTGATGTATGGATTCATTCCTCTTGTAAGAAGGGCAGCCGTGATTGCTGCCCCCAGAGGGAAACTTCCATCCACCGTAAGATCCGGAAAGTCCAATATTTTGTATGTGATATAAATCCCCAGTGCCAGGATCCCATAGATCAGACCCTGTTCTAATATCGATATGATGAAATTCATGAAAAAATGCCTCCCAATTTTTGTCTGTCTCAGACGTTTCTCTTTTTGTACTTTGCCCTTTCCGGCTTATTCTGCTGTAATCTCGTCAAAACTTTCTACTGCGTTATTTGCAAGATCATCCGGAACCGTAATTCCAAGATTCTCTGCTACTTTGTTATTTACATAGAATCCAGGCTCTGTGATCGTCTCAAAGTTCTGTTCAGAAGCCTTTGCTTCGCCTTTTAATACTTTTGCTGCCATCTTACCTGTCTGTTTTCCAAGAGCAATATAATCTATTCCTTCTGCTGCAAGACATCCGATCTTTACCTGTTCAATTTCACTTCCGAATACCGGGATTTTCTTTTCATTTGCCTTATCCAGGATAGTCGGAAGAGATGCAACTACGGTGTTGTCTGTCAGGTTGGTGATGCAGTCTACTTTGCTTAACAGATCATCTGCCGCAAGGGATACATCTGCCGTTGTTGTGATTCCTTTTTCTACAAGTTCGAAATCATATTTCTTAACCAGGCTCTTATATTCTTCAATTGCTGATACAGAGTTTGCTTCGCTTGTTGTGTACATGATACCAATCTTCTTTGCATCCGGAAGCATCTCGCGGATCATCTTAAGCTGTTCTTCTACCGGAAGTTTGTCAGATGTTCCGGTTACTTCTCCTACCGGCTTTCCATCTTTATCTGCAAGCTCTGCTGCTACAGGATCTGTAACTGCAGTGTAGATAACCGGGATATCTGCTTTCATTGCTGCATTGTATGCACTCTGTGCACTTGGTGTTGCGATCGCACATACCAGATCTACTTTATCAGATACCAGACTGTCGGAAATCTGTTTTGCAGTTCCCATATCTGCCGCTGCATTTTTATATTTTACTGTCAGGTTGTCGCCTTCTTTGATTCCTTCGTCCTCCAGACCTTTTAAGAAACCTTCTCTGCAGTTATCAAGAGAACCATGCTCTGCAAACTGCTCAATTCCGATGGTATAAGACTCTTTCTTGTCACTTCCGGAATCGGATGATTTGCCACATCCTGCTGCCATTGCTGTTGCCATTGCTGCTGTTAATAATACTGTTACCATTTTCTTTTTCATAATCTTTTTTCTCCTTTTCCTGTATGAAATATTGTTGTTGTCTACAGATTGCAATTGCCAGCCCTCTGTAACTGCTAGGAGAGAAAATCTTTCATCGATAACGTCTGTCATACCTTTTTTTGATAAAAAGAAAACCGCCCCAAACCAAAAGGTTTGAGGCGGTAATAAAATCTATTATTATCGCGGTACCACTCAAATTGACGAATCGTCCACTTTCTCATGTACTAACATACACTCCTGATTGATAACGGGTTCGGTTCCCGACAAGCCATACTCTCTTGAATTACATATATTCATAAATTCTTGATTTCAGACTGCCCTCGAAAGTCCATTCACTTATCAACTTCATACAGCAATCACACCACCTGCTGCTCTCTTGGATGTCATTGTATAAGCTACTCCTCTTTCTCAACGGTTTTGCTTTGTTATGGTTATACTTTACTGTATCAAAGTTGTTTTGTCAAGAAGTTTTTTACTTGTTTATCATTTCACTACCGGTACCGGTGTGTCATCTTTTGCATCCAGATTACGAATATATTTCTTCGTATCTTTTTCCACAGACAGTCTGATTCCTTTTGTAATGGTAAAACGCTGGATAAATCCTGTCTTGGCTGTCATATAAATATGTGTACCAAGCAGCAGAATGATCATTGGCCATCCCCAGACGACTCCATTTACGGTTATGACGATTGCATTCAATAACTCCATACCCTCTTTTCCTCCTTATTCCTTTATATGCAAAAAGACTCCGGGGATATTCCATCCTCGGAGTCTTTTGCCTACAATATTTTTTTGATATTATAACACTCTGTGTAATAAACTTCAAGTTAATCTAGGTTCCTGCCTTGGTATTTTCTGCTTTCTGGCTAATCCTTATTTAATACCGTCTGCTTTTCCTGTTGTCATTTCATTTCTTCAACCTGACTCACAATTCCCTGAAAACGCCCTATTTCCAAGTAAAATCCGGTGTTCCTTCAAGGTCATATGGCGTAGCCTGATACACGTAATAATTTAACCAATTAGTATATAAATTATTAGCTGTTGCTCTCCATGTAAGTAATGGCCCATTCTCCGGATCATCGTCCTGATAATAATTCTTCGGAAGTTCAATCGGCAGTCCCTTGCTCTTATCGCGCTTATACTCTCCATCCAGTGTCACACGATCATATTCCGGATGTCCCATCACGAATATCTGACGTCCATTCTGTGCCATCGCAAGGAAGAGACCCACTTCATCCGATTCTGCCAGAATCGTGATTCTCTTATCTGCGCGCACTTTATCCAGTGGAGTCTCTGTGTGACGGGAATGTGGTGCCAGGAATACATCATCAAACCCACGTACCAATGGAATCTTACGGTTTAGCACTTTGTGCCAGAACAGACCGAACGCCTTCTTATCCAGCTGGACTTTATCGATTCCATAATGATAATACATTCCTGCCTGAGCTCCCCAGCAAAGATGCAATGTTGATACGACATTTGTCTTTGTCCAGTCCATAATGCGTGTCAGTTCGTCCCAGTAATCCACTTCTTCGAACGGCATCTGTTCTACCGGTGCCCCGGTGATGATGAATCCGTCGAATTTCCGGTCTTTGATTTCATCAAACGTCTGATAGAATTTGTTCAAATGACTCTTTGACGTATTCTTTGACTGATGTGAAGCTACTGCAACAAATGTCACATCTACCTGAAGTGGTGTATTAGACAGTGAACGTAATATCTGCAGTTCTGTCTCTTCTTTTAACGGCATCAGGTTCAAAAGTCCAATTTTGATCGGACGGATATCCTGATGTGTTGCACGGTGTTCATCCATTACAAATATATTTTCACTCTCTAAGATCTCCTTGACCGGGAGATCATTCTGCACTCTGATCGGCATAATCTTATTCCCCTTTTTCTTCTTTATTTTTTTCTATTTTCTGTTCTTCTGTTTCTGCCCCGTCATCTCTTTTTTGAAAATATGTACCGTCATTGTCTACATAACTGTCCCCGTTATAGCAATCCGAATCTGTCGGCAGTTTCTTTTTCTCCAGCTGGTTATCCAGAAGGAGTTTTATAATATAATAGACAACCGCAAACGTCGGCACTCCAAATAACATACCAAGAATTCCGAACAATCCGCCCCCAAGAAGGATTGATACGATTACCCAGAATGCAGACAGTCCCGTAGAATTGCCAAGGATCTTTGGTCCCAGGATATTTCCGTCAAACTGCTGTAACAACAGTATAAATATCAGGAAATATATCCCTTTCATCGGATCTGCCAGCGCAATCAGGACAGCACTCGGGATTGCTCCAATATACGGTCCGAAGAACGGAATCACATTGGTCACCCCTACAATTACACTGACAAGCATTGCATACGGCATCTTTAAGATCGATGTACCAATAAAGCATAAAATTCCGATAATGATCGAATCTATTATCTTTCCAATGATAAATCCACCGAATATCTCATTCGTCTTTACTGCGATATGAATCAACAGGTTTGCACGTTCTGCAGGAAAAATCGCATAAGCTGCTTTTTTACTCTGATTAATGAACGTCTCTTTTCCAAATAAAATGTACACCGATACGATCACTCCGATCACCGCATGGAACATTTCCATAATCAATGTATACAGACCAACCGTCAGATGCGTCATCACTTCATTTACCTTATCCAACAGATCCGTACGCATCCACTTCTGAAGACTTGCCGAAGCTTCGTTCATTGCATTTTTCAATACTGCTGTCGCGGTCGAATCATCCAACTGTATATTATTGATCTCTTTTACCAGCTGATTGATCTGCGCCGGCAGTGTAAATATCAGATTACGGATACTTGTGATCAGTTCCGGTATCAGCATATTGATCAATGTCGATACAACCGTAATCAATACAACCAGCGCCACGATCACTCCTATACTTCTGGAAACCTTCTTCGCTTTTTCTTTCTTCTTCATGTGCTTTTCCAGCACTGGCACCAGATATGCATCTACGCTCTTCACGATTGGATTCAGAAGATACGCAATCCCGCATCCATACAATACAGGCTTTAAAATCGACAGGATCTTTGACAGTGTATTTGAAATCGCTTCTACCCTCAGCATGGCAAAATAAACCAGAATACAGGCAACAATTACCAGGAAATAGGTCATTCCACGGTTAAATTGCTGTCTTAATTTGGACGGTCCTTTTCTGCCAAACTTGGGACTATTTTTATAGTATGTATTCTCTTCTTTGTTCATGAAATCCTCTTCTTCCCTGCCAGTTTTGGCATATAAAGCTATTATACCCTCACTGTAAATCTACGTCAACATACTTTGATACGACAAAAACCGGAGTAAAAACTTATTCTTAAGCTTTATTCCGGTTTTTCACACTTTTTTCTTTATCTGTACCTTTTATTCACTGATCGTATACATATGACTTGCGCATCTTTTCTTCCAAAGATTACGCACATCCACATTTGAACGTCGCGCATTCCGTCTCTTGACAGTGACAGGCATTCCCGCCTTCTACACTGATCTTTCCTGCATGACACTGACATTCTTTGTTATACATACAGTCTGTTGCCTTACAATCCACGTCACTCTTGGCAGATGCTTCTTTTCCCGCCATGTCCGAGTATGCATTCGAATAGGAGTTTCCACCTTTTCGCTCTTCAAAACTGTCACAGCTTGTCTCATCTGCTTTTTTTGCGGAATTTCCTCCTACTACGATACTGTCAAGATTACAGTAATAATTCTGGTTGTGTGTACAAGTCTGTACGGTACATCTTAAATCTGGCATAATATATCCTCCTTTCAAACTTCAAGATATATTATGCCAGTTCTCCTTATTCTTTATACATTTGTAAAACTAAATTAGTTTTCTTCTTTTACGACTTCACGTCTTGCTCTTGTTGCAATCTCTTCTGTAACAGATGCTACGAACTCATCCAGGCTCTTCTGTCCTTCGTCTCCTGCGAATCTGCTTCTTACAGATACCAGATTTTCTTCCTCTTCTTTTGCTCCTACTACAAGCATATAAGGAATCTTCTGCATCTGAGCCTCACGGATCTTATATCCGATCTTCTCTGCACGTGTATCGATTTCTGCACGGATACCTGCCGCATTCAATGTATCCAGTACTTTCTGTCCATATTCCAGATGTTTATCTGAGATTGGAAGTACCTTAACCTGTACCGGTGCAAGCCATGTAGGGAATGCTCCTGCGAAATGCTCGATCAGGATTCCGATAAATCTCTCGATAGATCCAAATGCTACACGGTGGATCATGATCGGACGGTGTTTCTCACCATCTGCTCCTGTGTATTCCAGTTCGAATCTCTGTGGAAGCTGCATATCCAGCTGGATAGTTCCGCACTGCCATGTTCTTCCGATAGAGTCTGTCAGATGGAAGTCGATCTTCGGTCCGTAGAATGCTCCGTCTCCTTCATTTACCACATAGTCAAGACCAAGGTCATTAAGCGCACCACGAAGACCTTCTGTTGCAAGTTCCCAGTCTTCATCACTTCCCATGCTGTCTTCCGGACGTGTGGAAAGTTCTACGTGATATTTGAATCCGAACAGCTGATATACCTCATCGATCAGAGCTACAACACCTTTGATCTCGTCACGGATCTGTTCCGGCATCATGAAGATATGTGCATCATCCTGTGTGAAACAGCGTACACGCATCAGACCATGTAACTGTCCTGATTTTTCATGACGGTGAACCAATCCGAGTTCTCCGACACGAAGCGGAAGATCTTTATATGAACGCGGTTCTGCTTTGTATACAAGCATTCCCCCCGGACAGTTCATTGGCTTAATTGCAAAGTCCTCTCCATCGATCTGTGTTGTGTACATATTCTCTTTATAGTGATCCCAGTGTCCGGATGTCTCCCAGAGGTGTCTGCTTAAGATAATTGGTGTAGATACTTCTACATAACCTGCTTTTTTGTGAAGTTCTCTCCAGTAGTCAAGCAGTGTATTCTTAAGAACCATTCCCTTTGGAAGGAAGAACGGGAATCCAGGACCTTCTTCACGCATCATAAACAGTCCAAGCTCTTTGCCCAGTTTTCTGTGGTCACGTTTCTTTGCTTCTTCCATACGGTTCAGATATTCTTCCAGATCTGCTTTCTTTGTGAAAGAAGTACCGTAAATTCTGGTCAGCATCTTGTTTTTCTCACTGCCTCTCCAGTATGCACCTGCAAGGCTGGTCAGTTTAAATGCTTTTACCGGTTTGGTGCTCATCAGATGAGGTCCTGCACAGAGGTCTACGAACTCACCCTGCTGATAGAAGCTGATTTCGGCATCTTCCGGAAGGTCTTCGATCAGTTCTACTTTATATGGTTCTTCTTTTTCTTTGAAATATGCGATTGCTTCTTCTCTGGACTTTGTGAAACGTGTGATCGGCAGAGCTTCTTTTACAATCTTTTTCATTTCTTTTTCAATTTTAGCGATTGCTTCATCACTAACAACTTCATCACCTAAATCGACATCATAATAGAATCCTTCAGCTACAACAGGACCTACCCAAAATTTAGCTTGAGGATAAAGATGTTTGATTGCTTGTGCCATAACATGGGCACAAGAGTGATTTAATGTATTTAATTGTTCATTTTCTTTAAAATCTACCATTTTCCTTCTCCTTTACATAAAAAACTCTCATCCAAAGGACGAGAGTTTCGTGGTACCACCTTAATTTGCTTTTCAGCCTCAAAACTTTAACGCAGTTAACGACAATCTTTTTCAAGTGTAGCTATTAGGGAGTATCTTATAAACATTCTCAAGGTTTTCACCAACCACCTTTTCTCTAAATCAAATCATTTATAAAACATATCCTAAATCATTGCTTTTTTATTTACGTTTTTATTCTAATACAATATTTTACATTGTCAACTGATTATTGGTTTTCATTTCTTTTATTTGCATACATTTTTTCTTAAAAGCTAAATAAACAAGTTTTGAAGGAAGGGGTTCATACAATGTGAGCGTATCACATTTAACAC
>ERZ827363.3799-NODE-3799-length-11123-cov-3.355710_pt1 | contig 11123 bp, 10 predicted proteins | sample MGYA00519776_ERZ827363 | MGnify/ENA primary metagenome ERZ827363 (study PRJEB31778, sample SAMEA3449288) | human gut metagenome | biome: human gut; feature: human-associated habitat; material: faeces | place: United Kingdom | collected 2010/2012 ...
TATGTGACTGATGAGGCGGGCAGGATGGTGGATTCCGTGAAATCACTTCAAGTAAACGATGTTTTGATGATGACATTTTCAGATGGCGTTGTGAAAAGTGAAGTACAGGAAGTCGTCGAGGAGGAAAAAGCATAATGGAAGAAAAAAAAGAAATTTCTTTAGAAGAAATTATGGATCGTTTAGATGATACCGTAACACAGATGGAAAATGATAAAATGACGTTAGAAGAATCCTATCAGGCATTTTCGGAAGGAATGAAACTTGTGAAAATGGGAAATGACGCTATTGACCGCGTGGAGAAAAAAATAAAGGTCCTGATGATGGAAGGAGAAGAAGATGTCGAAGGATAAATGGCAGGAAAAAATACAAAATATAGAAGAGGGTTTTATCCCGTACCTTCCAAAGGAAGAAGGCTATGAAAAAACGGTATTGGAGGCTGTTAATTACAGTATCAATGCCGGTGGTAAACGACTTAGACCAATGTTTCTTTGTGAGACATATTCCATGTTTGGAGGAACGGATGAAAAAGCAGTTCGTCCGTTTATGATGGCGATAGAAATGATTCACACGTATTCGCTTGTGCATGATGATTTGCCGGCGATGGATAATGATGATTACCGTCGTGGTAAATTAACGACACATAAAAAGTATGGAGAAGCGATGGGGATTCTTGCCGGAGATGCTTTGTTGAATCTTGCTTATGAGACGGCATTTCTTGCGTTTGACAGTAAAACGGACAAGCAGAGAATTGCCAATGCTTTGAAAGTATTAGGGAAAAAAGCAGGGATTTGCGGCATGGTTGGCGGACAAGTTGTTGATGTTGAAAATAACGGAAAATTTGTCGATGAACAGATGCTTCATTATGTTTATAAAAATAAAACTTCTGCACTCATTGAGGCAAGTCTTATGATTGGAGCCTGTTTAGCCGGTGCTTCACAGGATGAAGTACGAATTATGGAAAATGTGGGAACGGCGATTGGACTTGCTTTCCAGATTCAGGATGATATTCTGGATATTTCAGGGGATGAGAAAGTCATCGGAAAACCGGTGCACAGTGATGAAAAGAATGAAAAATCCACATATCCGGTTCTGCATGGAATGGAGGAGAGCCGGAAAAAAGTGGCAGAATATACAGATGCCGGTATTGCTGCCTTAGATGGCATAACAGCGGCAGATGAAGAACATAAATCGTTTCTGCGGGAATTGTTAATGTCCTTAGTGGAACGGGAGAAATAAAGAGGATGATTTTGTGAGTAAGAAAAAGGTACTTAGTCAAATAGTAAAAGAAAATGACATTCATAATATTGCCCCCGCGGATTATAGGCAGTTAGCTAAAGAAATCCGTGCCAAATTGGTACGGAGTGTGAGCCGGACGGGAGGACATTTGGCATCCAATTTAGGAGCGGTGGAACTTACGATGGCACTTCATTTGTGTTTGCATTTTCCGGAGGATAAACTAATTTGGGATGTGGGGCACCAGTCATATGTGCATAAAATTCTGACCGGGAGAGGGGATGCTTTTTCGACACTCCGCCAAATGGGTGGCTTAAGTGGTTTTCCAAAAGTCAAGGAAAATCCGAGTGATACGTTTGATACCGGACACAGTTCCAATTCCATTTCCGCAGGACTTGGTTATGTCTGTGCCAGAGATCTGCGGGGAGAGAAACACCATGTGGTTTCTGTCATCGGAGATGGTGCGCTTACCGGTGGGATGGCTTATGAAGCATTGAACAATGCGGCTGAACTGAAGACTAATTTTATTATTATCATCAATGATAATAACATGTCTATTTCCAAGAACGTAGGAGGAATGTCCACCTATTTAAGCGCTCTGCGTACAGCTGAGACTTATACAGGAATGAAGATCGGCGTGACAAAAACACTCAAAAAGATTCCCCATGTTGGAACCGCCGTGGTAGATACGGTCCGAAAGACCAAGAGCAGCATCAAGCAGCTGATCATTCCCGGAATGCTTTTTGAAAATATGGGTCTGACTTATCTTGGACCGGTAGACGGCCATAATATGCGTCAGATGATGAAACTCTTTAATGAAGCAAAACGGGTAGAGGGACCGGTAGTTGTTCATGTCCTGACAAAGAAAGGCAGAGGATACGAACCTGCAAGTGCCCATCCGGACAGGTTTCATGGAACAGGTCCTTTTGATATTAAAACAGGCCGGGTACTTCAGAAGAAAACAGTGCCGGGTTATACAGATGTTTTTTCCAAAGCACTGGTCTCTCTTGGTGAGAAAAATAAAAAACTGACAGCTATTACCGCAGCCATGCCGGATGGAACCGGACTTGTGGAATTTTCCAGGAGATTTCCAGACAGATTTTTTGATGTGGGAATCGCAGAGGAACATGCGGTGAGTTTTGCGGCGGGTCTGGCTCTTGGCGGCCTGGTTCCTGTTGTTGCCATCTATTCATCTTTTCTGCAGCGTGCTGTAGATCAGATCCTGCATGATGTATGTATGCAGAAGCTTCATGTGATTTTTGCTGTTGACAGGGCAGGGCTTGTAGGCGCAGACGGGGAGACGCATCAGGGCTGCTTTGATCTGTCTTATTTGTCCATGATGCCGAATATGACTGTTCTGGCACCGAAGAATGACAGAGAACTGGAAGAGATGCTTGCATTTGCGGTAAGCTTTGACGGACCGATTGCAATCCGCTATCCGAGAGGCAGTGCGCATCAGGGGCTTCGGGAATATCAGGTACCTGTGGAATATGGCAGAAGTGAGATTATCCGCAAAGGAAAAAAAATCGCTGTGCTGGGAGTGGGAAGTATGATCCCGTCCTGCATGGAAATCTGTAAAGGACTGAAAGATGACGGCTATGATCCTACTTTTGTAAATGCTAGATTTGTGAAACCACTGGATGTGGATCTTCTTGATAAACTGGCAAAGGATCACAGTCTGTTTGTGACAGTAGAAGAGAATGTGAAAAGCGGCGGATACGGAGAGCATGTGTCTGCTTATATGGAAGCCTGTCATCCGGAAATAAGAGTGTTGTCGGCAGCTGTTTGGGATCGTTTCGTACCCCAGGGAAATGTAGAAAGCCTGCGCAGCCGGATTGGACTTGGAGTGGAAGACATCAGACAGGCAATAGAAGATAGTGAGGAATTAAGAGAGCAATGAAGAAACGTTTGGATATGCTTATGATGGAACGTGCCCTTGCACCATCCCGCGAGAAAGCAAAGGCATTCATCATGGCAGGCGATGTATATGTTGATGGTCAGAAAGAAGATAAGGCGGGAACCATGTTCCCGGAGACTGTAAAGATTGAGGTCAGAGGAAACACTCTTCCGTATGTAAGCCGCGGTGGGCTGAAACTTGAAAAAGCTATGAAAAACTTTGATGTCACATTGGATAGTAAGGTCTGTATGGATGTAGGTGCGTCCACCGGAGGGTTTACAGATTGTATGTTACAGAACGGGGCAGTAAAAGTTTATTCCATTGATGTAGGATATGGACAGCTTGACTGGAAGCTTCGTAACGATCCGCGTGTAGTCTGTATGGAGAAAACCAATATCCGCTATGTGGTACCGGAGGATTTGGGAGAACCGGCAGATTTTTCATCAATTGATGTGTCCTTTATTTCTCTTACAAAAGTACTGCTTCCTGTAAGAAATCTCCTTACAGATGAGGGTGAGATCGTATGTCTGATCAAGCCGCAGTTTGAGGCGGGGAGAGAGAAAGTCGGAAAGAAGGGGGTTGTAAGAGATCCTGCTGTTCATCAGGAAGTGATCGAAAAAGTGCGCGATTATGCCATGAGTATTTTTATGGAGCCATGTCATCTTTCTTTTTCGCCAATTAAAGGACCGGAAGGAAATATCGAATATCTTCTTCATCTGAAAAAACATCCGGAAGGTACCGGGGTTACCGACAGCCTGAAGGTATCTGTAGAAGCTGTTGTGGCAGAGGCTCATGGACAGTTGGATTAAAAAGGCTGAGTCAGGAAGAAACTATGGACAGGTTTTATATTATTACAAACAGTGACAAGGATAAAAAACTTGAAATCACAGAAAAAATCGCAGATTATCTGAAAACACATCACAAAAACTGTGAAGTACAGCAGGCAGAAAGGAAACATGAGGGTTCCTTTCATTATACAGATCCTGATAAGGTTCCGGACGATACACAGTGTATTATTGTTCTGGGAGGAGATGGCACACTTCTTCAGGCAGCAAGGGATGTGGTGCATAAGGAAATTCCTCTTCTTGGAATCAATCTGGGAAATCTGGGTTTTCTTGCAGAAGTGAATCAGACCTCTCTGTACAGTGCTCTGGATCAGCTGATGGCGGATGATTACGAGGTAGAAGAACGCATGATGCTGGAAGGAAGGGTGTACCGTGGCAGAAAACTGATCGGACAGGATATTGCATTGAATGACATTGTGATCGGCAGAGACGGTCATCTCCGCGTGGTCCGGTTTAAGAATTATGTAAATGATGTTTATCTTAACTCTTATAATGCTGATGGAATTATTATTTCAACACCTACCGGATCTACCGGATACAGTCTGTCAGCGGGAGGACCTATTGTATCGCCCAATGCCGCCATGACGATCATGACTCCCATAGCACCACACACGCTGAATACAAGAAGCATTATTTTTCCTGCGCAGGATGTGATCACTGTAGAGATAGGAAAAGGAAGACACTGTGACTGTGAAAAGGGAATCGCATCTTTTGACGGAGATACATTTATCCCCATGGTCACCGGTGACTGCATTCAGATCCGGCAGGCAGATGTAAAGACAAAGATTCTGAAGCTGAACCATTTAAGTTTTGTTGAGGTATTGCGCCGGAAGATGAGAGACAGCTGATCAGCAGGAGGAAATAAGGTGAAAGTTGCGAGACATGAGAAAATTATTGAACTGATTCATCAGTATGATATTGATACACAGGAAGAGCTGGCCTCCAGACTTAATGAGGCAGGATTTAAGGTGACACAGGCGACTGTATCCAGAGATATTCGTGCTCTCAAGCTGACAAAAGTGGCAGGAAAGGACGGAAAGTCCCGTTATGCAATTATTAATAATGAATCAGGAAGTCTTGGAGAAAAATATACAAGAGTACTGGAAGATACCCTGCTTTCTATTGATGTGGGACAGAATATCATTGTGATCAAAACCGTTTCCGGAATGGCCATGGGCGTGGCAGCAGCCCTGGATGCGTTGAAATGGCCGGAAATACTGGGATGTATTGCAGGTGATGACACTATTATGTGTGCTGCAAAGACTGCAGACATGGCACTGGGAGCAGCAGAGAAACTGAGAAGTTTTGTCAGATTGAATAAGTGATCCCACGAGTAACTGCTCAATACCTTTGCAGTTACGATCCTGAACTTTTAACATTACAAATGACTTGATTATGGAGGCAATAAATGTTAGCTCATCTGCATGTGAAAAATCTTGCACTGATAGAAGAAATAGAAGTGGAATTTGGTCCCGGACTGAATATCCTGACCGGTGAGACCGGAGCAGGTAAATCTATCCTTCTGGGGTCTATGCAGCTGATCCTGGGTGCAAAAACTTCTAAAAATATGATAAGGGAAAATGCATCCTATGCACTTGTGGAGCTGCTTTTTCAGGTAGAAAACGAGAAAGCGCTGGAGACACTGAAAGCACTGGATATCTGTCCGGAAGATGGACAGGTACTTCTGTCCAGAAAAATTATGGATGGAAGAAGCATCAACAAGATTAATGGAGAGACAAGTACTGTAGGTCAGATGAAGGCCGCTGCTGCATGTCTTTTGGATATCCATGGACAGCACGAGCATCAGTCACTTCTGTATCAGGATAAGCAGCTTGCAATCCTGGATGCATATGGAAAAGAAAAAATCCTTCCTGCAAAGGAGAAAGTATCTCTGGCATATAAAGAATACAGCAAATGCAAAACAGAACTTGGTTCCATGAATATGAATGAGGAGCAGAGAAATCGTGAGCTGGCTTTTCTGGAGTTTGAGATCAAAGAAATCGAGAAAGCAAATCTGCAGCCGGGAGAGGATGAGGAACTGGAAGCCCGATACAGAAAAATGAGCAATGCAAAACTCATCGTTGACTCCCTGCAGCTTGTACATAATCTCACAGGCTATGAAAGCAAGGAAGGCGCCGGAGAGACTGTCGGAGAGGCATTAAAGGAATTCTCTCATGTAACACAGTATGATCCGGAGCTTACACCTCTTGCAGAGACACTTACTTCTGTAGACGGTCTTCTGAATGATTTTAACAGAGAATTATCCACTTATCTGGACGAGCTGACCTTTGATGAAGGAGAGTTTTATGAGACAGAGAGAAGACTGGATCTGATCAATGGACTGAAGGCAAAATATGGACGTACCATTGAGGAAATTTTCACATATCGCAAACTTCAGGAAGAAAAACTGGAAAAATTACATAAATATGAAGAAAATTTACAGGAATTAAAGGAGCGTCTCAGAGAACTGGAAAATATTCTTGAGAAAAAGTCGGATGAATTAGCAGAAATCCGTAAAGAATACAGTAAACAGCTTGAGCAGAAGATTATTCAGGGATTGAAGGATTTAAACTTCCTGGATGTGAATTTTGCCATTGATTTCCGGAAAAAGAAAAACTACACAGATAATGGAACCGATGATATCCAGTATCTCATTTCTACAAATCCCGGAGAAACTCTGAAGCCACTGGGAAAGATCGTATCCGGCGGTGAGTTGTCTCGAATCATGCTTGCATTAAAGGCAATCCTTGCAGACAGAGATGAGATTGAGACATTGATCTTCGATGAGATCGATACTGGTATCAGTGGAAGAACTGCACAGAAAGTCTCTGAAAAGATGGCAGTGATCGGACAGCATCATCAGGTACTCTGCATCACGCATCTGCCGCAGATTGCAGCTATGGCAGACAGTCATTTTGAAATTGAAAAACATCTGCAGGGAACTGAGACTATTACCCAGATCCATGTGCTTAAAGAACATGATTCCATCCGCGAACTGGCAAGACTGTTAGGTGGTGCAGAAATTACACCTGCAGTTCTTGAGAATGCGAAAGAGATGAAAGAATTGGCACAGAAACAAAAAAATACAAGATTTAAATAAAATAATTGACCACATACTAAGAGAGGATAATCTTTGTGACGGATTGTTCTCTCTTATTTTTGTACCTTTCGGGTTTGCTGTGATGGGAAGTGTTTTATGGCAATTTCACAGTTACAGAATTTCATAAATACAGAATGAAAGGATGTGCATAACAATGAACAAAAGAAAATACAGACTTTTTGTCATCTGTTGTCTTGTGCTGGATCTGTTGGTGATGCTGATATCAGGTTACAGATATCTGGACAGAAAGATACCTGACGAAATTCAGATTTCCAGAGGCAAAAAAACAGAAGATGTCACAGAAGTTTTGTCAACACCGTTTGTTACATTTGAAGAAGCAGTTACTGTTTCGCAGGATGGAGGCTATATTCTGCCCTGTAAACTTTTGGGTTATATTCCATTTAAAGAAATAAAAGTAACACCTGCAGATGATCAGGAAATTTATGTCAGCGGAAGCACCATAGGAATTTATATGCAAACAGAAGGTGTTCTGGTGATTGACACCGGTGAAATTCAGAATCGGAATGGTGAGACAGAGGAGCCTGCGAGAAATATTATCAGACAGGGAGATTACATTATCTCATTTAACGGAGAAAAAATCTCTACAAAAAGAGAACTGATAGATGACATCTCAGAACTTGATGGCAGCGAAGTTACACTGGGGATAAGCCGCAAAGGAGAGAGTATTCCTGTATCTGTAACTCCTGTAAAAGACAAAAAAGGAGACTATAAACTTGGAATCTGGGTAAGAGATGATACGCAGGGGATAGGAACACTTACCTACGTAGATCAGAATGGTAATTACGGTGCTCTTGGTCATGGAATCAGTGATATAGACACTGCCCAGCTTCTGAATATCCGAAACGGAGCTTTGTATAAAGCCCGGATTCTTGCGATTAACAAAGGAAGTAAAGGCAATCCCGGCGAACTTGCAGGATACATCTGCTATGATGACAGAAATATTCTTGGAACTATCGAAGCAAACAGCAGAAACGGAATTTATGGTCAGTTCACAGGGATTGCAGATGATGCGATCACTTTAAAGAAAATGCCGGCTGCGTATAAGCAGGAAGTGAAGATTGGAACAGCCACAATTCTCTGCAGTACAGATGGCGAGGTAAAAGAATATGATGCAGAGATCAGAAAAATAGATTTGAATCATGAAGATACCAACAAAAGTTTTGTGATAAAGGTGACAGATAAAGAACTTCTGGAAGCTACAGGAGGGATTGTACAGGGGCTCAGCGGAAGCCCGGTTATCCAGAATGGAAAAATCATTGGTGCGGTAACTCATGTATTTGTTCAGGATGCTTCCAGCGGATATGGAATCTTTATTGAAAATATGCTGAAAAATACAGAAAGACTCTTTTAATGGATGATCAGGATTATGAAACAAAAATCTGATTATTGTCGAAATATATCAGATGCCTGTGAAAAATGAAAATAAAGAAAAAAGAATCACCAAAGCTGTCGACATAAAATAGGACAAATTTCTCTCTGTGTCTTGATTTTTCCGTAAGCATTCCTCTATAATATGTGATGAACCGAAAAAGAAAAGAGATTTATTGAAAAATGGGGGAGGAGTGAAATTTATGGAAAAATTAAATGTGGCAATTGCAGATGATAATGAGAAAATGGTGGAAGTACTTGGTCAGATAATAGAAGAAGACAAAGATCTGGAACTTGTGGGAAAAGCGCATAACGGAGAAGAAATCTGTAATATTATACGTGAAAAGGAACCGGACGTTGTGGTTCTGGATATTATTATGCCGAAAATGGACGGACTGGCAGTAATGGAGAAATTTGCCAATGACAAAAGTCTCAAAAAGATCCCATCATTTATCGTAGTTTCGGCAGTCGGTCAGGAACGTATTACAGAAAATGCATTTAACTTAGGGGCAGATTATTATATCCTGAAGCCTTTCGATAATCAAATGCTGCTTAATCGTATCAAACATGTGCGCAGAGCCGGCGAGAGAAGAATACGTCAGATCGGGCGGCAGCCTGAAAGGACAGAAGACAATCCGGTACCTGTGAGAAATCTGGAAACAGACGTGACAAATATCATTCATGAGATTGGAGTGCCTGCACATATTAAAGGATATCAGTATCTGCGTGACGCCATCATCCTGTCAGTTAATGACATGGAGATGCTCAATTCCATTACCAAGATACTGTATCCTACGATTGCAAAGAAACATCAGACAACAGCCAGCAGAGTGGAACGGGCTATCAGACACGCCATTGAAGTTGCCTGGAGCAGAGGAAAAATGGACACAATAGATGAATTATTCGGTTACACAGTCAGTACAGGAAAAGGGAAACCCACAAATTCAGAATTTATTGCTCTGATTGCAGATAAAATCAGACTGGAATATAAAAATCGCTCTTTCCAATAGTCATAGTTTGGAGTATAATTATTCAATAAAGGCTACCAAGGAGGGTTTTTCGCATGAAAAATATTTTATTTGCAACATCTGAAGCTGTACCATTTATCAAAACAGGAGGTCTGGCAGATGTAGCTGGCTCATTGCCGAAATATTTTGATAAACGATATTTTGATATTCGTGTGATCTTACCGAAATATGCCTGTATGAAACAGGAATGGAAAGATAAAATGAACTATATCACACATTTCTACATGGATCTTGGATATAAGAACTGCTATGTAGGAATCATGCACATGGAGTACGAAGGAATTCAGTTTTATTTTATTGACAATGAATACTATTTCAGCGGACCCAAACCGTATGATGGAGGAACATGGGATCTGGAGAAATTTGCATTCTTCTCCAAAGCTGTACTGTCAGTTCTTCCGGTTATCGGATTCAGACCGGATATTATACACTGTCATGACTGGCAGACCGGACTTGTTCCCGTATATCTGCACGACAGCTTCCAGCAGAATGAATTTTTCTGGAATATCAAGACGATCATGACAATACATAACCTTAAATTCCAGGGTGTATGGGATGTACAGACAATCAAGAATATCACAGGACTGTCCGATTATTATTTTACAGCAGACAAACTGGAAGCATATAAAGATGCCAACTATCTGAAGGGCGGTATTGTGTTTGCAGATGCAGTCACTACTGTAAGCAATACTTATGCAGAGGAAATCAAGACACCGTTCTATGGAGAAAAACTGGACGGTCTGATGTGTGCGCGTGCAAACAGCCTGCGTGGAATTGTAAATGGTATTGATTACAATGAATTCAATCCTGAAACAGATCCATATATCACAAAGACTTATAATGCAACAACTTTCAGAAAAGAGAAAGTTAAGAACAAACTTCAGCTGCAGAGAGATCTTGGATTGCAGGAAGATCCGAAGACGATGATGGTAGGTATTGTATCACGACTGACAGATCAGAAAGGGTTTGATCTGATCGCATATGTGATGGATGAGCTTTGCCAGGATGCTATCCAGCTTGTAATTCTTGGAACCGGTGATGAACGTTATGAGAATATGTTCCGTCACTTTGACTGGAAATATCATGGAAAGGTATCTGCTCAGATCTATTATGATGAGAAAATGTCTCACCGTATCTATGCATCAGCAGATGCGTTCCTGATGCCGTCTTTATTTGAGCCATGTGGTTTGAGTCAGCTGATGAGTCTCCGTTACGGAACACTTCCGATCGTCAGAGAAACAGGTGGACTGAAGGATACGGTCGTACCTTATAATGAATATGAGGGAACTGGAAACGGATTTTCTTTCAGAAACTACAATGCGCATGAGATGCTTGCAACAGTGCGCAATGCGGAAAGAATCTATTATGATAAGAAACGTGAATGGAATAAAATGGTTGATCGTGCTATGGCAGCTGATTTCTCATGGGGTAATTCCGCACGTCAGTATGAAGAAATGTACAACTGGCTGATTGGTGATAAATAGAAACAGAGAGAAATATTAAAAACTACGAAAGAGCAGGGAATGTAAAAAAAGCACATTCCCTGCTTTTACTGTTATGTTGTTACTGTTTACACACCATTATCCCGCGAGGTGTTTTGGCATGAATATGCCAAAATCCCGAGACATACA
>ERZ827363.3805-NODE-3805-length-11108-cov-5.455261_pt1 | contig 11108 bp, 4 predicted proteins | sample MGYA00519776_ERZ827363 | MGnify/ENA primary metagenome ERZ827363 (study PRJEB31778, sample SAMEA3449288) | human gut metagenome | biome: human gut; feature: human-associated habitat; material: faeces | place: United Kingdom | collected 2010/2012 ...
GATTTGGAAGCTTATCCGGGCATGTTCGTCCGTGGAGATGGAAAAACGCCGGCTTTGAAAGGGGTGTTTGCAGCCTATCCTCAGGAAACGTTTAAGAATAAGTGGCGTTGTCAGGAGACGGTGAAAACCCGCAGGCCTTATATTGCGCGGGTAGCCGGTAAACGTACCTTTCCCTGGAGAATTATGGCAGTGACTGCAGAAGATACTCAGATGCCGGTGAATCATCTGGTGTATGCGCTGGCAGCTCCTAACCGGATCGGTGATTACAACTGGATAAAACCCGGGAAAGTGGCCTGGGAATGGTGGAACGACTGGGGGATCAGCGGAGTGGATTTTAAAGTAGGAATCAATACGCCGACTTATAAACATTATATCGACTTTGCTGCGGAACAAGGAATCGAATATGTGGTGCTCGACGAAGGTTGGTCGGATCCCAAACAGGGAGATATCATGACCACTGTTCCGGAGATCGATTTACCGGAATTGGCCGAATATGCCCGCAACAAAGGGGTCGGACTGATTCTGTGGGCGGTGATGAACGTGCTGGACGAGCAGCTCGAAAAGGCTTGCCGGTATTATGCCGGTATGGGGATTAAGGGCTTCAAAGTCGACTTCCTCGACCGGGATGATCAGAAAGCGGTAGAGATGGTTTACCGGATCGCGGAAACTACTGCAAAATATAAGCTGTTCGTGGATTTTCACGGTATGTATAAACCGACCGGAATCAACCGTACTTTCCCGAATGCGATCAATTTCGAAGGAGTATTCGGCATGGAGGAACTGAAATGGAGTAATCCCGATATGCCTTTGTACGACGTAACTATGCCTTTTATTCGTATGATGGCCGGGAATGTGGATTATACCCAGGGTGCTATGCGGAATGCAGTGAAAAAGGACTTCAGGGATATTTACAGTAGCCCGATGAGTCAGGGGACCCGTTGTCATCAACTGGCTACTTATATCGTGTTCGACAGTCCGTTGGTGATGCTGTGTGATGCCCCCACCGCCTATCGCAAGGAACCCGAATGTACCCGCTTTATCGCCGGTTTACCCGTTGTGGCCGATGAAACCCGGATATTGCAGGGGAAAATGGGAGAATATATCGTTACTGCCCGGCGGGTGGGGGAAGACTGGATCGTCGGAGGACTGACCGATTGGGAAGCACGTACGGTGGATTTGGATTTGAGTTTCTTGCCGGAAGGGATGTTCCGGGCTGAAATTTTCTGCGACGGTATAAATGCGGATAAAAAGGGAGAGGATTACCGGCATGAATATCGTGATGTAAAAAGAGAGGATCGGTTGAAGATGCAACTTGCTCCGGGAGGAGGATTTGCTATCAGGTTGAAGAAAAATCATAACTGATAAAATTATAAACTTATGAAAATTATTCCTGTTATTTTATTATTGGTGTTCAGTTGTGCCGTTTGTGCACAGGAGCTGAAAGAAAAATATGCCGAAGCAGATGGGTTCAGGCAAAAGTATGAGGCCGGATATTTTGGAGGGAATATCACTCCCCGCTGGATCGGAAATACACATTTTTGCTGGTATGCGGTCAAGACTCCTGCAGGTACTGATTTTATACTGGTGAATGCCGGTAAACGACAGAAACAACCGGCTTTCGATCAGAAAGCTATGGCTAAAGCATTGACGGCTGAACTGGGACGAAAAGTGGAACCCGGGAAAATGCCTTTCCGGGAGATTGCGTTTTCGGACGATCTGAAACAACTGACTTTTGTGACCGAAGGCATGAAATATACTTACGACCGGAATAAAAATAAGATGATCGGTAAGGTGAAAGAAGAACCCCGCCGCCGGGAAGGCCACTGGGGAGGTGTGAATGAAGAGAATTGGCAGGGAGCTACTCCTTCGCCCGATGGAAAAAAAGAAGCCTTTGTCAGTGAAGGAAATCTGTTTGTCCGTGATATAAGCAGCGGCAAGGTGAACCGGCTGAGCTACGACGGAGCCCCCGGAGAATACTATTCTTCTTTTATCAGCTGGTCGCCGGATTCCCGGAAATTGGTGAGTTGTAAATACCGCCCCGCCTGGATCCGGAAATTGAAGACCGTCGTGTCTTCGCCTGCCGGACAACTGCAACCCAAAATGGAAGAGATCGATTATGTGAAACCGGGAGATGCCCTGCCTGTCAAACGACCGGTATTGTTTCTGGTGGAGGAAGGACGACAGGTAAATATCGAGTTTGCCGAACCGGAAAAACAGTTTAGCCTGAACAATATCCGTTGGGCCGATGACAGTCGTTCTTTTACTTTCGATTATAACAAACGGGGACATCAGGAATATATAGTTTATAAAGTCACCGGGGACAACCCGAAGGCTCAAGTGCTGATCGGGGAGAAGATGCCTACTTTTGTTTATTATAATTTGCTGTATCGCTACGATCTGAAAGACCGGAACGAGATCCTCTGGATTTCGGAGCGTGACGGATGGCGCCATCTTTATCTCTATGATGCGGATAACGGTCAGGTGAAACGACAACTGACCAAAGGGGAATGGGTAGTGAAACGGGTGTTGCATGTGGACGATGCCGCCAGGGTGGTTTATTTGGTAGGGTGCGGAAAAGATGCCGGTGAAGATCCCTATCTCGAGAAAGTATACCGGCTGAATATAGAGAATGGAGAATTGCTCTGCCTGACACCTGAAAATGGAAACCATCAAGTGGAATTTTCCAGGGATTATACCTATTTTACAGATAGCTGGTCCCGGATCGATTGTCCGCCGGTAGCTGCTTTGCGTAGTGCGAAAGACGGATCGGTCTTGTTGTCTTTGGAAAAGGCCGATATCAGCAAGATGCTGGCAGAAGGGTGGAGAATGCCTGAAGTGTTTTGTGCTAAAGGAAGAGACGGAGAAACCGATATTTGGGGAGTTATCGTCCGTCCGGTAGATTTCGACCCGTCCAAAAAATATCCCGTAATCGAGTATATCTATGCCGGACCACACGATTCTTTTGTCCCGAAATCTTTCACCGTATCTCCGGTAGATGCCGCTTTGGCGCAATTGGGCTTTATCGTGGTACAGATCGACGGAATGGGGACGGCTAACCGTTCGAAAAAATTCCATGATGTATGTTGGAAAAACCTGAAAGACGGAGGCTTTCCCGACCGTATCGCCTGGATGAAGGCTGCGGCGGCTAAATATCCTGAGATGGATATCGACCGGGTTGGGATTTATGGCTGCTCGGCAGGCGGACAAAATGCGATGGGAGCTGTATTGTTCCACCCTGATTTTTATAAAGTGAGTGTCGCTGCTTGCGGTTGCCATGATAACCGGATGGATAAGATCTGGTGGAATGAACAGTGGATGGGGTATCCCGTCGGAAAAGAATATGAAGCATGCTCCAATACGGTGAATGCTTATCGTCTGCAAGGGAAATTGATGCTGATCCTGGGGGAATTGGACGATAATGTCGATCCTTCGACAACTTTCCAGGTGGTGAATGCTTTGATCGGTGCCGGTAAAGAGTTTGAATTTGTAGTATTGCCCAACCAGCGGCATACGATGGGCGGAGCTTACGGTGAACGGAAAAGACGGGATTTCTTTATCCGGCATTTACAAGGCCTGCAAACTCCGGATTGGAATAAAGAGGAAAAGAAATAAAATCGAATCATAAATAAAAAGCTTATGAAAAAGCAAAAAAGGATAGTTCTTAGAAATTGTGGTTCTATAAATCCAGAAGAAATAGATGAATATATATCTAGAGATGGATATAAAGCAACTGAAAAAGTTTTAACTACTATGACTGATGAAGAAGTTATAGAAGTTATAAAAGTATCTGGACTTCGTGGACGTGGTGGAGCAGGTTTCCCAACTTGGTTTAAATGGAATGCTGCAAGACAAAATAAAGCAGATCAAAAATATATCGTCTGTAATGCAGATGAAGGGGATCCAGGAGCATTTATGGATAGAGCCGTTCTTGAAGGCGACCCACATTCATTGCTAGAAGGTATGATAATTGGTGGATATGCAATGGGTGCAACTGAAGGTGTAATTTACGTTCGTGCTGAATATCCACTTGCAATAAAAAGATTAGAAATAGCTATAGCTCAAGCAAAAGAGAGAGGTTATTTAGGAAAAAATATATTCGGCAGTGGATTTGATTTTGATATAAGAATAAAAGAAGGGGCAGGAGCTTTCGTATGTGGTGAAGAAACAGCGCTTATAGCTTCACTAGAAGGTGAAAGAGGTATGCCAAGACTTAAACCACCATTCCCTGCACAAAAAGGATATTGGCAAAAACCAACTAATATAAATAATGTTGAAACTTATGCTAACGTAGCATGGATAATGCTAAATGGTGGAGAGACTTTTGGTTCTATGGGAACAAAAACAAGCAACGGGACAAAAGTGTTTGCGCTAGCTGGAAAAATTAAAAAAGGTGGACTTGTAGAAGTTCCAATGGGAATTTCTTTAAGAGAAGTAATATATGATATCGGTGGTGGTATCAAAGAGGATAAAGAATTTAAGGCCGTTCAAATGGGTGGACCATCAGGTGGATGTATACCAGCAAGCTTAATTGATACACCAGTAGATTATGAAAATATCAACAAGACAGGAGCTATAGTAGGTTCTGGTGGTATGATAGTTATGGATGAGACTACTTGTATGGTTGATATGGCTCGATATTTCTTAGATTTCACAAGAAAAGAATCTTGCGGTAAATGTAACTATTGCAGAATAGGTACAAAAAGAATGCTTGAAATCTTAGAGAGAATTACAAATGGTGAAGGTAAAGATGGAGATATAGAATTACTAGAAGAATTAGCATACAAAGTAAAAGATGGTGCTATGTGTGGTCTAGGTCAAACTGCTCCAAATCCAGTAATAACAACATTAAAATACTTCAGACATGAATATGAAGATCATATATACAATAAAAAATGTACTGCTAAAGCATGTAAATCATTAATAAGCTACGATATAGTAGAAGATAAATGTAAAGGCTGTGGAGCATGTAAGAAAAAATGTCCAGTTTCAGCTATTAGTGGTAATAAAAAAGAAGCTCATGTTATAGATAAAAATATCTGTATTAAATGCGGTAAATGTATGGAAACTTGTAAATTTAATGCAATTGAAATAAATTAGGAAGGTTAGTGAAATGAAGAAAATAAGATTAAATATAGATGACAGAGAAGTTTTAGGTCTTCCAGGACAAACTATTCTGGAAGTTGCAAAAGAAAATAACATATTTATTCCAACACTTTGCTATGATGAAAGAGCAGAAATATATGGTTCATGCGGAATTTGTGTTGTTGAAGTAGAAGGTAGTCCAAAATTATTTAAAGCATGTGCAACTGAAATAGCACCAAATATGATAATAAAAACTAATACAGAAAGAGTTAGAGAATCAAGAAAAACTAACTTAGAATTATTATTATCAAATCATAATGGAGATTGTAAAGCACCATGCTCTTTAGGATGTCCAGCAAATACTGACTGCCAAGGTTATGTAGGACTTATAGCAAATGGTCTTCATAAAGCAGCACTTAAATTAGTTAAAGATAAAATTCCTCTACCAGCATCAATAGGAAGGGTATGTCCTCATCCATGTGAATCAGACTGTAGAAGAGGTTTAGTTGAACAACCAATAGCGATAAAAGAATTAAAAAGATTTGTAGGGGATAGAGATTTAAACTCAGATGATCCATATATACCAGAAATAGCAAAAGCAACAGGAAAAAAAGTTGCTATAATAGGTGGTGGACCTGCTGGTTTATCAGCAAGTTATTTCCTTGCTCAAAATGGACATGATGTTACTATAATAGATGCAATGCCTAAATTAGGTGGAATGCTTCGTTATGGTATACCTGAATATAGATTGCCAAAAGAAATTTTACAAAAAGAAATAGATTTAATAGCTAAAATGGGCGTTAAAATGGAAACTAATACAAAAGTTGGTGTAGACGTATCATTTGAATCTATAAAAAATAAATATGATGCAGTTCTTATGACAATAGGTGCTTGGTCATCAATTGGATTACACTGCAAAGGAGATGATACACCGGGAGTTATGGGTGGTATAGATTTCCTTGAAAAAATAGCAAAAAGCAAAACGATAAACTTAGGTGAAAGTGTTGCAGTAGTCGGTGGTGGTAATGTTGCTATGGATGCATGTAGAACTGCTGTTAGAATGGGAGCTAAAAAAGTTTATAATATATATAGAAGAACAATAAAAGAAATGCCAGCTGATGAAATGGAAATAAGAGAAGCACAAGAAGAAGGAGTTAGATTTGAAAATTTAACTAATCCAATAGGCATAATTCCTGGTGAAGATGGCAGAGTAAGCAAAATAGAGCTTCAAGTTATGAAACTTGGTGAACCAGATGAAAGAGGAAGAAGAAGACCAGTTCCAGTTGAAGGACAAACAAAAGTATTAGACGTTGATACTGTAATAATAGCTATAGGTCAGCAAGTTGATTCTAAATTATTCGATGGAATCGAAAAAACTAGAAAAAACTCATTAGTATATGATCCAGAAACTTATATGACTGCTACTAAAGGTGTATTCGCTTGTGGTGATTGTGGTAATGATAAAGTTTCTATAGCAGTAGAATCAATAGCAGATGCAAGAAAAGCAGCAGACTCTATAAATGCTTACTTATATGGAAAAGAATTAAAATACAAAAAACCTTATGTTCATGAAAGACATGATTTAACAGAAGATTCTTTTGAAGATAGAGAAAGAAAATATAGACCACAACTTAAGGAACATAGCCCAAAAGAAAGAAAAGAACATTTCCTTGAAATAACTGAAGGTCTTACAGAAGAACAAGCAAAAGATGAAGCTAGAAGATGTTTAGAATGTGGATGTCAAAAATTCCATGAATGTAAATTAATAGATTACGCTAATATTTACAAAGTTGAGCCAGAAAGATTTGAAGGTGAAAAAGTAATTTTACCAATAGAAGATAGTCATCCATACATATTAAGGGATATGAATAAATGTATCTTATGCGGATTATGTGTAAGAACTTGTGATGAAGTTATGGGTGTTGGTGCATTAGGTCTTGTTACAAGAGGATTTGATACACAAGTTCAACCAGCCTTAGGGTTAGGTTTAGAAGAAACATCTTGTATATCTTGTGGTCAATGTGTATCAATTTGTCCAACAGGTGCATTACAAGAAAAAACTAACTTAAAGAAAAATGTACCTCTTGAAAAAGAAACTACTATAACTACATGTTCATACTGCTCAGTTGGATGTAAGATAGAATTAAAAACATATGGAAATCTTCTTATAAAATCAGAACCTCATAAAGAAGGACATGTAAATGAAGGTTTAATATGTGGTAGAGGTAAATGGGCATTTGATAGTGCAATAGATGATGATAGACTTAAAAAGCCTCATATGAGAGTAGATGGTCAATTACAAGAATGTAAATACAGAGATGCTTTAACAATAATTGCTAAAAAAGTTGAAGTTATAAAAAGTAAATATGGAAATGATTCAGTAGCTCTATCTATATCTGATAGATATACTAATGAAGAAGCTTATGCAATTAAGAAATTAGCCGATTTATTAGAAGTAAAAACATTATGTTTTAATCATAGAGAAAGCGGACTTAATAAAGTATTAGGTGTTAATGCTTCTCCAAATAGCATGGACGAATTATTAGCAACTGATGTTATATTAGCTATTGGATTTAAACCAGAAAATAATCCAATACTTGGTATCAAATTAAAGAAAGCTGCTAAAAATGGAACTAAATTATTATTTGTAAATCCAAGTGAATATAAAATATCTAACTATGGATTCGATGCAAAAACTGTATATACAAGTAATGAAGTTTCAAAAATAAAAGAAATAGCAAAAGCTTTAATAGATATGGGTAAAACTTCTGATGTAGAAGGATTTGGTCCATTTAAAGCATCGCTTGAAAATATAGAAGTATCAGATGAAATAAGAGAAATAGCAGAAATATATGCAAATGCTAAAAAAGCAATGATAGTATTCCAACAAAATATGGTTACTACAGATGTAGCTAGCTTAATAGGGGAAATAGCAATGTTATCAGGACATATAGGTTCTCCAAGAGATGGTATACTACAAGTTAAGCCTAAATGTAACTCTCAAGGATTAATAGACCTTGGAGTAACTGATGGCAGAGAAGCATTAAAGGGAGTAAAAGGTCTTTTATGTTTTGGTGAAGATCCAGATGTTGATTTATCATCACTTGAATTTTTAATGGTTTCTGATACTCATATGACAAAAACTGCAATGGGTGCAGATGTTGTACTTCCTGCAACAAGTTTTGCAAGTACATTTGGTACATTTACTAATACAGAAAGAAGATTACAAAGAGTAAATCCTGCAATGAAAGAAAATGTAGAAGTTCCTAACTGGAAAATACCTACAATACTTTCAAAAATATATGAAAAAGATTTTGGATTTACATGTATAAATGACATAAGATTAGAGTTAAACGATGTAAATGAATTATATAGAGAAGGAAATGTAGAACAATTACTAGGTGGTGTATTAAAACCATTACAACCAAAATTTGTATACATACCAGATGGACTAATGGTAACACCTCTAAAATCAACAGATAATCTAATGAATAAAATCAATGAAGAAATATTTAAAGGCTTGATATAGCAAACAAATATTGACTTTATGGAAATTATGTACAATAATAAATATGTGGATTGATTTTTTAGGAGAATATAAAAGCCTACGAAAATCTTCCTTGAACATATCAAAATTATTTGATAAATTTGATATGATGTAAAAAGCCCTAAAATGCAATATCTTTATATAAAATAACATTACTTGGATTTATCTAAGTAATGTTATTTTTTTTTGAAAAAGTTGATCTGGACTTTACGTAAATATATATAATTTAATTGTAATAAATAAGTATATGATTAAGACGAAAAAAGATTTAATTTGAATTTTTTGGAACAAAAATACAAGTGAAATAAGTCTATATGATATAATATAAAATAAGTAAAATTTCATCATTGTGTAAGGGGGCACACAGGTAAGTTATGCAAATATCAATATTATTAATTTCAATTTTAGTTTTGACTATGATAAATATATTTTTTGTTGAATGTAGATATTCACTATTTAAAATAGATGAAAAAGTGTTAGAAAATATAGAAGAAAAAAATAAATTGTCTGTAAGTAGATGTAAAAAAATAAAATCAAAAGAAAAAGAATTTTTATCAGTATGTCAGAGTGGAATAATTATTTCTATTATTACAATTGGCTTTTTATTAGAAAAAATATGTGAATTTATATTTTTAAGATTTGAAGTAGCAGATGACACTTTAGGAAAAATTTTAATAGTCGCGATAATACTTATAAGTAGCATATTAGAAGCAATAATAGGTTTTTATATTCCAAGAGGATTAGCTATAAAAAAGCCTAAAAAAATACTTCTTAGAAACTCACTTCTTTTAAGACTCGTTTATATTTTTTTTAGACCATTTTCAATAATTATAGATTTTATATCAGATACAGTATGTAAAATATTTAGAAATGAAAATTTGGTGATTTTCAATAAAGAATCTTTACAAGAAGAAAGTTTTGATTTAGATACAGCTGATTTAAACGAAGATAAATATGATGCTGATAAAAAGGATTTTATGGATAATATATTTAGCTTTGAAGAAAAACAAATAAGAGAGGTATTAGTACCGAGAACAGATATGGTATGTCTAGATTTAGATGATAGTGAAGAATACATATTTAATTTAATAAAAGAAGAGGGCTATACAAGATATCCTGTTTGTGGTAAGGATAAAGATGATTTATTAGGTTTTATACATATTAGAGATTTATACAATCAAAAATTACTAGAAGATAAAGTTGATTTAACAAAAATACTTAGAAAGATTACATATGTATCTGAAAGTGAACTTACAAGTAGAGTGTTAGAAAAGCTAAGAAAAGATAGAGTACAAATGGCAATTGTAGTAGATGAATATGGTGGAACATCAGGAATTGTGACTGTTGAAGATATACTAGAAGAAATAGTAGGGGAAATTCAAGATGAGTTTGACGAAGATGAAGAACTAGATATAAAAAAATTGGATAAAGATTCTTATATAGTTCAAGGAACAGCAACTATTACAGAGATAAATAAAGTATTAAATATAGAAATAGAAAAGGATGGATTTGATAGCATAGGTGGTTGGATGTTCTTTATGTTAGGAATGGATATAGAAATAAATCAAAGTGTAGATTTTAGTGGATACAGATTTAAAGTTGTTGAGATAGATAAATTTAGAGTTATAAGTATAAAAATAGAAAGAATAAAATAATTTTTAGACAATAAAGAATAATTTGAATAGAATTAGTATTACGAACTTATTTTTTACTATTGCACATTTGTAAAAATATTATATAATTATATTGAAAGTAAGTTCTTCAAAGGAAAACCTTTGTACATGGAAAATGTGGTTTTCAAATTTACATTTGAAATTAAAAAAATATGTTTAAAAACGTTATTAAATGTTATATAATAACTAAAGAACTTATTTATAAGATAAATTAATAACAATATAATTAATAATTAAGTTTATATAAAAACTTATTACTGTATGTAATTATGGAATATTTTAAAAGAAAGACGGTGCAGGGAATGTTAAAAGTAAATCTTGAAGATGTAAAAAAAGCTGAGGAAGTATTAAAATCAATAGTTAAGGAAACTCCATTACAAGAAAGTAAAGAGCTTAGTGCTAAACTTGGGGCAAACGTTTATTATAAATGTGAAAACTTACAAAAAACAGGTTCATTTAAAATAAGAGGGGCTTGTAATAAAATATCAAACTTAACAGATGAAGAAAAAGCAAAAGGTGTAATAGCTTCTAGTGCTGGAAATCACGCTCAAGGGGTTGCATTAGGTGCAAAAATGACTGGAATAAAAGCTACTATAGTTATGCCAGAGACAGCTCCACTTGCAAAAGTAACAGCAACTAAATCATATGGTGCAGAAGTTGTATTAAACGGAGCTGTTTATGATGATGCTTATGCAAAAGCAGTTGAAATACAAAAAGAAACAGGAGCTACTTTCCTTCATCCATTCGATGATGAATATGTAATAGCAGGACAAGGAACAATAGGTCTTGAAATATTTAAACAATTA